>ERZ869909.357-NODE-357-length-59514-cov-6.732271_pt1 | contig 59514 bp, 66 predicted proteins | sample MGYA00520892_ERZ869909 | MGnify/ENA primary metagenome ERZ869909 (study PRJEB32215, sample SAMEA104723947) | bioreactor metagenome | biome: bioreactor; feature: anaerobic bioreactor; material: water | place: China | collected 2015-03-12 ... | reverse complement strand
AGTTCTCATCCTTTTCTATAGTGTAACTTATTTGAGAACTCTAAGTTTAATATGTCCACTTTTTATGCTAGCACCAATTTAACTGAAATTGTTCCTACTAGTATTGCTTAGTATAGAAGTATTTTTAATTTAGTGTTAAAAACACAGCACAATGAATTATTAATATCTTTATAAAATACATAATTTTCCGAAAAAAATAAGCATTCAATGAATAAATGCCTACTTAATGATTAATAGAAACTAGCATCCTGCATTAGGATCATCTAAATATAGTTGTCCTTCTCTTTCAGTTAACACAACACTTTCAGTTTGTGCTAAGGCATCATTTACATACAACACCTTCACTCCATTGACTTCAACAAACTCTTGATCTGCTTTTGGATTTGCAATTGTTAATGAAACCGATGGCCCACAACACCCTGCCACGACTTGTACACAAAGTGCACTTGCGTTGTTTTCGCTTAATACTTTTTCAACTAACTCTTTTGCTTGATCTGTAATTTGCATTTTCAATCTCTCCTTAATTGGTCCATTCTAATAGAACTTCATTTGTTATTTCTTTGTCTGTATAATCAACCAACACCACTTTTCCTTGAGTATGTTGGTTCACTTTAGAAATCCATTCACTTTCAGTTTGCGCCTTTGCTTTTAGTAATGCATTTTCTGATGAAGTATGAACAAATGTATTGTTAATTACCCACCATCGAACTGCAATTTCTGCTCTTTTTAAATCTTGTTGTAATCGCATCGCTTCAAAGACAGGTGTGGTTTGTGCTAAAGCAATAATAATTACTTCTGTTAATTTTGGGTCACGGAGTTTTGGTAATAACTCTTGTACTGATTTTGGAACATTACCTTGAGTTCTTGATACTTCTTTGTGATAACTCATGGTTGAATCTATTAAAAGTAAGGTGTGCCCTGTTGGTGCAGTATCAATAATTACCACTTGATTCTCAGACTTTTCAACAATTTTGGCAAAAGCTTGGAAAACAGCAATTTCTTGAGTGCATGGCGATCGTAAATCTTCCTCAATGTAAGAAAGTTGATCTTCATCCATTGTTTCTCTAGCCTTCGCTAACACTTCATTTTGATAGTTTTCAAGTTCATTTTTTTCATCAATATAGCTCACTTCTAATAATTGATGGTCAGAGACAAAGGTAGAACTTACTGCTGCAGGATCTGTAGAAGCTAGGTGAGTTGGAATGTTTCGATTTGACAGAGCTAACGCGAGGGCATTAGCAATGGAAGACTTTCCTACTCCACCTTTTCCCATTGTAAAAACTATTCGTTTATTATTGCTAATAATGTCTTCTACAAGATCTTTAAGAGATGGTAAGTCAATATTCTCAACTACTTGTGAGGATTCTGATATTGTATCGCTAACAAAGAAATTTCGCACAGCTTCTAATCCTGTGATGTTGTAAGAGCGTAACGGTAATTGGTACACTTCTATATTCTTCAAATGTCTTGGGATATTATTTATTACTTGTTGTTGATTATTGTATAGTCCTTTTGATAACTCATCATCATGATCTTCCATCACACCATTAACCAGTAAGATTTGATTAATAATGCCGATTTCAGCCAATTCCTTACTAGCTCTATCTGCTTCTACAAGTGTAGGCATTTCAGGACGAGCAACCAACACCATTGTAGTTAATGACTCATCCGCAAGATTTCTAAGAGCAATTTTGTAATTGTCTTTTTGATCTTCAAAACCTGATAATTGACCCAAACAAGAGTTACCATGTGTGCTTTCACTAATGAAAGCATCCCATGCTGTTGGTAATTGCAACAGTCTTAATGTGTGTCCTGTTGGAGCAGTGTCAAAGACAATATAATCAATGTCTTTGCTTTTACTATCATCGGCTAAAAAGGATGTAAATTCATTAAATGCTGCAATCTCCACAGTACATGAACCTGCTAGTTGCTCTTCCATGTTTTGAATCGCTACATCCGGTAACTTACCTCGAAATGGCCCCACAACTTTTTCTTTGTATTCTTCAGCAGCTTTTATTGGATCTAAGTTTGATACAAATAGATTATCCACACCTTTTATTGGCGTTGCTTGAGAAGATAGCTCTGTATCAAAGACATCTTGTAAATTACTAGCAGGATCAGTGCTAACTAGAAGCACCTTATATCCCATATCCGCAAATGTTACTGCACTGCTACAAGCAATTGAGGTTTTCCCCACTCCACCTTTTCCAGTGAAGAAAATATATTTTGTTCTTTTTAAATCATTAATGTTAAACTGCCTCATGATTCTCCTTCTCATTAGGTACGTCAGTAATTTGTTTTTTTCTTTTGGGGATAACATCTTCACTTAATCCAACATAATCACACATTTCTTGATTGGTTGGATATCTTCCAACTAACACAATTTTATTGTTATATACAGTTATTGGTAAGCAATCAACACCTTTTTCATTGATGGTTTTATTCACATCTAGTTGTGTCATAAATTCCATTGGATTGGAAGTTAAGTTAAATCGCTTAACATCAACTCCATGCTTTCTAAAGGCATGTAACACTGTTGCTACTCGAACGATTTCTGGATCAATGCTTACTCCACACATTCCAGATGGACAACACATTGCGGGATCATAAATTACTAATTTACTCATCTTTTCTCCTTTTCTAACCGATAAGATGTTAACTCTAAAGGAAGTGGACCAGAACAATTTGATGCTGCTGAGAAATCATTTTTCAAAGACTTATAAGGTTCTTTTTTGAAATTCTCTTTTAAATATAACCAAAGCGCAAAGTTTTCATCAATAAATTCTTGACTAATTGCAAAATAAACCCATTGATGTGTTTTGTAATTCTTAACGACATTTGCATTCTTCAAAATGGACAAATGACGAGATACATTTGATTGAGTCAAATTCAAGTTTTTTTCTAAATCACATCCACACAAAGGTTGATCAGATAGTAATGCTAATATCGCCAATCTATTTTCATGCGCTAATGCTTTAAACAACTCTGTCATCTTTTCCTCCTATATCTTTATATTCGATTTTACTCATATACTATATCATGTAAAAATGAAACAATCAATACAATCATGATGGTATGTAGAAAAAGAGTCTTTAAGCATCAGCTCTCCTTTATTAACTCGAAAGATTGTGAATAATTTCTACAATTTCATCAACGGTTGTACTTTACCAAATGAAATATTTTACAATCATACTACCTAGTATTTCATTATCCCATAAGTTATAAAATCTTTTGGTTCGTAATCCTTTCAACCTCTTCTTCTAAATTTAGCGTTGCGACAGCTTCTGTTGTATTACTAATCAATGTAACATCGTTGTTGTTTCAGTTATAAAACATGCTTAAACCTAAAGCTATTTTTAATGTACCTAAGTTATTTAAAAAGTTGTATCTCAAAAGAGTCCAAGGTACAATAAAATCATTAACCATCAGTTTAAAAACCTTACAAGTAATTGTGGTTAAAATGAGTCTTTGAAAAGTTATGATATTCATTCAATGATAAGAAACGTCAAGAAACGTTTCTAGTTTTAAGCTATACTACAAAAGGTGGAGGAAATAGAAATGAATGATTACGCTAAAGTTCAAGGTACCATTGAATTTATCGAGCAAAATCTCAAAGAGAATCTAAGTTTGTCTGATGTTGCTGCGTATTCAGGCTATTCAGTAGCTCATTTTTGCCGAATATTCTCAGCTATTGTAAAACTACCGGTGATGGAGTATATTCGAAAGCGAAAACTAAGCTTAGCAATGAAAGATATTGTAATGACGAACCATAGAATCCTTGATATTGCACTTGATTATGGATTTGAGTCTCACGAGACTTTCTTAAGAGCTTTTACTCACATGTATCAAATGTCTCCAAGTGTTTGTCGTAAAAGCAAAACATTCCTTCCAGAGTTTCGCAAAATCGAAGTGATCTCTATTTTTGATCAAGACGTTGTAAACATACAACCAGAAATTGTGAATCACCAACGAATGCTTTTATATGGATTATCCACCTCTTTTTCACAAAGAGAACAACTCGAGTTTGATCTCATTGATCGATTCCAGCAAGAATTTATTGAAAAAATGCACCAACTAGGGCAAGCTACTAGCATAGATTACTATTTTAATATTTATGAGTATGACCAAAAAGAAATATTAAAAAACAATCAACTTTCTTATGAGTATTTCATTGGTCTTCCTTATGATAAGATCAAAGATTTGAGTAAGCATTTATCTCTCAAATCCATCGTTCAAACAAACTATGCAAAGTTTACCTACCATACAAGGCACAAAACATTAAATGGAGTTCCATTTAGTGGGTCAATCTACGATTATATCGATGGTATCTGGTTACCCAATTCTTCATTTCAATTAAGTGAATTTCATGATTTTGAAATAGTTGATAAACTTAACCATACCGTTGAATACTATGTATCGATTCAAAATGAATCATGAAGGAGTACACATGTTTAAAGAACTAACCACAGAAAGATTACTATTAAAAAACATTGATTATAATGATGTGCAATTCATGTACGAGCAATTTTCAAACGATTTTGTTAACAAATACTTGTTTGACATGGAACCATTAAAATCAATTGAGGAAGCTCAAGGAATTATACGGTTTTATTTAAAAAGCAAACCCTCATTACAACATCGTTGGATCATCATTCAAAAAGAAAATAATCAAAAAATTGGGACTTGTGGATTTCATTGTTGGAACAAGAAAACAGGAGTTATAGAAATCGGCTATGATTTGCAAGAAGATTATGCAAAACAAGGATACATGAGTGAAGCAATGGAAAAAATGATAGAGTTTGCAAAAACTGAACTACAAGTTAAACAAATTGATGCGAATATTTATGTTGACAATCAAGCTTCCATTTCACTTGTTAAAAAATTTGGTTTCAAAAAAACAGGAGAAAAATTTGAGCATCTATACAACAAAGACCATTTACATCATATTTATTCGATAACCCTTATTTAGGGTTATTTTCACTCACTCTAGAGTTAAAAAAAATCATGGATGCTCACAAATACACCCTACACTGTGCTTGTATTCTATCATTGACTTCATTTGAAAAATTAATAAAATCATTTAACACACACAATTAGCAACAGGTATACTGAGGAAATTGATCAAAAAGTATAGAGCAGTTTAATATGATATACTTTATCAAGATATTACCAATTTAAAAAGCAAGGAGAATTTATGTCACATCCAAAACAACAACTGATTGATGATCAAAAAGAAATGAGAGTAGCGTTTTTAGGTGGATTCGCAGGACAATTGATTTCGGGTATCATTTGGTTAGTTGCATCCATAATTAGTGTGATTGTATCCAATGAAATGGGTATGATTGTATTGTTTTTTGGCTGTATGGGAATATTTCCTTTAACTCAGCTATCACTTAGGCTTATGGGTAGAAAAGCAGTTGTAAGTAAAGAAAACAAGTTGTGGTATCTTGGTTCTCAAGTTGCATTTACAGTACCTATCAACTTCATTCTTGTAGGAGCGATTATACTATTTCATCCTGATTGGTTTTTTCCAGCTGCAATGATAATCGTTGGAAGCCACTACTTACCTTTTATAACTCTCTATGGAATGAAAATGTTTGGTATACTTGCCGCAACTCTTGTTTTTTTAGGACTCATGATCGGTATGATTGGTACAACTATCTTTAGTCTTGGTGGTTGGGTGACTTCTGCTCTATTGATTGTCTTCGCATTTGTTGGAAAATGGCAAGTATTGCAAGAAGAAAAGATTACGATGTAATTTGTATTTAAAAGTTGAACAGAAAACACATCATCATCCTGTTTTCGCTTTTTTTACCATTATTTATCCTAAAACACCAACCAATAGTATCTTTGATGGTAATTGATTACAAGTGTCAAAGAATCTCTATTGGATTTTTCTAGTTTAAGTCTATTTAAACTGTTCTAAGCTTTTTTTTGCGTAAAATATTTAAAACAATCAAAAGGATACTAGTGATGACTAAACAACAAACTACATAGACAATTCCACGAACTCGCCACCCATAAGCAATATCATAACCATCATACTTTAATAAAAATAACACATAATTAGCAAGCAAAATAGAATAGAATGGAACAATTAACCAAGTATTTATTAAATAGAAGATTATTCTTGTTTTTAATGGATCAGCTTCATGTATTTTATATAAGTTCATTTCAAAACCTATTAGACTAAAAATCTGAATAATTGAGCCAACTAAAAAAATACCATTTACATACCAATACACATCACTAACAATAATTGATACAAGCAACCCAATAAAACTTATCGCCGTCATAATAAATACAAGAGAAGTAGCACTCATCTTTTTAGCAGACAAAGATACTGAACTTTGGTTTACATTGTCATTATTTATATCTTCAACAATTTCATCTTTAAGAAGATAATCTATTGAAACAGAGAACAACCGGCTTATTAAAACAATCTTTTCGGCATCGGGTATTGTTTCTTTTAACTCCCACTTTGATATGGTCTGTCTTGATACTTGCAGTTTCTCTGCGAGTTGTTCCTGTGATAACTGATTGCTTTTTCTTAAATTTTGAATTTTCTCACTAAACATTGCTGTGTTCCTCCATCAACATATAAGAAGTATAGTTATATTTGTGGTTGCATGCTACCTACTACACCAATCAATTGCGCAACCATTGGTTGCATGTTGGAAGTTGTAACCATGCTAAGTAATTATATCAGGAGAATACTCCTCTTTCATCGGTTATTTCAGCGATTGTTTACAACAGTTGCTTTTGCTCACCAAAAAAATGTTTTAAAAATGTGCAAAGAAAAAATCATCTCTATTTATTGAAAATTATTCTATGTTTAATTTTAATATTGCTTTTATATGCCATTAAAATCATGCACTAATTTATTTTGTCTTAAGCGTTCATAATATCCATCAAATCATGATGGATTTGTGCAACTTCTATTACTTCTGGATCATGGGAAACAATCAGAATTGTTTTCCCATCTGCTTGTAGTTTTTTAAGCAATGTAATAATATTCTGTCTGTTTTCATAGTCTAAGCTACCAGTAGGTTCATCACAAAGAATTAGCTCACATGGTTTTAGCATTAACCTAGCTACTGCAACCCGTTGTTGTTCACCTCCAGAGCACTGAGAGATTTTCTTTTTTTCAAACCCTTTCAAATCGACATATTCAAGAACTTCTGCTATTCTTTCTTTTTTATTGATTCCTTTAACAAACTCTAAAGCGATCATTAAGTTTTGTTCAACTGTCTTACTCTCAATAAGTGCAAAGTTTTGAAACAAATATCCAATTTTTGTTTGTAATAGTTTCGTCGCTTCTTTACTAAAAGGCTTCGGATTATTAACACCAAAATAAGTGATGGTTCCAGAGTCATGTTTATCAAGCAGCCCCACAATATTTAGAAATGTACTTTTACCAGAACCTGATGGACCGGTTAACACGACAAAACTTCCTTGATTGACTTCTAAACTCATGTTTTTTATGACATGATGATCTCCAAAGAATTTGTTTAAATTCTCAATATGTAGAATTTTATTCATGTTAGATATCCCCTTTCAATATCAGTGCCATGTTTTTACGTTCAAAAACATAAATTATTGCCATAACAACCGCAACATCTAACGCTATGGTTGCCAATAAAAGTACCATCCACGATCCTATATTAAATGCTGATGTATGAAGTAGCAGATACATCACAACAGTAAAGGCAAAAACACTAGTCAACATCGTCAAAGCAAATACTGCCTTATATCGTTTTAAGTATCCATAACCATTCATATACTGAATTACCAACTCATTTGCAAAACTATTAATAAACACACTAGTTGATGTAAAAACAAAAACCAACAACAAGATCACATACATAAACACAAACTGAATGACTGTTGCCAATGATTTGAATTGCTCATTATCAACTCTTTGAAAACTACTATCAACGGTTTGAACATTGAATGTAGTGGGATACTTTGCTTCCAACTCATCAATCATTTCTTGCAGTACTTTCTCATCTTGAAAAACGACAACTTTACCTTCAAATCTTCTTGTTTTTTCAACTGCATGTTGATCAATAATCAAAATTGGATTAACCAACACTCCCATCATGGGTTGTATCTCTACACCCGTTTCAAAGTGAGGAGCAAAGACAAGGTTTTCATTGTAAAACTCAATCTTTTGTGTACTCTGTGAAGCAATGTTGTTATAAACATCACTACCCTTTTCATATTTTTGGGGTAGGATAAATCGAACTTCATCCATTTTATCAAACTCAATACCTGTAGTATCTAAAAGGTATTTTGTGTTTACAATTAAGTACGGTTCTTTTAAAAGTGAGTACCCATTGGACGTGAGAAAAAAAGGATCTCTCATTTCTTCCTGTTTTATTGAATCAAATAAGTGATTATCGATGTAATCATGGAAATCAGCATATCCAACTCTATCTTGAGCCACCCATAATGAAACTTCTTCAACAAGTTGTGCTCTCTCTAAAACAACATTATGATTTAATCCTGAAAAGCTAATGGACACTCCATTTTGCAAACTTGGTTGTGTCTTGTACAACTCAAGGTAAGGTTGTCGAACAAGTACATCGTTCCATTCTTGAAGAAGTGGAATACAAATCGCAAGAACAATACCACATTTTAATATTGACATTAATGCATAGATTATCTTAAATTGTTTACTCTCTTTTAATATCTCTGAACTAAAACGAACCTTCACCCAAAAATAAGTCAACACAAAACTAACAAACATAAACCCAACGAACACAAACACAAATGGCAACAAAACCAATACATATCGAATATACAAACTTCCATGAGAGCTTGAAAGAATATACGATGTCCCAAACAAACCAGCCACAAAAAGAAGTGTAGAAACAATCATGTGCGATAAAAAGTACTTTCTTATAATCAATGGTAAAGTATAGCCATGTAAATAGCCAATCATAATTTCTTTGGCTTGATTAATTGACACATAGATTGAAATAAACAACATGCACAACATAGACAACCATACAATTGAGTATGGAATGGAAATGATCCGCTCAAAAAAACTAGGTTTTAAATACTCTGTACTATACACTTTATGATCCGCTTCATAGATGGCAGCTTCAATTGGCATATCTGGTGTTGCTCGATATATAAAATCGCTCATCCCATTTGCAAGTATCTTTTTAACATCATCAACATCTTCATGTTTAACTAAGACCCTTAATCCTAGCTGACTTGATTGATCAGGAAAAACATCATGTGCTTGATTTAGTGAATACATCGAGATTTCATTTTTCCATCCTGTATCAAATTGATAATAGTTGTTATCAAGATAATCAATAAGCACAGCGTTTTCAATCTCTGGATTGTTAGTGATATGCCAAGTAGGTTGTTGCATAACCTGTTGTAAAGGTTGATCTGATTTTAGATGCACATGGGTAATCAAATCAGTGTCTGACGTTAAAAACAAATAATAAACCGTGTGTCTTTGATCCTCACTTAATCGTGAGACACTCAACGATGCTGGTAGTTGAAGTTCTTCAATTAGTTGTTTAGCCGCATTAATAAAACCGTCCGCTGTCTGTCCAACTTCACCAGGATTTGAGTGCAATGATAGTACAACACCTTCTTCTGATAATACTTGATCAATACCAATCACGGTAATGTTTGCGTTATAATCCAAGTTAAATTGATGAAAATACAAAGTTCCAACGAGTATTGCAAGTATAAATGTAAACCCATACGTTATCTTTTTAATCATAAATCTTCAATACCCTTTCATCTTCAATTACACTTAAGAAAACAATAGAATAAGAAACTTTTTTCGACTTTAACCATACCTCGAGATTTTATAATGAATCCATATCAACTGGTTGTTTCATTAGAACACCAGCTTACTCAATAACCCTCAATAGTTGGCTTGTTCATTAAATCATACATAACATTTAACTATTATTCACTTATTTCAAAATCAGCTATTATAAAATATTCAATATCAGAATCATTGTTAGATGTAACTTGTATTTCCATACGATATTTCCCATGCTTTAAATGTCCATGCCAATCTTCCCAGTTAATACTCTTTTCTCTATGACTTAAAGGTGGTAACTGATATCCAATTAGGATAACAGACGAAACACTATTTATCATAGGTACATTTGACCATACTCCAGAAATTTCATGCTTTAAAGCAAAATTTTCTCCAAACATAAAAGTGTGTGTAGATTTATTGCTTAATAGTACTGTTAGCCCTGTAGGACTTATTGTATCTTCTACTATTTCTAACGTTATGTTTCTTTAATGTCTTCTAAAGAAGGATTACATCCACTTAAAAACATAACTAAGAACAAGATAATGAGGCATCTGTTAAATATTCTTGTTTTCATGATAAATGTCTTGTCTTTTTTAAATATTCCACAAAAAAAACCAATTAAAATATTCTTTTACAGTTACTAATATGAACCATCACATCCATATCCCCCTTATTAAAACAACCTTATTATATTGCAATACGATTGTCAAGACTACCAGTTCTAGATCGCTTAAAGTAAGTATAAGTGAACATACATGGTTGTCTTTCTAAAAAAGATATTGTAATTAATAAATTAATCAAATGACTATTCTTTCTTTTGAGTCTTGACATGACCATGTGGTCATGATATATTATGACCACATGGTCATATGGAGGGTTCTATGCCAACACAAACTTTTTTAAATCTCAACTATGAGAAACAAGAAACGATATTATTTGTTGCTATTGAGGAGTTTGCAAACAATACATTCAATGAAGCCTCAATGAATCGTTTAGTTAAAAAAGCAAAAATCCCTAAAGGGAGCTTGTATCAATACTTCAAGGATAAAAAGGATCTCTATTTGTATTTGATAGAAATCTCAACAAAAAAGAAAATTGAGTTTTTAGAGGAACAAGCAATCGATGTAAATTTTGATGATTTTTTTAAGGGATTTAGTTCACTAATGTATTTAGGAGTACAGTTTTCCATAAAACATCCTCAACTTAGTAAATTAATTAAACATGCTGATCAGTCGGTTGAAGATGAAAGTATTAGATTAATGCAAAGTGCTAATCATCGATTTTTACTACAATTAATTGAAGATGCACAAAAGAGAAAACAACTTGATTCAAGGAACGATGCTGAAACAATTGCTTTTATTTTAAATACGATGACAACGAATTTTAGTATGTATTTGAATCAGAGATACTCAAGTGATTATGATAAAGAGGATATTTTAGAGGCAATCGATTCTGTACTTCAAGCCATTCAAAATGGGATAGCTAAATAGAAAGAGGCATTACATGCACAAAATAATTGATAAATATAGTGTCACAATGACAAAACTACTTTTAAGTGATTTATGGTTTGAAGATAGCATTGAGAGTGATTCATTAGAAAAACTTACAAAGGATATTATTGTAAAACCAATCTTATCACTTAATAAAGGAGTAACTGAAATTAAGATTACTCATGCGGGAACAGACTTAGACCCAGCATTTGAAGTTGTTCAATGGCTTGGGTATAATTATCCTACTTTGATTTATCATCACGGAAATAATGAGAGACCTTTTGATTATGGAAAAACTAGTAAAAACACATTTAAAACAATCTTGTATCCTAACCTTAGTAGTATTCAAGGAAACATAATTACAATTCGTGCTCCTTTTCATGCAGGAACATTAAAACAGTTTACGTCGAAAATGAGAAATTTAAGTAATTTTACATCAATGATAGCTGCATCCACAAACTTAGTAGAACAACTAGTTCAAAACTTAAAAAATAACAACTCACCAAAAATTACCATTATTGGCTTGAGCTTAGGAGGATGGGTCACTAATTTACATAGAAGTTTGTATAATAGTGCTAATCAATACATACCAATCTTTGCTGGAGCTGCTCTTGATCGAATTTTTGTAGACTCCTATTATAAGAAACTCGTTTATGATCAAGCATTATTAAATAGAAAAGTGCTTTTTGATGCGCTAAACTTTGAAGCATTGTTTAATTCCGTTACTGATATGAATTTGTTTCCTGTATTGGCAAAATATGATCAGTACATTCAATATGAACAACAAAAAACATGTTATTCCAATTATCCTATTGTTTTATTAAAAAAAGGACATATAACTGGAGCGTTGGATAGCAAAAGTTTATTCAAACATATATTGAATCATATTCAATAAAAAGAGTACTTGTAATCTCTTAAAGAAGGAATCAGATCGAATGTATGTTATGCTATGTACATATGAATTTTAAATTATCATTGTAAGAAGGAACTAACTATGAGAACAAGTAAAGCGAAAATAATGCTGTTTGTGATTGTTACTTACTCACTTTCATTTATATGTTGGTTTATTGCAACTCAAAATCAAGGTTTTGTTTATGATCTAGAACTTGAATCAGTTTTTGTTACATTTGGGAATTTTATGCCTTCCATTGTTGGAGTAGTTTTTTTGTTACTTAACAATAAAGAAGTTAAAAATAAGAAGATGATTTTTTCATTCAAGTATTTTATATTTTCATTGTTACTAATGCCTTTTGTGTTACTTGTTGCTTATTTGATTGGAAATCTATTATTTCAAGTTGAATTTGATTCACTTATACTACCAATAATTTTTGAAAGTCCCCTATCGATCTTTATTCTAATCGTATATTTTATTGTTCTTCAAGGACCGTTAGGAGAAGAGATTGGATGGCGAAGTTTCCTTTTAAATGAGATGTTGAACGAAAACAAACTTTTTAAAGCAAGTGTTTTTGTAGGACTTATATGGGCTTTTTGGCATACACCTAAGTTTTTTATGGAAAACACCATTCAAAACGAACTTTTAATGTCGTATGGTTTACTAGCGACGCTCATTGGTTATACCATATACACTGTATGTTTATCTGTTATAATTTCATGGCTATTTTATAAAACAAACAAAAACATTGTTTATGTTTTGCTTTTTCATGCTATGGCAAACTTCTCTCATGGATTAATTACAATTCTAACTCAGACATCAGCAATCATCATAGTTTTAATTATACTTCTTATCATTACTTACTCCATATCTCGAAGTTCTATCGCGAAAATCAGTTTCAATGCTAAAATGATGAGTGCTGATAGTAAATAAAGAAAATATCTTTTTACACAAGAAAACCAAATAGCTTTAATCCAAAGTAACAACTTGCTTATTATACGAGTATTGATGTTCATTGAAATTCTGTAACAATGATCGATCAATACACTTCTAATTGTCCCATCATACCAGCTTCTTCATGTTCGAGAATGTGACAATGATACATGAATACTCCTTTGTGTTTAAACTTGACAATAATTCGAACAGTTTCACCGGATTTTATAAACACTGTATCTTTCCATCCCATTTCATTAGCATATGGCGTTTTATTATCTCTACTTAGTACTTGAAACTGCGTACCATGTATATGAAATGGATGACCTTGACTCCCCATCATCATACGGCTGGTTGTTGTAATTTCCCAAATTTCTATATCATTTTGCCTTACATTATCATCAATTCTATTCATATCAAACTTCCTACCATTTAATGTCACCATATGACCCATACTATCAAGTTCGATTGTTTTTATACTAGTTGCTTGTGATTCATACATTCTTTCAATGACTGATAATGTCTTTGGCAAGTTTGTATGATCATTAATCTTTTCTTTGATGTTAAATGTCATCACTGCATCATTGCCAGAAGTTAATATGATTTGATCATTTTCTTGATAGTTTGAAAAATCGATGACAATCTCAGCTCTCTCACCAGGTGATAAAAAGAGTTGGTTCATTTCAACTGGGCTTTCTAATAACCCACCATCTGAAGCAATTTGAAAAAAGTTGTCATTGTTAGATAGTTTCAAATTGAAGTTGGATGCATTTGCACCATTAAGAATTCTAAATCGCATGTTAACCTGATTGACATCTAAGTATGGTGTGATTGCTCCATTGACTAGAATATAATCACCTATTACACCATCCATCATGTTATTACTATATTGAAATGAACCATCTTGATTGAAACTTCTATCTTGAATAATTAATGGAATATCATTGACTCCATAATCATTGGGCAAACTTTGCGATAATGAATTGTCATCATCTATTAAAATCAATCCTGCTAGCCCATAGTATACTTGGGTAGCGGTTGTTCCTATAACATGAGGGTGAAACCAAAGTGTGGACGCTGCTTGATTGATAACAAAGCTAGGATTCCAGCTTGAACCTGATGATATCTTTTGATGTGGACCTCCATCTTGTGATCCTAAAACTTCTAATCCATGCCAATGAACGGATGTGGGTGATTCTAGCTCATTTATTACATGCATGTTAACTGTTTGACCTCGCTTAACTCTAATTACTGGTCCAAGAAAATTTGTATTATATCCCATGGTTGGCGTATCAACATCTTTAAAGAAATTTGTTACTCCTTGTTGAACAATCAGTGTAAAATCTGACTCATCAACCTTTGGATTTTCATCTTCTAATAACACTGGTATCGGCAATCGTTGAGCACTTTCAACGATAAAATCTTGATTTGTGTTATTGAAAAATTGTCCCAAATATTCCACCACTAGAAAAATGCCAACGATTAAAAATAAACTGATTGCAATCATTGCTGTAATTAAACGTTTGTTTTTCATGGAATAACCTCCTTTTCTCTTTAAAACATAAAGGATTCAATGATTTGAACCTTCATCAATGAATCCATTAACTTAATTAATCTGATTATAATTATTTAACTCTTAACAACTTAGCATTAATTGCGACAATAATTGTGCTTAATGACATGAGTGCAGCACCTAATGCTGGGTTTATCAAAATTCCCTGGTTGTATAAAACTCCTGCTGCTAGAGGTAACGCTAAAATGTTATATCCACTAGCCCAAACTAAGTTTTGTAACATTTTTTTATATGTTGCTTTTGAGAGTTTTATGATATTTACAACATCTATAGGATCACTTCTTACAAGAATAACATCAGCAGTCTCTATAGCAACATCTGTTCCAGCACCAATTGCAATTCCTAAGTCTGCTTTAGCTAATGCTGGTGCATCATTAACACCATCACCACTCATGGCAACAGTGTATCCTTTTGCTTTTAACTCTGTTATTTTGTCTGATTTTTCTTGTGGTAGTACTTCCGCAACAATGGTATCCATATTGAGCTGCTTACCTACAAACTCAGCAACTTTTTGATTATCACCTGTTAACATAACAGATTGTATATTCAATGATTTAAGAGTTGCAATTGCCTCTTTAGCACTTTCACGTACAATGTCAGATAATGCGATGATACCAATTAACTTATACTCTTTTAAAACAAACACTACTGTTTTCCCATCTTGTGCAAGTTGCTTATAATATTGTTGATCAAACTCAATAGCATTATCAACCATATAACCTGGACTAACAATCATAATGACCTTTGAGTTTATTGAACCTTGTAATCCTTTTCCAGGTAATGATTGATAATCTTGAACTTCTTGTAGTTTTAACTCTCTTTTTTTAGCTTCTTTAACTATGCCTTTTGCAATCGGATGCTCAGAATTCGACTCTAGTGAATAAGCCAAACTTAGTAAATACGATTGCTCAACATCTATTTCTTTAATATCTGTGACACCAAATTCTCCTTCAGTTAATGTCCCTGTTTTATCAAAAACAACAACATCAACATTTCGAGCGTTTTCAAAGGCGTGTCGATTTCTAATTAACAATCCACTTTTTGCACCAATATTTGTTGATATTGCTGTTACAAGAGGTGTAGCCAAGCCCAATGCATGAGGACATGCTATTATTATTACTGTCACTGCTCTTTCAATTGCAAAGCTAAACTCTTCCCCCACTAATAACCAAGTGACAAGTGTGATTGATCCTGCTACTACTGCAACATAAAACAACCATTTAGCAGCTACATCTGCAAGCCTTTGTGTCTTAGATTTTGATTGTTGAGCTTCTCTTACAAGTTTAACTACTTGAGATAAAAAGGTCTCGTCTTGAACCTTAACTACTTCAAACTTTAGTATACCCTCTCCATTAATTGAGCCTCCGATGATTTCATCACCTTTTTTCTTGGGAACTGGTGTAGATTCACCTGTAACCATCGACTCATTCACCTCTGAAACCCCTTCAAAAACAACACCATCAATAGGTATTTTCTCACCTGGTTTCACTAATATATAGTCACCTTTATTTAACTGGTTGACTAATACATCTTTCGTTTCGCCACTTTCTAAAATGACATGTGCTTTTTCTGGCATCAGTTTCAACAATTCATCCAACGCATTAGAAGCTCCCATCACAGATTTCATTTCAATCCAATGACCCAAGAGCATCACAACCATTAATGTCGCTAACTCCCAGAAGAAGTCAGTACCAACATCCCAAAAAACCACAAACGAACTATAAACATATGCTACACTAATTGCAAAAGCAATTAATGTCATCATTGCAGGTTCTTTCCTTTTTAACTCATCAATACTACCAAGAAAAAATGGTTTGCCTCCATAAATTATTAAAACAGTCGATAATAGAAACAATATCAAATAGTCATAAGAAAATCTCCAATCAACACTAAGAAATGATTGAATCATTGGTGATAAAAGCAAAATTGGTATCATGAGAATAAAGGATATTAAAAATCGATTCTTAAAATCATTAACCATCATTTCATGATGATTATGTTGATTGTCAGCGCTATGATTATGTTCTTCATTCATACATTTCACCTCTTTCTTTAACTACAAATCACTTATGCTTTTACAGTAATCTCATGGTTGTTTCACATGTATTATCATCTTCTGATGTAGAAATCTGTTTGGTTGACTGTAAACTTTCATATGTAACTGTAATTGTTAATACTCTATCTTTAGGTAACCATAATCCTGCAAAACCATTTGAATAAGTATGTACTTCACTATCCACAATAACTTCGTTGGTCGTTGAATCTGTAACTAAGACTTTTAGTGCTACATTAGCTAATTCTCCTTGGCAAGTCACTAAATTGTGTATGCCACATGGATGAGTTTGGTTAATGTATGGTGCAACAGATAAGTAAAACTGATCCTTTGGCAAATCTATTTCTACTGTATCCTCTTCATCACTAAGCAACAGTTTAGTGGATGTTATTCCTGCTTGAAATCCGATAGGCTCATCTCTTTTATCTTCTAAACTTGCCACAATCTCTTCAACACTCATATCTTGTAAGTCATTACGGACTAAAAACTCCTCTGACTTGTCTTTATTGTCATAAAACATAATTGTAGCTAACAATAGCACCACAATCATAAGTCCAATTCGAAAACTATATTTCTTCATATTCTCCCTTTTCTAAACCATTTTTGGTTTTATGCTAATTACCTCCTCACCACACATAATATACGGGCGGGGGGTATATATATAATATCATTTTTTAAATAGAATGCAACTAATACTATCTAAAATATGAAAAATTATCGATACAACATGTACCACATTAAGATTGAATAATAGTCTCATTATGTATTAAATCAAATAAACTTCAGGCTTAGCATGGACTAAACTAATATTACTTCATTGTTATTTTTATGGTTTTCTTCAAACAACTATTATGAAAAGACTATAAAACATCAACTAAATACAACCTTCTCTTCAGGTAACTATATGGTGTATTTATCGTTGAACAAATCGTCCAATTATTGGTCGAATTAAGTAACTTAGCGCTAATAAAAGTAAACTTATTAATATTGCAAAGCCACTCATAGGCAACACTGAAGTAAGCAATAAATAATCTTGGCTTAAACTCCATGTAATAACTCCAACAACCACTAATGAACATATAAAATATCGTTTAGATGAAACAATACGTTTGTGTCTTATCATTTCATTCAGTCGCTTTAAACTTAATATTAACCCCCCCAACCAAGCACCCTACTATTGCAAAACTAGTTGCTTCAATATATATTAAAGATTCCATTTTTATCATGTTAAACCCATACATTCTTCGATACAACGATAAAACATGCGCAATCATAGGCCAACTTCGTTGGCTATTTGTCAGTATTACAACTCCGCTTTGCTCATTTGGTAATACATGAAAATGACTCATAACACCTGCACCTTGTCCTCCATGGGCAATCGAAAAATCATTCTCTTTTAATGTTTCAATATAAAATCCATATCCATAACCATCATACACAAAATTATAAATGCCTATATCTTCTGCATTAACTTGAAGCATTTTAGTTTTAAATGTCAAATTTAAATCCAACCAATCAGAATCATTGATCGTAGACATATAGTTTATAAACTTTGTCATATCATTAAGGGTTGAAAAGAGTTCACCAGAGCCCTTTTCGGCATACACATACATTGCAATAGGCTTATGAGTAATGCTGTATCCTGCAAGCTTTGGTTTATTTTTTAAAGCATGAAAATCAAAAGTTGAATTAGTCATGTTAAGTGGATCTAATACTTCATTTTTTACATATTGCTCAAATGATTGATGAATTACTTGCTCGATAATCCATTCAAGTAAATTATAACCTGTATTGGAATAATAAAACTTATTTGCCATTGAAGAATTAAAATCAATTGCTCTTTCAAGTGATTTTTTTAAAGTTGGTATTGGTGCATAAGGATCATACATTGCAAAAATATCACCTAGGGTCAAACCGCTAGTATGAGTTAGTAATTCTTCAATGGTAACGCTTTTTAAAGCTGACTTTTCAATGTTAAGGTTAGATAAGTTAATAAACTCGCCTAATGGTTGATTAACATCAAGGTTATACTCATCCACAAGTTTTGCAATTGCAATAGAGGTTACTGATTTGGAAATGGATTGGACTCGAATAGGTGAATTTATTGTGTATTCAATTCTCTGATTCACATCCAACATACCAAATGCATTTTGATAAACTATCTCACCATCGTTTACAATTGCGATTCCAAGTGCTGGAATTTCATAACGTTCTTTTAATGAAATTATCTCTTTATCTAAAATCTCTTTTATATCCGAATTTTCATGACTTTATGATATTGTAAAAAAGTGCTCCAATAATATATTAAAAACGCCAACCCAAAAACTAAAATAACGAGTACATCTTTTAATTTTATCTTCAACATCATATTTTTTCTTGTTTATTCATGGTATTTCCTACTGTAGTACTTCTATTTCTAAGCTGAAAACTACAATATACAACTCAACTACCACACATTCTAGTGAGGATTAATCAAATTATAAATAATACCTTACACGATTGTAAAGACTAAACCCCTTAAAGATAACTTCGACGTGAGCCTATTCTATGATTCAAATAGAAACTTAGCTTTTGTTATTGAAGTTATATTTAATGCACTGTTAACATAAGTGTCTCGTGAATAAACTTTAATGATTGTTTTGTTTTCGATACTTAATAATATCAGGAGTAAATGCTACCACTGCAATAATTGAAAAAACAACTCTCCAAATTTCGAGGTTTTCACCTTTAATTGCTACAGCGACAATTGGAATTTGTGTTAAAACGATAAACCATGCAAAATAATACGCAAATTTTCCTACCTTCTTTTCTTTATCCATCAAATAATTACCTTTCTCACGTTCATTGTTTGTCTTATGTATTGATTTTATCTTTTTTACTTAGATTTTTAATAATTGTTACTGTCGCAAACAACACTATTAAATATTGGATACTGCTTCCTTGAAACAGTGGTGAATATAGTATATTCATACCAAAATCACCAATTGGAAAAGGTCTTTCAATTGTAAATACTTCAATTTTCATGTAGAAAACTGGATGCAAAAATCCAACGACAAGTAAAATCAAACTTGGCATTAACGATGCATTAAAAGATATCGTCTTTGTTTTAATAATACTTATCACTGTTTTTCTTTCAAGTAATAAACCAACTAGTATTACTAAAAATGAGCCTAACATATGCAAATATATGATTCGATCCAAATCAATGGTTGACGCTGCTTCATCAATTAATACGATAATCGATGCAATTAAGTTTAAAAGCAACACAAAAAAAATAAAAACAACAATAGTTTCTATTAGCTTCTTATTCATGAATCTACCCCCTTTTATTAATGTCTTTGCTAGTATTATAACATATTCATAAAAGTGATTTCTTGATTGATGGGTTTTTTCTTTTAGCAGTAAAATTGATAATTCTTGTATCATCCATGCATCTTTATTGTAACCTTAACAAAAATAGCATACATTGAATCTAGTAGTTAACAAATGATGGTATACAAAACCTTTGAACAAGTTAGACTTTTCAAAAGTAATGTTATTGTTATTAAAATGAAAAAAGGAGTCAATATGACAACACAAAAAGATAGAGCACAAGGAGCATTTATTGGTTCACTCATTGGTGAAGCACTTGGAGTAGGACCACATTGGTATTATGACTTAAATGAGCTACACAAAGAATATGGTACATGGATTGATGATTATACCGATCCTAAAGCTGATCGATATCATGGTCAATTAAAAGCAGGTGAACTATCTCAACAAGGATGGATACTTGTAAAAACAGCACAATATTTGGTGAAAGAAAAAGATTATTCTCATGATACTTACTTTGCCATGATGGATAAAGAAATACTGCCACAACTAGATGGAACACCAATGGGAGGTTATGGAGGATACACTAGTCAAGTGATGCGTCATTTGTATCAAAAACGTGTTATTGAAAACAAGCCTTGGGATGAAGTTTCTAGTAATAGTGATACCACTGAATCACTTGAAAGAAACATACCACTAGCTATTTTATATGCTAATGATTTAAAAAGTCTAAGCCTACTCATTGCAAAAAACACAGCAATGACACAAAAAGATGATGTAGTAGGATCATTATCCGTTGCTTTTAATCTTGTGTTGGCAATGCTAATTCAAGGTGAAAAACTTGATGATCAGCTAAGCAATAAGTTAATGAAAAAAGTATATCGAAAAGAAATTCCTTTTCATGCCGTAACATCAAGTAACTTAACTACCCCTAAAAAAGGTGAAAAAGCACCACCAAATGAAGGTTTGTTTGCATCCCCTGATGCTTTATTATCACCTTCTTATATGGCATTAGCCGCAAAAGACCCTACTATTATCATTGAACCAGCATGGAAAGCATCATTAGTGTATGGCATGCCATGCGCTATTTATCATATGCTTCCAGCAGCGTATTATTTAGCTGCACGATTTAGTGATGATTTTGAAAGTGGTGTTTTACATGCCATTAATGGTGGTGGTCAAAACCAAGTACGCGCAATGCTTACAGGTGCACTTATTGGTGCTCAAGTTGGTTTAAGTCAAATACCTAAACGTCTTATTAATGGATTAAAAGACAGTGACATGTTAATTAAACTTGCACAAGAATTAAGTGATAAAATAACATAAGTAATGATGCTGTAAAAAATGTTGGCCAGTCACTATCAAAAAAGTTAAGTCTATTAGTAGTATTTGATATTAACAGTATTAAGCAAGAAAAATGGCAAAATACGTAGTATCAATGGAGTAAATTTCCAGAACAATAATATTCAATAAATTTGGTCATCTAGTAAAATGCTTACATCAAAAGTTTGTACAAAATTATGCAAACGTAAAAAAAGCAGTTCAACGTTCTCTTGACTGGGTAGATCCAGAAGACGAATAAAAACATTAAATGAGCACATCGTGCTCTTTTATTTTTAGTTGGTTTGATTTAGAAGTTCATGAATGAAGGCTACATCACTACTTGTAAGATTGTAGTCTTTTAACTGATTATGATATTTAACATAAGAATCACTTTGTGCATTATTATTTAAAATTAAGTCAAAGGTTAATGTTTCATTCTGATACATAAACGAAACTCGATAGTTTCCACCTTCGCTTGTGGTTGGTCCAAGTGTTCTAGTAAACTTATTAAAAAACACACTTTGCAGTTTACTAAGTGATTGTTCATCTTCCACACTGATTTTATAATCATCGCTTAAATCTACGATTGTAACTTCATTGAGTTTACCATTAAATAGATAATCGATGTTATATGTTCCAGACGATACAACAATAGCACTCAATACTCCAACTATGACAAGCATTATTATAATTTTTTTCTTCATATCCATTTCCCCTTTGGTAGTTTTTTTATCTCCAAAACTTGGTATATCCTTGCTTATCCACAATATTAAACTCAATCATATTTTTAAGAAGATTATAATCAATTTCTTTATCCCAAGGTAGTCGAATAATTTCTTGTGTATGATCATACCCCAACTCTTTAATGTCATCCGAAAAACGCTTAATACATGCTTGCTCTGGCGCAACTGCAATGTGTTTTTTCGCAACACTAAAACCAATAATAAACGTTTTGTTATAAACAAACATCGGTTGGTTCCATTTAACCACAAGTTCTAATAAATCATAGTTGCTTTTAATCCAATGTAAAATCTCTTGAACTCTTTGCCTATGCTTCTCATTTTCTATCTTTTGATAAAAATCATGCAATTCTTCCATAGTGTCCCTTTCATTTTATTAATTTTATCGTATTGATTACTCTCAACTACGTGCATCTTCATTTGCTTTATTTTATCACATTTCTTTGGTTTGTTGGCTTTTATGGTTAAAGTAAAAATACAATCTTCCTTCTTACGCTGTGATATACTTACATTGAGGTAAATGTATGAAAAGAAAATCAATCATAGAAACACCCTTTGTGGAAGTATATCCATATTATGTGCAAAAAGCTGAGCGAAAAAACAGAAGTAAAAGTGAAGTTGATCAAATCATTTGTTGGTTAACAGGATACACTCAAAAGCAGCTTCAACAACAACTAGAAAAAGAAGTTTCCTTTCAAACATTCTTTGATGAAGCCACTTATTTTAATCCCTACGCTTCATTAATTAAAGGGGTTGTGTGTAAAGTAAGAGTAGAAGATATCGAAGATCCTTACATGCAAAAAATTCGTTATTTAGACAAATTAATTGATGAACTTGCTAAAGGTAAGTCTATGGAGAAGATTTTACGTAAACCTCAATAATTATTATTGTAGCTAATCTAATGCTCATCGTTTTGAGTGACAAAAATCCAAAGTTCATTTTTTCTAAATAGTCCAGGAACAAATGGTGGATTATAACGTGCTAAATGAACAGTATGCTCTAATGGTAGTTGTTGATGATTTGCCCAATTTCGTAGTTGTTGTTCTTTTAAAGGAATCATTTTCTTATAATTTGAACCTTTAAATTTGATACACACAAACTTCCTATTTTCTATGGTTTCAATAACGACATCATCACCTTTAGCTAAAGGTGCTTTTTTATTCATATGTTTTGGTAATACAAAAGCAATGTTTAATTGGTCTTGTTTACTTTGAAGAACCGGTGCTGTCATTGAAATCTTCTGATTGGATTGATTGTTTCCTGAAATATAATTAAATAGCTTTTGAAAACCAGAACCTCCAGAGTATGTTGTATCCATACTCTTAATGAACGTTGCATATTCAATCTCTCTTAACTCACAGTCATTTTCTTTTTTTATTGTTTTATAATCCATTGTTTCAATAGCCATGTTAGCCACCTCTTTTTATCATTGTATATGTTCACAAACAAAAAAAGAACTTTAATACATATAAAACCCACCTGATTTTTCAATAATTATACTTATCAAGATAATACTTTTAGTAGGACATTGATATTAACAACAAAAGAAGATTTGTTTCTTTTAATGTCCTTAAGAGCATGCTACAGTATAGAAAAAGAACAAGGAGAGAAAAATGTTAAACTATCGTGAAAAAATATTGGAAAGTGCCTCATACTTAAAGAATAGAATCCAATCACCCCCAACGATGGGTCTAGTACTTGGATCTGGTTTAGGAGATTTAAGTAATGCTATTAGTGATCGTATTGAAATAGCTTATAATGATATCCCACATTTTCCAACGACCACTGTTGTTGGTCATGCGGGATCATTGTTGTTTGGAAAATTTAAAGATAAACATGTGGTACTCATGCAAGGTCGTTTTCATTATTATGAAGGATACACCATGAAGCAAGTTGTCTTTCCATATTATGTACTACATCAACTTGGTGTACAAACAATGATTTTAACTAATTCTTGTGGTGGAATTAATAAAGACTACACCCCTGGTGATATTGTTGTTATTGATGATTTTATCAGTTTAGTGAGCAACAATCCCCTTATTGGAGAAAATGATGATCTTTTAGGCCCTCGCTTTCCTGATATGACAGAACCTTATAGCAACCGCTTAAAATCGATTGCTAAAGAAAGTGCGCAACATTTAAAGCTACCATACAAGGAAGGAGTTTATGGTTTTTTCTCTGGTCCTTATTATGAAACAAGAGCTGAAATCCGTGCATTTTCTAATATGGGTTGTGATCTGATTGGTATGAGTACCGTACCTGAAACCATTGCTTGCAATCATATGGGTGTTGAAGTACTCGCCTTTGCGGTTGTAACTAACATGGCAACAGGAATACAACAAAAGAAACATGATCATCATCATGTGGTAAAGATGGCTAAACAAGCCTCAGAAAAGCTAACAAGTTGGTTGGATGATTTGATTGAGAAATTATAAGAAGATACAAAACAACATTTTTGATGCATGTTGGCCTAAATTATTGCATCCTATACCATTTTTTATGCATTTAAAAATAATCGTTTTATACTAAAAATAGGAGGTGGTTGTATGAAAAAGACGATACTAATACTTAGTTGTTTATTGTTGTTTACCGGATGTACCTTACAACCAAAAGCATACACCCCACTACTTGATTCAAAGGGGTATTTATCTTCAAAAAAAGTTCCAACATCCATTGATCAAACCATTGCAAATGCAACAGTTTCATTATCGGATGCGATGATTGACAGTTTTAATGATCAACAACAAAATGTCTTTGTTTCAGCACCTAGTTTAATGTTAGCACTAGCAATGACAGCCACAGGTGCCATAGATGAAACACAAGATGAAATGTTGGCAGCTTTGCATCTTGATGGATTGAGTTTAGAAACAATGCATCAACACCTTAAAGACATGCAGTTATCGATGATTAATCAACAAGGTATTAAGCTTCATTTAACCAATTCGATATGGATAAGAGATACCTTTAAAGAAAGAGTATTGACTTCATTTTTAGATACAAACAAAGAGTACTATGCTCCGATGATTGCAACTGGTGATTTTAACTCACAAAAAATGGTCGATGATATTAATAATTGGGTATCCGATGCGACTAATGAAAAGATAAAAACTGCAATCGATGAACCTATTCATCCATTAACACAAATGTTTTTAATTAATACCTTGTATTTTAAGGGGGATTGGCTAATTCCTTTTGAAAAGGAAATGACAATTAAACGTCCATTTTTAAATCAAGAGGTAGATACCATGGCGATACTTGATCGTTTTGATTATAGTGAAAACCAATACGGTCAGTTTATTGCACTTCCTTATAAAGATAGTGAGTTAAAGATGATTGTTGGATTACCAAAAGAGAATGGTTCACTTTCAATCAGTGACTTATTAAGCGCTTCAAAGACCATGAGCAATGTTTCCGTTGATTTGCAAATGCCAAAGGTTCAAATCGAGCTTACGATGAAGCTCAAAGACTATTTAATAGATCAAGGGATGATCGCAGCGTTTGATAGTTCATTGGCTAACTTTAATAACATGGCTACTGATGCTACAAAAACTGGACTACATGTAGCGGATGTCACGCAAAAAACATTCTTAGCTATTGATGAAAAAGGCACAGAAGCTGCCGCAATGACAAAAGTTGAAATGCGTAATGAATCGATGCCAATGTCTGATGCTGTGATGCACATTAATCGTCCATTTACACTAATGATTGTCGATCCAAACTTTGATATTGTATATTTTGCAGGTGTCATTAACAATCCTCAACCATAAAAGCTTATTAATCTTTCTTTAGAAAACCCTTGATCTGGACTGATCAAGGGTTTTGTTTGTTATGGTGTTGCAGTAATCGTGATGACTTGAACATCACCAAAGATACTATCACCTTCTTTTATAACTATGTGTTGCATGTTATTTTCATCTTTAACTTGTTGATATGTGTATATTATCACTGTTTTATACTCAATGTTTTCACCATTTATCCTTGTTTCTTCAATTAATACCATTTCATTTTGGGATGTAATTTCTATGTTTTCTAGATCATCGATTATCATCGAGCTTAGCGTTGTGTAATTGCTATCCATGATGATGACTTTTGCTTGTACTAATGGATCAAAGGGTATAAAGTTAATGACGATGTCAAACTCATCGGTTACTTCTTCATCATTTATTGTATTGGTTTTAGTTGAGTTAAATGTAAGTGATGATAAATTACTGCTAAAGTAATTAGCAACAGGTTGAGTGTTATATTTCCCATCTTTGTCTCTATATATTTGATGAGCACTAATGATTTCTTCCTTTGTAGATACAACAGGAACATCAGCAACAAATGTGATTGTCCTACCTTCATCTTTTACGTGATATCCAACATGAGAGTTAATAAACTTTCCTGAAGTTTCAGAAAAAGAGTATGTCTGATCATTTTCTTTCTGTTCATCCACAATAAAATATGTTTGTGTTTTATCGCTTCTATCAAAGATTTTTATATCACCAAGAGTTTCATTATTGGTTGTTAAATACATCCCTACAAATACATTGTCATCTTGCCCTGGGTTTTCACTATCTTGATTGTTTTCTTTTATTGGTGAAGCTAATGTACACCCACTTAACACTAACAACAACACCAATACTTGTTTAATTCTCATCGTCTTCCTCCAGTAAATTTCCATCAAACTGCAATATATCACCAACATCACAGTTTAAATAAAAACATATTTTATTTAGTGTATTAAATCGAATTCCCTTTACTTGCCCTGTTCTTAATAAGGACATGTTTGCTTCTGTAATTCCAACTTTTTCACATAGTTGTTTTGACGTAATGTTGTTGCGTTTAAGTTGTTCATCCAGATTAATTTTAATTGCCATATTAAACAAACTGCCTGTTTTCTTGATCGGTCTTTATTGCTTTTACTAAGAGTTCACTAACAACCATAATGACAAACGCAACCATCAACTCAATTAGTGGAACCATTAGCAATACATCAATATTTAATAACTGTAGTGCAAGTGAAAGTTGTACTAAGCCATGTGCAATTGGCAGTATTAAGGAAATTATAACAATTGCCTTTGATAGTCTCACAATATCATGCAGTGGTTTTAACAGACTAACTGAAAATAATTCGTCCTTCATCTTATCAAGCAACTCAATTACTTTTACAATCAAAGCAATCATAAGAAGTTGAGGAAAAAACATAAAAAAGGAAAGCAAAGATAAAAAATCATGTTGTGGTTCACTCAGTTGTAGAATAGCTACACTCGATGCCAACATAACCGTAATCACAATCGCTACAGCACCTAATACAAACTGAAAGTTTGCTAACAAAAAGGTTCGATGTTTAGCATGATTTATTATGTATGCAACCCAAATTGCCAATAATGAAAATAGAAGTAATATTGAAACAATAAATGCTAAGATCTCTTGTAACATAGATTGGCTTTCTATCATCAACGGTTGAACAAACCATCCATTTAATAGACCATACAACAAATAATATATCATTGCTGAAAAGAATACGGTTAAAATCAAAATGACTTTGTTGTTTTTATCTTTTTTAAACAACAACCATCCAATTATTACTGGTATACATCCAATAAAAATAAAGATTATCCAAGCTAGAGCATTGTTAAACGCTGATGATAAAGAAAGTTGTCGTAAGTTCGTTGTTGTCCATAATATTGGACAACCTAATAACAAAGCAATGTTAAACTCTGTGATATCTTGTATGTTCAAAAACAACACGAAAGAACCCACAAACACAAGAGCGATCATTATCCATATGATGTTTAGCTTTTTCTTCATGCACCCTCCAAATTATTGTTTTACAATAATTTATTGAAAAATCCATTAAAAAAAGTATTGAAAAATCCATTAAAAAAGCTACTCATTTAAGTAGCTGTTGCATAATGATCAAAGACATTTCTAATACCCTACAAATTCTACTCCTGCATGATTTCCTTTTGATGAAACAATAAGCTGATTATCTTTATATAAGGTTAAGGAGATTTCTCCTTCTAATCCTTCTTTGATTAGTTCACTCATTTTACCAAACCTTGGAGATTTTAATGATGCTACTTTTGTAATGGTGGCAGTTATCTCACAACGATATTTACCCTTTTTAAGAACTATTTTTCTTGTATTTTCATCAGTTTTTTCTAGTTTGAATGTTGAAAAATTATACGTTGCAAAGCGATATTCTTTGTTGTTAAACACAATGTTGAAGATGATTCCTTCAAAAGACATAGTAAGATAAGGAATAAGAGCAATACTTCCCATCATCGATAACGTGTTGTCTTTAAAATGATTGCATTGTAACCATACGTATTTCTTTGGAAATGAAATTCCCCAGTCTTTTTCAATATACCCTTTTTCATTATGAAAGTGATACAAGTTGTCATTTACTCTTAATTCACCACTAAATACGTGGTTCATACTTATCACACCATGATTGCATTCCATTTTTGGTAAATAACTAAATGGCCCCATGATGTTAGGAAAAATAAATGATTGATGAATAGGAGTGAGCCTACGATAGTTTATGTGTGCACTAAAAGAAAAACCACCTTCTTTTAATTGGACATGTACTTTTTCAAATGAAAACGTGTTGTTTTTTATCTTTACAAAAAATGGCTTTTCATTGGTTGTAAAATCATGGCTATCAAAACGAAAGTACTTCACAATCATCGATGGAGTCATGATAAGTTGAATAAATGCATGAGGATCATCCCTGTTTTTAGATATCCCTGGTATAAGTGCAAAACTAAAGTTATTATCTACACTGACATGCTTAAAATACCATCCTTCAAAAAACTGGTCTTTTCGATTTTCTCCATGATACATATAATCGTGAATATGTCTATTCATTAGTATTTTTGATAACGTATTAGACCACTTGCTTGAAGTAATGGTCTTGGATCTAGTTGCTCAATTCGTTGTTTTTTCACTCTATCTAAACATTGACTCATAATACTGTGAAACAAATTTTCATGTTCTTGATTTACAACAGTATCAGGTTGCTTACCATAGAAAATAGCATCTGTTTGTTTACTTAACTTTATTAGTTGTGGTTGTGTAGTTAACCAACTTAACTTAGCAACATACTCTAAATATGTGTCGCTATGATTTTTATCTTGTGTGTGCTCTAAAGCTTTATACAAGTAAGAAACTAACTCTTTTAATGAGGTTGGTTTCTGCTTTTTAAATCGTGCTTGTATTTTCAACAACGATAAGTATGCACGTAAATAGTACATTATACTTCCTACTACTAACAATAAACTAGCAAAGATAATCCAAAAGAAATTATCAGAAGCTAATGGTGAAGGAAGAGTAATATCAAAGTTTAGTCCGTCTTCATCTCCTTGAGTAGGTCCACCAGCATCTGGTAAATTACCAGCTTCATCTTCAAATGGTATTTCATCAGGGTTTGAAGGATCATTTGGATTGGAAGGTTCATTTGGATCGTTATTTTCTGAGTTATTGTTATTTTCATTTATTGGTGTTGATGGTGATTCATGATTAAACGAAAAAGAAGGTGTTGGTTCAAAAGGAATCCATCCTACATTTTCAAAAAATACTTCTACCCATGCATGTGCATTGGCTTCAATAATTTGAAATTCTCTTTTATCGGAAAACTGAGGAGTAATTTCTTCTCCTGGTGAATATCCTTTTACCCATCGAGCTTGAATGTTTAACGCTCTTAGCATGATGGTCATGGCACTAGAAAAATGCTCACAATATCCTCGCTGTGTGTCAAATAAGAAGAAATCCACATAATCTCGATTATAAGGAACAAACTCTGCATTTGATAATGTGTATGTAAAATTAGTTGGATTTGTTAAATAGTTTTCTATCATTTTTACTTTTTCATAATCATTTTTCGCACCTTCAGTTATAATAAACGCCAAATCAACAACTCGTTGAGGAAGTGTATCTGGAAGTTGAATGTATGGGTTTGCTGGATTAAGTGAGGTTGCTTTTGAATCTATAAGTTGTTGTTCATAATAGATAGGTCGTTGATATTGAATAACAACATCCACTAGTTCATCTTCACGAAGGTTGTCTGTACGTATACGATGATTTTCTGATTCATAATAAGTGGAATTTAATCGATAAAAGCGATCTGAAAAACTAACCGTAACATTACCATAAGGTATAGGAATAAACGTAATGTTATCTCTTGATGTTGTAAATCGAATGGTTTCTGTTTGTGATGAATAATTTTCAAAATTAAAGTCTACATTAAATGGAGAACGAACCATTTGATTTGGCATTGTTCTTGTTTCCCATCCTTTAGATGTGTAAATCTCTTTTGACTCAATTCTCCAATACGTTGGTTGACTTTGTATCGTTTCATACACAATTCTTTTACTTGTGGTCATTGGACCACCTAAGTAGCTATCGTTTTCACTAAAGCCTGATTGAAGTGTTAACCCGGTAGAATCACCAAGTCTTTCTAAAGTTCTAAACAAACTATCAGATAATTCACGTCGTAGCTCAATGGTTTGAGTTTGTATATTTTGATACGTTATTGGAAATGAATTTGGTATTTGATACGATCCAACTACGATTAAACTTACAATTCCCGTTAAAACAACGATTGTTTTTATCGCACTTTTTTCGGTGTTGGTTTGTTGGAGGATTTGCCATGCAGCCAATAGCATGGATGCAAAAGCAAACATTAAAACATGATTTGTAACTCGAACTTGATTAAGACCAATTAATAGTAAATAGTATGCCAATTGAATGATAAATGCAACTTTCCATTGTTTCAAAGTCATCGTCAATACGAGCATTAAAATAATAAACAATCCTACAAGCATCACACCTAATGTATTGGGTAATATAGCAATACTACTTACAAAGACAAAAGAGATTGCTTCTTGAGTTTGTTCAACCAATGTTGTAAGCCAAACAAAAAATGATTCGCCTTGTTGTAAATACGCATACATCATAACTAATTGTGCTATAAAGATACCTGCACTTTTAATAATGTTGCTTTTACTATGTTGCAACAACAACATCACAACAATAATAAAAACTATAATTGGAGTCGCTCTGTTAAAAGAAGACATGCTTAAAAACGTTTGAGCTATGCTAAAGACAAACATAAAGACAAGACTATTACCAATGAAATATTCAACTTTTTTCATACACACCTCCAACACTTTGATAAACAACAAACTCTTTATTTGCGTTTACAGTAATTAATAGTGTGTTTTCAGCCTCTTCACGCTGCAATTGTTTGAGTAGTGATTCATCTATTGAGGGTATAAAGATCACTTTGTTGCTATCTTCACAAATATACTCATGCAACGTGTATAATACTTGCTTGTTTCTATTATCCGCAGAAAGCAAAGCAAAATCAACTTGTCTGACTTGATTGTTGTAGTCAACTTGGTTAATAACACCAAAGAATGAAGTATTTAAAACATTCATCACTAATGTATAAAATACTGAGAGTAAATATTCATAATGCTTACCTTCACTAGAACAAAAAATAAAGTACGTTTCTTTTTTCTTTTCAAACTCCATCTCTTTAATGGTTAATGTTTGTGTTTTTGATGTTGTTTTCCAATCAATAAGCTTAGTGTTATCACCTACAGTGTACTCTTTAAGTTTATTAAGTTCAAATGACTTTTGAATGTCTTTCTTTTTTAAATTGAGCACGTATGCTAAGTGTTTAGTAATAAGCAAGTTTGTGGCTTCATCTTCTAGTTGAGGAAGCACATAAATAGTGGATAACAAACGTTTATGTGTTGCTTTATAAAAGATAGAAAAGAAATCAGTAGCTACTATCTTAACATCAGGTCGTTTATACATTCCACGTGATAACTTATTTAGAGAAACAGGAAGTTGGACACTTGATTTATAAAACGATAAAACCTTTGATGTACTTTTCATTTTAGGTTTATCAAATGATACTGTAATCTTTAAGTATGGTAAATAAATAACACGATTATTACGATGTTTGATTGTGACATAATGATTATACTGGTTTTCAGGATCAATAATAATTGTGTCCTGTTGTTTGATTTCTAAGTAAAACAGTGGAAATAACAAGGTTACAACATTAAACACAAACAAACCAAACAACACAAAGACTAAAATCCATGAAGCTGTAAACCCAAAGGTTATAGCATGAAAAAGAACACCAATAAAAAGTGCGATCCAAAATGTATTATTTAACCATGAAGTAATGCTTAATTTCATACAGGGATTTTTGGTATCTTAATCGACTTTAATAATTCTTGAAGCAATTGATCAGATTGATCAAATGTTTGTCTGTATCGATTATTTAATATGATACGGTGCGAAAATGTCGGTACAACCAATGCTTTTACATCATCCAATGACACATAATCTCTACCTGAAACGATCGCATACGCTTTAGCAGCTTTGATTAGCGCTAATGAACCTCGAGGACTCACACCTAATTTAATCTTATCGTGTTGACGAGTTGCTTTTACTATATCCATGATGTACTCAGCAATCTTCTCATGAACAAACACTTTACTTACTTGTTGTTTTAGTTGAGTAATTTGATCTTTGCTCATGACTTCACGTACAGATAAATAAGGTTTATCCTCTTGATTGATTAATAACATTTTTTCTTGTTCAAGTGTAGGATACCCTAATGTGAGTTTAAACAAAAAGCGATCAAGCTGAGCTTCAATTAGTGGATATGTCCCTTCATACTCTATTGGATTTTGTGTTGCAAGCACAAAAAAGTGTTCATTAAGTGGGTATGTTTGATTATCGATGGTCACTTGTTTTTCATTCATCGCTTCTAAAAGTGCTGATTGTGTTTTAGGAGTTGTTCGATTGATTTCATCCGCAAGCATAATATCGGCAAACACTGGTCCTTTTTTAAAAGTGAATGACTGAGATTTTAAATCAAACATCGACACACCTAAAATATCACTTGGCAACAAGTCTGGTGTAAACTGCACACGACCAAAGGTGCTTTGAAGTGCTTTTGCTAGTGCCTTCACAAGCGTTGTTTTACCAACACCTGGAATATCTTCAAAAAGTACATGACCACTTGCTAACATAGCGCTAATGGTTAACTTGATTACTTCTTCTTTACCTACAATTACATTGCTTACTTCTTCAATAACTTGGGCAATGCTTTGTTGGGTTCGCTGTTGCTCATTGATCTTATTCATGTCATCACTCTTTTCTTAACTAAAGTGTAGCATAGTTTTTTAGCTTTGAGTATTTGAAGGCTCAACATACATATTTATTTAAATATGATGCCGAATAAGCTGTACTGTCAAAAGATTTTCTTCATACATGATCGATACATCATCAACTAGTGCACCTAATAAATGAAGTTGATTTGTCTTATTGTTTGTCCCAAGTAATCGCCAATAATATTCTTCTACTTCCGGTTGACGTGGATGCAAAAGTGATTCACTCACTTCAACCAAATCATCTGGTTGTGTTTTTGAGTAACCACTCACCGATATTACTGTTTTCTTTTCTTTGACATTTAATGACATCTCTAAATCAGAGAAATGGTGATTAAAAAAGTAAATCATTACTTCATTAATCATTTTAATTGCTTTGCTTTGTTCACTGTTCATCCTAATTTACTCACTTTCTTTTTTTAGAACAAAATTGATGATTGGTACTAAAAAGGCTGCAACAAAACCGCCTGCAAATCCATTGTTGTATAAGTTTAATCCTCCATGGACAAACCCAACATTAAACACGACAGCCATATGAAACATTCCTGCAATAATGCCTACAAATGGACCATATGTCCCCGCAATAGGAGCTAAGGTCGTCCCAAAGAGTGCTGCTAATACTGCTGGAGTAGTATTTATTTCAAAAATCATAAAGCTACTAGCTAAAGCAACTCCAATAAATAGTGGTGTAATATTTCTAACATGCTTACCAAAAGCACCAAAACCTACAATGGTAAAAATGCCACCAATGGTTGCCCCATTGAGTTGACCATTAACGATAATCACATAGGCTGTTGCAAGTAGCCCTACAACTCCCATATTTAGCAAAGAAACATAAAAACCTTGTGTCGTTACAAAGTCTGAAACCAAACGACCAGATTGTTTATTTAGATCCAATGTTTGTTTTAATGTTACCTTCTTTAAAAGTCCAAGAATGATCATCAAAGCAAACAACACTACTAACCAAAGTAAAAGCACTGTGTTGCTTCCTTGATGTACAATCAGTGTTGATGGATTTTGTAAGTTCAGACTACGAAACCAAGACATAAATATCATCCCCGTCACACCTGCTGTAAATCCAATGTTGTATAAGTTAAACCCTTGATGAAACCGAATAAATGAATTTGCTAAAGGTGGTAAAACAAAACCAGCTATTAACCCAGCACCAATGGCCACAAATGTCGAATATGGCAAATCAGCAAATCCAAACGCCACTTGACTAACAAGTGGTGCTAATGCAGTACCAAAAAAGGCGGGTAAGATAAAACGACTAAACGCTTGTTTTTGAAATCGTGAATGTAAAAATGCACCAAGTATTAATGGCCACACATTAAGTAAGTTTTTCCCAAATAGAGCAAAGCCACCAATCGTAATAATTGCGGATATGACAGGACCATTCATGCTTGCCTTAGAAACAAACGCAATAACAATCATCGCTAACATTAATGCTCCGGCATTAAAAAAAGAAGCACCAATGTTTCCAATACTAAAGTAGTCACTTACTAAGATGGATGGAGATACAACAATACGAGAAAGACCTTGACCTATTTCTTGATAAGAATTAAATAGAAAACTTGTAAACAACACATATAAAGCAAACAAAGATATGACAATATACTTCTCTTTCTCTGATATCTGTTTTGGTTTATTAACTTGGTTTTTATCCATAAAAAGTGACTTTTCCTTATTAAAATTACATTTATTTTAACATAAACCTAATTTAATAAGGGTGATCTTGATAAAAAAACATGTTGTTGCCAACACGTTTTATTTCTTATCTTCCTTTACAAACTCTAGTATATCACCTGGTTGACAATCCAGTGCTTCACAGATTGCTTCAAGTGTTGAAAAACGGAGTGCCTTTGCCTTTTGTGTTTTCAATACTGACAAATTGCTCATCGTAATGCCAACAGCATCGGATAACTCTGTTAAACTCATTTTTCGTTTCGCTAGCATGACATCTAGATTAATGATTATAGGCATACTTAAACCGTTAAATCCACTTCGCTTTTATACTCTTTAGCTCGAGAAAATGTTTCCGATAAGATGTGAAAGAGTAACCCTAATGCTAAAAACAACATCCAGCTTCCACTAAGAACACCTAAAGCAATTGAAAGCTTTGGAAGATTATCAATTAATGGATTAAAAACGAGCAAAGAAAAATGTGCGAATATACTTTGAATGGCATTAACATACGATACAATGGCGAGCAACTTCATCATCTTAATATTTCTTGCAGAAAAAATACTCCCTTTTTTTACATTGTTTAAAATTAAAAATGAAACCACGGCAATAAAAGCTAATATAAGCATACTTACTATTTCACTAAAAAAAGAAAAAAGATAACGAGTATCAACCATGTGTCTTAATGGTATATTTTGATAAATACCAAATAAGGCGACAGATGAACCTGCAATAGTAAAAAACACATACACAATCAAGAAAATTTGCAATAAATTAATTTTTAAATCTTTATTGTTCATAAACTACCTCCACTGATATTATATAGCAGAAAATAATGTTTATCAACATTTATTTATCGTTTATCAATATATATTTATTGTTTTTAGATAATGGCAACTACTTCTTATCTTTTAACATGTCATATACTTGCTCTAATGTGATTTCTTTTTTAAGTAATCGTTGATAAAGATCATTCACTATTTGTGAATCTAAAATTGACGTAAATCCTTTAGAACCTAAAAAACTGCGAACAAAGTCATTGGCTGGTGATAGCACCAAATCAACAGGTGAAGCTTCTTGTTCAATTTTTCCTTGGTTTATAAGTACGATCTTGCTTGCTAATGTCATTGCTTCATGAATATCGTGAGTAACAAACAAAATCGTTTTCTTTAACTCTTTATGAATGTTTAACATTTCTTGTTGAAGTTGACTTCTTGTGACTTCATCTACTGCTCCAAAAGGTTCATCCATTAATATAATAGGTGGATCTGCGGCTAAAGCTCGAGCTACTCCTACTCGTTGTTTTTGCCCTCCACTTAACTCTCTTGGGTATTTTGACAAATACGAAGATTCAAGACCCACTAAGTGAAGAAGTTCTGCTGCTCTTGCTTGTGATTTTTTCTTATCTTGATTCATAATATCCAAAACATACGAAATGTTTCTTTCAATACTCATGTGTGGAAAAAGACCGATTTGTTGAATAACATAACCAATATTTCGTCTTAGACTAACAATATCCCACTCACTAAGAGCTTTTCCTTTGAAGTAAATGTATCCTGTATCAAAACTAACTAATCGATTAATCATCTTTAAAAGGGTTGTTTTACCACAACCTGATTCACCAAGTAACACTAAAAACTCGCCTTCATTTACTGATAAGTTTAAATCTTTAATGACGGCTTCATTTTCCACATAAGCTTTATTAACATTGACAAATTCAATAATCGCCATTATTCAATCAATCCTTTTTCTCTTAAAAATTCACTCGCAACCACTTTTGGGTCTTTGTTTTCTATTTCAACTTCATAGTTCATGGCAATCATTTCTTCATTGGAAATTTGATTCGCTAATAATTCAAGAACATCAAACAATCCTGGGTTTTCATCCAGCACTTCTTTTCGAATTAAAGTCGCACCATGATAGGCATTAAAATATGTACGATCATCTTCAATTATCACTACGTTTTCTTCATTAATACGTGCGTCAGTAGTAAACACGGTAATAATATCCACATCATCACTACTTAGTGCTTCATATCGTAAGCCTATATCAATTTCTTTTGTATCCTTAAATGTAAAGTTATACATTTCTACTAAAGCATTGTATCCGTCTTCTCGTTCGTAAAAATCAGGGTTTGCTGCAAAGACAAGTTCAGAAGAAACAGTTGCTAAATCTGAATATGTTTTTATGTCGTAAGCTTCTGCGACATCTTTACTAATCGCTAAACCATACGTGTTGTTAAATCCATACATGCTTGACCAGACAATGTTGAACTCTTCTAAATAAGCAATCGATACTTTTTCATACAACTCATTCATGTCTGATATTGGATCTTGTTGTAACACAAACAACCATCCAGTACCTGTGTATTCTGGATAAACATCAATTTCACCATTGATCATGGCAGGATGAATATTAGAGGTTCCACCACCAATACCGAGTTTTTGTTCCACCACTAAATCTGTTCTATCTTCAATAAGTTGGGTTAATATTTCCGCAAGGATAAACTGCTCCGTCATTGGTTTTGATGCTATAACAATCTTATCTACACCTTGATTACACCCGACCATTAATAGTAATACCATCATACCACTTAGTGTTTTCATTATCGTTTTAAGCATGTTTCTCACCTTTTTCTCCTAAATATTTCATTCGAATCATTTTTTCAACTTGTTCTAATAATAAATCAATCAAAATCGCACTAAAGGCAACTAGTAAACTTCCTGCTAATGTCATTTCTGGAAAATTAGTAGAAATACCTCGCCAAATAGCTTGACCTAAACCTCCTGCCCCAATAAATGAAGCAATCGCACCTAAAGCGATTGTCATGACAACCATCGTACGAAAACCACTAAAGATAACAGGTAGTGCTAAAGGAAAACGTATGCGTAGTAACAATTGGGTTTCTGTACTTCCCATACCTGTTGCTGATTCAATAATTTCATCATCCACTTCCATCAGTCCCGTGTAAGTCATACGAATCATTGGTAACACCCCATAGAGCAAAATAACAATAATTGCACTTCTTAAACCAATACCCGTTATCTTAACTAATATTCCAAACAACACAAAAAAGGAATTGTATAAAGACCTTCAATGAAAGTTCTTCTATTTCTTTATCAAAACCTCAATAAATTTGAAATGATTAAAAAAATAAACCTACAATATAGGAGAAGCTCATGAAAAACATCGCAACATTTTCTATTATCGCAAGGGATGAAACAACCCAAGAATTAGCTGTCGCTGTACAGTCAAAGTTTTTAGCTGTAGGTAGTGCTGTTCCTTTTGCAAAAGCAAACGTTGGAGCTATCGCAACCCAAGCGATGGCTAATCTTGATTTTGGTACTATTGGATTACAATTACTTGAAAAAGGATATAGTCCAATACAAGTAAGACAAGCATTCATTCAGCTTGATACTGAGATTGAGCATCGACAATTTGGAATCGTTAGTGCAACTGGAGAGTCCATATCCTTTACTGGATCAAAATGTTTTGACTATGCCGGTGGATATTTTGAGAAAAATCTTGCCTGTCAAGGAAACATACTCATCAGCAAACAAACAATTGATGCAATGGTTGAAACATTTAAATCATCTAAAGGAACACTTGCTCGTCGTTGTGTGCTAGCACTAGAGCAAGCACAAGAAGCTGGTGGAGATAAGCGTGGAAGACAATCAGCATCACTGTTAGTAGTAAAAGAAAATGGTAGTTATGGCGGGTATAATGATCGATACATTGATTTACGGGTCGATGATGATCCACAACCAATTAAAAAACTAGCGCATCTTCTTGATTTACATGAAATGTATTTTGAAAAAACAAAAGAAGAAGACATACTTACACTTGATCAACAACTCATCGTAACTATCCAACAAGCATTGCAAAAGCTTTTGTTTTATCAAGGTAGTATTACAAAAGAGTTTGATGAAAACACAAAAGAAGCATTTGAAGCATTTTGTGGTTTCGAAAACTTTGAAGAGCGAGTTTTAGCATATCCTTATGTGGATAAAAATGTCATTGATTTTTTAATCAACAAAGCAAAATCACAGCCATAAGCATTAAAAAAGGGTCGCTTTGACCCTTTTAAATGCTTAACTCATGAAACAAACTCATTAATTGAATCGGTTGCATGTTTTGTTTTTCTTCACCCTTAATATCAAGAACTTTTTTTCCTAAATGCAACATAATGCATCGATCACCATAAGACAAAGCGTCTTTTAATTGATGAGTAATCATGATGGTTGTAATTTCAAACTCTGAAACTAATTTGTTTGTTAACTTCATAATATGCTCACTCGCTTTAGGATCAAGAGCTGCTGTATGTTCATCTAATAGCAGTAATTTAGGACGTGCACAAATAGCCATAAGCAAACTCAATGCTTGACGCTGCCCACCAGATAATAATTCTACTTTAATGTCTAGTTTGTTTTCTAAATCTAATTCTAATAAAGAAAGTAGCTTTTTTATTTCCTGTTTGTTTTCATTTGATACTGCTTTTTTTAAACTGAACTTCTTTCCTTTGTTTAAAGCTAAACTCATGTTCTCATATATGGTCAACGTTGGTGATGTTCCCATTGTTGGATCTTGATATACCCTAGATATATCTTTACATCGTAAATATCCATCTTGTTGGTGAATTGCTTGTTCATTAAAGAATATCTCTCCCTTATCCACCATTAAATTGCCATCAATTAAATTGAGTAGTGTTGATTTTCCACTACCGTTGCTTCCCACAATAACAACAAACTCATGCTGTGGAACATGCAAATGAAAGTCACTAAACAGATTACTCTCATTAGGAGTGTTTAGATGAAACGACTTTTGAATATTTCTCAGTGTTAGCATGTGTTTTACCTCCTAATGTTTTAACGATTGCTTTTAATGATGTTTGCTTCATAATGATAGCTAATACAAAGATAATCACCGTTAGCAAACGTAAGAAACTTGGATGAATATTAAGTGATAATGCACTTGCAATACTAAATCGATACAACAATGAACCCACAATTGCAATGGTTGTCAGTTGCACGTTCTTTGATTGTAATAAAGTATCTCCTAAGACAACAGAGGCTAAACCAATCACGAGCATGCCACTACCCATGGATAAATCATAGTAACGAGATAACATCATAACAATAGCTCCACCCAACGCAATAATGGCATTGGATAAAGAAAGCCCTAAATACTTGTATTTACCTAAATCTTCACCAAGAGATACAACAAGTTGTGGATTATCCCCAGCCACCTTTAACATGTATCCTCGTTTTGTTTTTAAAAACCATTCGATCGCAACTTTTGTTAGTACCACTAAGACAACTAACACAAACAAGGGATACACCCTACTTAAGGATGATGAAACCCATGCTGGTTGTGTAAAAATCGTATTAAATTGGAATATAGGGATGTTAGAGCGGTTGCTTCCAATTAGTAAGTTTATGGTATACAACCCACTCATGGTTAGTATCCCACTAAGTAGTGGTTGGATTTTTAACTTTACCATTAACCAGCCCGTTACTAACCCGGCAAGGGAACCAGCAACAAAGGCAAACAAGAGTGCTAATGGTATTGGTAAGTTGTTCGCTAGTGCAACGGCACCAACTACTGCGCCTAAAGGAAAACTACCATCAACCGTTAAATCAGCAGAACGTAACACTTTAAAGGTTAATGAAATACCCATGGCTAGAAAACTATACGCTAAACCTTGAATAGCAATGTCTAAGAAAAAGTTCATGTTATTCACTTCCACTAAAACGGTCTAACACACTTTGAGGAATGTCAATATTTAGCGTAGATGACATTTCTAAAGATATATTCAGTTGTGTTTCAACTGCCGTTGAAATTGGTAAATCAGATGGTGCTACATCATCAAATAAAATAGCTTTTACAAGAGGTCCTGCTTGTTGACCTAATTTAAAGTAGCTTAATCCTTCAACAGCTAGTAGTCCTTGTTGCATTTGTCCATCTTCTGCCGCAAACACTGGAATATTATTTCTTGTCGCAATATCAACAATTAAGGAGGTTGCATTGACGATCATGTTATCGGTAATGTTGTAAATTGCATCCACTTCATTAACAAGTTGAGATGTTGCACTATCAATTTCATTAGCAGCAGAAACACCTAATATTACTGCTTCAAATCCAAAAGAAGGTGCAAGTTCACGTACTTGTTCAACTTGTATTTGTCCATTAATTTCACCTAAGTTATACAATAAACCAATTTTTTGTGCATCAGGTAATATTTCTCGAATAAGTGCTAATTGTAATCCTAGTGGCGCAGCATCACTTACACCGGTAACATGGTTATTGCTGCTTGATAATGAGGCTGCTATTCCAGCAGCGACAGGATCAGTGACTGCATTAAAAACGATTGGGATCTGTTTGTTAACTGTTGCATTAAATGCGGCCTGTGCTGCTGGAGTAGCTATAGCATATATCAAATCAACATCGTCATTGACAAACTGTTGAGCAATAGACAAGGCTATTCCAGGATCTCCTTGTGCATTCTTAACATCGATGTTAATTTGATCTAATAAATTGTTTTCTCTTAAAAAATCTTCTAATCCTTCAACTGTTGCATCAAGTGCTGGATGCTGCACTAGTTGTACAACACCAATGGTTAATTTTTCATTGTCGCTAGCACTACAACCCATGAGCATGACACTCAATACTAAAATACTTACAACAACTTTCGTGATTTTGCTTGTTTTCTTTTTCATGTTCTTCCCTCTTTCACAAAAAAATGCCACGTTTCTACACGTGGCGCAAAGGAGCAAATATCATTCTATCACAAACCACTGTAGATTTTTAAACGTCAAATAGGCTAATATCTACAATGGACATTAATCGTCTAACTAAAATAAAAATAATAGTAGTTTACAAGATGCATTGATGAAGTTGTGTTGTTGTTCATAAAGCATCCTCTCTTTCTTGAAATGAGTTTATCACTATTTACATTTTATTGCAAGTTTTTTTTCATATTTTCATTCTTTTACATGTGATGATACAAAAAAAGGTAATCAGTCTACCTTTAACATCGAATAATTACACTCTTTTTTGTTGTTGGGTGATTGTAACTTCTTGTTACCTTTTATCAAGATCAATGAACTTACTATTTAAATGTTGTTGTTTGTGGATATATATGTTACTTACATTTGTTAATGAAACTCAGTGGATTTATTATTCAACATCACTCATCACATAACATGTTTTCCAGCACTGTGTCCCGTTGAAAAAGCGACAGTCATGTTGTAACCACCTGTTAATGAATTTACATCCAATGCTTCTCCACAAATCGATAGCGATGGGTGTCGCTTTGATTTCATTGTTTTTGGATCAATCTCTTTAATAACCACACCACCACTTGTTACAAAAGCATGATTAAAACCCCTACTATCGTAAATCGTCAAACGAAAATCTATCAAATGACGTATCCAATCACTGTTGTATGTTTCTTTTAAATATGCAATAAGTCGTTTTGGAATAGATTGACTTAGACAGTGTTTTTCGATATTGGCATGATTTTGCAGTGTCTCTAGTGTATCATCTTTTAAAAAATCAAACGATAATTCCAACATAGCTTCTTTTTCAAACTCGTTGACTAAGTAACTGCTCACTTGCAAAATACCTGGTCCAGATACACCGAAATGAGTAAAAATCATATCGTGAGTTAAACTGATTTTCTTTTTATGATTAACATATGCAGTTATGAAGACATCTTTAAATGAAAGTCCCATAAGTTTTTTCGATTGAATGACTTCATCATTGGAGACCAATGGTGTCTCAGCTGGTTTTAGAGGTGTCACTTGATGATCACACTGTTTAATTAATTCAAAACCAATCATATCCGATCCTGTTTTAGGATAACTCAAACCACCTGTCGCAAGAATACAGTAATCAAAAGATAGTTCTTTGTCTTGATCACTAACAACTACTTTTTTACTAATATCAATTTTTGTAATAAGTGTATTTAAAAGGATTTCGACGTTGTGTTGTTTCAGCTCATTTAGTAATGTATTAACAATATCAAGTGATTGATCACTTTGTGGAAATACTCGTTGATGTTCTTCAATTTTTAATGCACAGCCACGACTATTAAAAAACCTTTGGATATCTTTTGTTGAAAACTGATGCAAAGCACTATATAAAAATCGACCATTTTTCGGTGTGTTTTTAATAATTTGTTCACTACTAACATCGGCAGTCACATTGCATCGACCACCACCTGTAATTCTTAGTTTAACACCAAGTGAAGGATTTCTTTCTATTAGTGTAACATGTGTTGACGGATGATACATTTTTGCACTTATAGCGGCCATCATTCCGGAAGGACCACCACCTACTACAATGATTCTTTTCATAATTACACACTCCACCATCATTTTACCATACGATACAACATCTAGTTCAATCTATCTTTGTCAGCTACTGTTTCGATATCTGATACAAGACACCTGAATCACTAATAGCAAGTAAATACCCATTGTCTAATACAAGCACATCACGAATACGATCATTGAATGTTTCTAATAATCGCTCTTCACCAATAACTTTGCCATCCACAATCTTTAATCGAATAAGATGACGTTGCACTAATGAAGCAACAAACAAATCATTTTCCCATTCTTTTATGTATTCATGATTATAAAAAGCCATACCACTTGGTGCAATTGCAGGGTCCCAATAATACATTGGTTGCACTGTGTTTTCTAGTTGTGTTAACCCATCATTAATAAGTGCTCCATTATACTCTGTACCATAACTAACAAGTGGCCATCCAAAGTTATCACCATAAGTAACAATGTTTACTTCATCGCCACCTCTAGGACCCATATCACTGACATACAAGATATTCTGATCATAATCAAAGGCTAGTCCTTGCGCATTTCTTAACCCATAAGCATACACTCTTAAATCTTGATTATCATCAAACTTATCTTGCATAATTGGGTTGCCATCACGATCGACATGAATGATTTTCCCATGGCCGGTTGAAACATCTTGAACACTTTGACGATTGCTTGAAATTTGTCGATCTCCAGTTGACATAAACAAGTTTCCATTATTATCGACAATAACTCTACTACCATAATGATTAACACTATTTACACCTGGAGTTGCTTCAACAATGACTTCAATATTATTTAAAAAAGACAAGTCATCACTTAGTTGTCCTTTCATCAGTGCTGTAAAGGTTAGATTATTTCTACTAAGTGACATGGTTAAAAAAACATTGTTCGACTGTTCAAAATCATGGCTTACAGCCACATCAAGCAAGCCACCTTGACCAGCAACAATTAAGTTAGAAAAATTACTTTCAATAACTGAAATTTCATCACTAACCAATAGTAGTCGACCACCTTTTTCAGTTATAAGTAGTTCACCACTTGGTAGTTGATCCATTCCCCATGGACTGGATAAATTATCAAACAACACATCCACTTTTAGTGGTGTTGTAGTTATGATACCTGGTGCTCTATGTTGATTTTCAAAAGCAGCTTCAAAACTTGTGTTCGCTGCTTGTGTCTCCACTGGATCCGTAAACATCAAATCCATTTCTTGATTTTTATCTTCATCTTCTTGTTCACTAGGATCTTGTTGATTTACATCAGGATCCCCATTTTCTTGATCTTCATTTGAATTGAACGCACATCCAACAAAAAATACTAAAACAAAGAGGATTAGTAGTAGTTTTTTCATTGACCTCACTCCTTACTACCTTATAACCTAAGTATAAAGAGGATGGCTTTCAATTGCATCTTTGATACATTGTTTATGATCAGAGAATAATTATTTTTTTGCTTGTCTTTTATACACCTGTTGTCCATTAACGAAAGTCATGTCCACTTGTATATCCTTTATATGCAATGGATTAACGGTAAAAACATCTTGGTTTAATACAACAAAATCTGCATAATATCCGGGTTTTATTCTTCCTTTTATGTTTTCCTCAAAACTTGCATACGCTCCGTCGATGGTAAAGTGGTCAATCGCTTTATAAACATTTACCTTTTGATTAGGATTAAAACCAGTTTTAAAGGTATTGTTTAAATCTGAGTTGTTTATGGCACAATGTAACCCATGCATAACATTAAAAGGTTCAATAGGAGCATCGGATGAATACGCAACATGCATGTTAAGATCATCCATGCTTTTAAATGCATACGATGTTTTTGCAAGTGATTGTCCTACGCGATCTTCAACAATATGCAAATCATAATGCAAGAATATTGGCTGAACATAAGCTATAATATCACACTCTTTAGAGCGGTTTAAAATATCTTCATCGGTAATTTGACAGTGTATAATACCATGTCGAAGATCGTTGTTTTTAGTCTTTAATGACTCATATGAATTTAACACCAAGTCCATGGCTCCATCACCAATGGCATGAGCTGCGACTTGAATGTTGTTTTTATGTGCTGTTATAACATACTCATTTAATTCTTCCTGTGTCAAAGTTGCGATTCCTTTTGTGCTTGGATCATCATGATACGGTTTTTTTAAAAAAGCTGTTCTTGCACCAAGAGAACCATCAGTAAATAACTTTAATGGTCCATAGCGATTAAAAGCATTGGTTGATCGATCATACCCTTGTTTTATTCGTTGATTAAAAGCATGAATATCTTTAAAGCAAATCTGATGATACACTCTGACTGTTGGGTTTTCTACAGCTACTTGTTGATAAGCTTTCTCAATAATATCAGAATCTTTACTACCTACATTTAAATCATTGGTGGCGACTGACGTTATTCCATGTGCATTAGCCACTTCACTAACAAAAGTGAGTGCTTCTTTAACTTGTTTTACGCTTATTGTTTGTTTTAAAGGATCTAACAACAACCGTGCATTTTCACTTAAAACTCCGGTTGGTTTATCATCATGCACATGCACAAGACCACCCTTAATCTTTGATGATGATGTAATGTTGGTAAGCTGCATCGCTTTTGTGTTAACACTAACAACATGCCCACATGCTCGATAAAATAGTATCGGGATTTCAGTAGAAATAGCGTCCAAATCTTTTGCTAGTAAGAAACGTTTTTCATCCGTAAAATAATCCTGATTATACCCTCTACCAATAAGCATGTTTGTGTCAGGTTTTTCTTTTAAGTATTGTTTAGCTAAAGCAAGGACATCTTCAACTGAACTGGCAGATGATAAATCAAGCGACATTAATGCTTGTGCATTCATGTAAAAATGCAAATGAGCATCATTAAATCCAGGAACAACTGTTTTACCTTGCAAATCGTATTGTTTAGATAAAGCATCTGAATGTTGTAGCGCTTCTTTGTTATTACCAACATATGTAAAAAAACCCTCTTCAACAACACATGCTTCTTCAAAATGTCCCTCTTCGACATAAATCTTTCCATTGGTATAAATACTTTTCATAGCTCACCTCTTTTATTATCTATTTAGTTATAGTAAGAAAAAGACCTACTTACAGGTCATTTTCAACCGTTAACGTTTTTTAAACAAACCACCAATCATGTTTGACACATCATCCAAAACATCGCCATCATTATCCGCATCCAAAAGTGATGTTACTATCTTTGTGACATCTTTTTTAGATGAACTACTAATCATCGATGTAAACATACCTAATGCATTGGATAAGTTTGATGCACTTAAATCATCTTTTTTCTTTTGTTGACCTAGCGCTGTTAACACCATGGGCGCAACATTTTTTAACACCGAATCTACTAATGTGTCCGAAACATTCGTTGAAGAAGCAATTTTCTTTTCAACATTGGATGTTTTTGACCCAAAAATATGTTGTAAGATTTTGTTTCCTTCTTGTGGGTTGACGTTTTTTAAAAAGCCTACCACATCATTCATTGAATCATTTTCATGATCTGTCAATGCTTTTTCCAATGCTTTTGCACCTTCAGGTTGCTTGGCGTTTTGACTCATTGCTTGAAGAAGTGCAGGCACACCCATTTCTAGTATATTGGATACATCGCTTTTTGATGCTCCAGTTTGTTTAGAAAGTTGATCGAGTACATTGTTATCTTGAAGCTGTTTAACCATTGATAGTATATCCATAAACAATCCTCCATTCACCTTTATTATACGCTTAAAAAAAGGAAACACAAAAAAAGTACTTTTACTTTTTACATTTCTAGTAGGATATTTTGAACAAACTAGTCTTTGCTTATTAACTCTCTTTTTTCAATATTAAAACAACATACACTAGTGTACCAAATAAGATGGATGCCATGGTTAATTGAACGTTAAGTTCAAACATTTGACTATTTAACAATGGATGAAACATTACAAACCCTAAAAATGGTGTTGCTAAATAAAAACCAATCATACTAGCAATAACTATCAAAATTCTTTTATCTTCTTTTCTCATCATACTCCTTCTATGGCATCACTTTTGGATGCATCTGTTTATAATTTGCTTTTGTTTCAAAATGGTTATATATCACGACACTGAGTAGTACAACACCACCACCAACAATTGATAATAAAGTAGGAACTTCTCGAACAATTAACAATACCCATATTGGATTTAAAATTGGTTCTAATGTCGCAATAATATTGCTTTGTGTTGCACTTGCATGTTGAATGCCTAAGGAAAAGAAAATATATCCAAACCCTAATTGAAAGACTCCCATAATCACAATTAATACCCATGGATAAATTTCTAGTGACATGTTGGGATCAAAAAACACAAACGGGAGAAGTAGCACACTTAATAAATTACCCATAAATGTCGCATCAAATGGAGATGCTCCATCCATTTTATTGACAAAAAAGACACCTGCAAACATAAGTCCTGAACATAAACCAATAAAATCACCTAGATAATTACCTGTTCCTAATTGATTAATAAAGAATAAGATGATTCCAAAACCAATTCCAACCAAGGCTAACATATCGCGACGGTTTGGTTTTCGTTTTAAAATGAAATAATTCAACATTATAATAAAAAAAGGAGAAGTGTACTGTAATACAATAGCATTTGCTGCTGTTGTAAGTTTGGTCGAAATCATAAACAAGACAGTTGTCATTGTTAATGCAATCGCTGCAAAAAAGGTAGCTTTGTTTAACTTAAATGAAAAGCTACGTCTAAAAGCCGCAATCGTCATTGCCGCAATAATGCCTCGAAGTGCTGCTATCGATAAACCTGAAAAAGGAATGGTTTTGGCTAGTACTCCACCAAAGCTCCAAAAGATAGCTGCACATAAAATATAAAGTGCTCCAATATTTTTATTTTTCATTTAATGGGATTATATCATAAACAGTTTTCTACGCTACTTTTTTTGTGCCACTAAAACATAAGATAGTGGAAACCCACTATTGGATACATCCTCAAAAGAGTCAGTAAGGTCTTTTTCATACTCATTAAATAATTGAATGCTTAATCCTGAACTAATCATACTATTAAAGATAGATGATAAGGTATGGGAGTAACTTGTAAAAGTATGAATAAATTTGTTGTTTGAATCAGCAATATAATCTATACCTCCCTGTTCTATCCATGGATCATCTTTAAAATAAGAGTTCACAAGTAAATCAGGTTGACTTTCAACATAGCCATCTTCATTAGGCATTGCCAGCATGTTAGTAAATGGGTGTGATTCAGATAGTAATACTACACCATCTTCTTTTAATACCCTTTTTACGACTTGAAAAAATGCCTGTAGATCTTTAAACCACGTTAAAGCTCCAATAGTGATGATGACTGCATCAAAGGTGTCATTGTATTTTGGCTGGATAGCTAAAATATCGCTTTGAACAAACTCACAGTTGTACGATAATGTGTTAGCAATTTCATTAGCAAAATCAATCACGTTTTGCGCAATATCAAACCCTACAGCATAAGAAGGTTCTAGCTGCATTAAAGACATTAACTCACGTCCGTTATTACAACAAAAGTGAGCAATCTTTTTCCCCTTTAAGTCATATTGTGAAATTACTTTTACAAACTCTGGTTGTAAAAATGGGAAGGATTCTTGTTGGCATCGTCTAATAATATCCATGCCAAAGTCTTCTCTTCTATGTTCAAACACTTCTTCCCAAGCTTTCTTATTATTTTCATGTTCTATGTTCATGTAATTTCTTCCCTTTTTTCATAAAGTATTCTTGTAGCGATTTTCTTAAATCCAAAATTATAGTAAAACGGCATATCACCACCAAACATGTACGTAGCACCAAGTTGTTTGGTTTTTTCTATACTATGAGCGATTATAGCAGAAGCAAGACCTTTTTTCCGATGATTTGGCATCGTAGCTAAAGGTTCTAAATAAGCATAGTGATTGTGTTTATCTAACCACATCCCTGCATAGGTTGCATAATCACCGTTATCAGCCTTTACAATGGTTGATAGCTCTTTTGAAAAGTTAGGTCCTGTTTGCATCATCAAACGACTATCAAAATCTTTGTCGCTTTCTTTTTTATGATCAAACCCTTTATGCAAACATTCATCAATTTTTGAGATATCATTTTCTTCACAGAGAGAGAAAAACTCATATCCTTGTGCAAGTGTACATTGTTTTAATGGATCATCATACTTAAAGATAGTCACCGCTTCCTCATAAATCGGTTTAAAGCCTCTTTCTTTTAAAATATCATTCTTTTCTTTTTCATGATCAATAACCCATATTCGTGTAATCCTATTGTTATCTTTTACAACACTCATATGTTGAGTAGCGAGGGTTACACACTTATCAAAATAAGAAAGATACTCTTGCTTTAATACAATAAATGTTTCTGGTAGTGTCATTTCTATTGCAATAAATCCAATCATTTCATTGTTTTCTTCTACAATCATCATCCTGTGTGCTTCTTTAAAAGAAAACAGTGGATGTGTCAGTGCATACTCAAAAAACTGTGGTAAATAATAACTATTTAAATGTGTCAAGTTGTAGTTCTCTGTTAAAAAGGTATGCACCCGATGAAAATCACTGAGCAAACGAAACTTCACGATGTTCATAATCAATCTCCCTTTTTTCTTACTCGTTATTTATTATTTTACAGTAACTCTACATATTTTCATAGATTAACTACCTTTTTTAACATGTCTGATGTACACTATATATGTTAAGGAGAAGATACAACATGAAAAAAACATATCTATTATTATCCATTGTGATGTTGATGTTATTAAGTGGTTGCATGGCTAATGTAACTGCTGAGTTTGTAGATAGACCAGCAGGATTTTTCTTTGGCATTTGGCATGGTTGGTTAGCTCCATTATCGTTGATTTTAAAGATTTTCAACCCTGCTCACTCAATTTATGAAATACACAATACGGGTTTTGGTTATGAAATTGGTTTTTACATGGCGATTATTAGTGGTTTTGGGGGATTGTCTTTGTTGCGTAAAAAACGTTAGAAAGAAGGAAAATCATGAGAATTATCTCAGATACAACATGTCATCTATCTGCTAATGAAGCAAAAGAGCGTGACATCCTACTTATTCCTAATCAGATCATTCATAGAAAACAAGTAATTCGTGATTACCTTGACATTAGCTCAAGCGACTTCATGGAGTTGTTGAAGATTGACTATGCAAAAACATCACAACCTGCTTTTGGTGAAGTGATTGAAGCCTATGAAAAAACAGCCCCAGAAGATACCCTTCATATTACTACAGGTGATGGATTAAGTGGCGCCTATAATAATGCATGTTCTGCAAAAGAAAGTATTCAAGCGAACCATGTACAAATATTCCACTCACGATCTGTTGCTGGAGTTAATCATTATTTGACATTACTAGCACATAAGCTAACAACTTTAGATTACTCCATACAGGAAGTTATTCAGCGATTAAGTCGATGTGTAACCCAAACACAATCGTATGTCATACCTACTGATTTTAGTTTTTTACAAAAATCTGGAAGACTTACAAAAACAGCTGCTGTGCTTGGTGGATTGCTTAAACTAAAACCAGTGATGGCTCAAAGTGAAGATAAAAGGAAAATTGACAAGTTTTCCATTAATCGAACTTGGCAAGGTGCCATTGATAGTGTTGTTAATGACTTAATCGCAAAAAAAGTAGATTTACGACATAAAATTTACGTCTTGCATGCATTTAACGAAGACATTGCCAACCAAGCAATAGATGCTATTAAGCGTAGCTTAGGAAATGTGGATATTCAATCCTTTCTCTTATCCCCTGCTATGATTACTCATGGTGGACCAGGATGTGTGGTAATACAAAGTGTTTTAAAAGATAGTCTCGATTTAAAATAGTCAACTTTTAATATAACGTGTATAATAATAGTGAAATTTAAAACAAATTCATTGCTTTTTAATGCAATTTTAATAATTCTTAAATTACCCTTTAATATTTGTACGATACAATGCTATCGTCAAAGAAAAGGAGACACATGATGATTACATTAGAACAAGTTGAAAAACTAAAAGAAGTTACAGGCGTAAGTTACAACGAAGCAAAAGAAGTTTTAGAACAAACACAAGGAGATTTACTTGAGGCAGTCTTACTACTAGAAAGACAAGGTAAAGTAAGTAAACCAGCTAACAATGGATTTGTGACATCAAAAGAAGCACAAACTCAAAAAGCTGTACCACCTAAAAAGCAAGAGGACGATTCATTCAAGAAATTTATCGATTGGATAAAACAAGTGCTTCACTTAGGAAACATCAATGACTTTGTTGTTTATAAAGATGATAAGGATACCATATCCATTCCATTAACAATCTTTGTTGTATTATTGCTCTTTGCCTTTTGGATTATCTTCCCACTTATGATCGTTGGATTATTCTTTAACTACCGTTATCGTTTTGCAGGACCAAACTTCAAAGACGAAAAAATCAATAAAACTGTAGACACATTATCCAATGCCACATTAAAAACGGGTGAAGTTGTAAAAGACGCTGTTAGTAACTTGTCAAAAGAATTTAAAAAGGACAATCAACATGAAGAAGATTCTGCTAATTGAAGATGAGCCTCAAATCGCTCGCTTTATTCAATTAGAACTAACCCACGAAGGGTATGAAGTATTCATAGCAAATGATGGTCGAGATGGGCTTGAAAGTTTCAAAGCCCATCCTTTTGACTTGGTTTTGTTGGATATAATGTTGCCTTCACTTAATGGCATCGAAGTATTAAGACGCATTCGTCAACTATCACAAGTACCTGTCATTATGTTAACTGCCCGTGATAGTGTTATGGATAAAGTCTCTGGTCTTGATAGTGGTGCAGATGATTATATTACTAAACCATTTGCCATTGAAGAGCTATTAGCAAGAATTCGTAGTGTGTTACGAAAACAAACAACTTCTCAAACTACACTTTCCTTTAAGTCACTAATACTCGATCTTAATCAACACACATGCACAATACACAACCAGCTTGTGGAACTTACAAAAAAGGAATACGATTTACTACACATGCTCTTAGAAAATAAAAACCATGTCTTATCTCGTGAACTATTACTAGAGAAAATTTGGGGATATGAGTTTGATGGTTCTACCAATGCTGTTGATGTGTATGTTCGCTATTTACGTGCAAAGATTGAAGAACCTTTTAATGAAAAGTTTATTCATACGATTCGAGGAGTAGGATACATTATTAAAGATGAGTAACATACAAAAGACAAAAACAACTAAAACACAACAGTCAATTGCCCGTTCACTAAATCTATCTTTTTTTGTGACGCTTTTTTCTTTTTTCTTATCCATCAATATACTCATCATCATGTTGTTTAGTTATTTCTCTCTGCTAGAGATTGAAACGCAACTAAATCTGTATACTCAACAAGTAACGATTATTCATAATCAAGTGATTTCGCCAGTTGTTAGTGATGAAATTACTGTTGAAATTAAGCCACAACAAAATTCTTCTTTTTTACTTAATCAAATTCTTCGATCATCTACCCTTGAAAACGTCGTTTCTCGTCGATTGGAATTTGATCATCTTTTTAGTTTCTCCTTGTTTAATAAATTCGATGATGTTACCTATCACGTTCAACTAAACATACAAAATGAAACGGTTACTCTTTCATACGATATGAACTCAAAAGTTCAATCCTTCGTAGCTATTTATCGTTGGGTTCTTGTGTTGCAAGTCATTTCTTTACTTTCTGCTATTATCAAGCAATCTCAAAAAACAAAAACTGCTTTACATCCATTAAAACGTCTGTCTACCACAACTAAAAATATCCAGCAAGATATTGGTAATTTAGCAGTTAGTGTCAATAACCAACAACTAAAATCAATTGCAAGCGCAATTGAAAAAATAGATGCCGAAAAACTAGATCGACAATTGCAAGTGAGTTCCTCTCAAAGTGAATTTGTCGAGTTAACCGAAGCAATCAACGATATGCTCATTCGCGTAAATCAAGCTGTTGCACTTCAAACACAGTTTGTATCCGATGCTTCACATGAACTTCGAACACCCATTTCTGTTATTCAAGGATATATACATTTACTTGATCGTTGGGGTAAAGATGACCCTAACACCCTCGCTGAGTCGATTGAAGCTATTAAAAATGAAACTGAAAACATGAAAACACTAGTTGAGCACTTGTTGTTTTTAGCACGTGGTGATAGTGATAATATTCAACTTGTCTTAGAGAATATTGATATTTCTAAACTGCTTGATGAAATCATAAAAGAAACAAGCTTTATTGATGAGAAAAGAAAGTTCGAGCTTCAGTGTTCACCACACGTTTTCTTAGTGGCAGATCGACAATTGTTAAAACAAGCGCTGCGAATATTATTGGATAATGCTTTGAAATACTCAACTCCTTCAACCCCTATCATCATTCGATGTGCGATAGAAGCAGAACATTTTGTTTGCTCAATCACAGATCAAGGTATCGGTATTTCACCAGAAAATATTGAACGGATTTTTGATCGTTTTTATCGTGATGAACAGGCCCGTGTAACAAAAGCAAAAGGTTCGGGACTTGGTTTATCCATTGCAAAGTGGATCATTGAAAAACATCAAGGAAACATTGAAGTAATTAGTCGTCAAAACATTGGTACTAAAGTATTGATTCATTTACCAATATCAAAAGAGAACCATTATGAAGACTAACAATCCAGTCATTAAAGAGTTTTGGAAAACCTTTTTAATAACGCAAAACTTACCATTAGATACACCTGTTTATGATGTATTTTCCTTTGGTAATACTAAGTCAGTTGCCAATCAATGTGCACAACTTGTTTTAGATCAAAAAAAGAAAGCAACATCTAGCTTATATAAAGCATATGAACTTGAAAACCAACCTCTTCCTGAGGTTGGAAACTACTCGATTGTGGTCGATTATAATTATCATCCAATATGCATAGTTCAAACAACAGCTATTTCCATACTTGCTTTTAATGACATGACTTTTGATGTGTGTAAAAGAGAAGGTGAAGATGACAACTTACAATCATGGATTGATCATCACTATGAGTTTTTTACACAAGATGCACTTGACTATGACTTAGTATTTACTCCTGATATGGATGTGTTGTTTGAAGACTTTCAGTTGATGTACACTTATGCTCAGTACGTACAAGATAAAGAAAAAATGGCAACAACCACCATTTTCTAACGTGTGTTTAACTCCATTTTTTCTACTCTTTTAATTGACACAACAACAAGAATTATAATGATTACACTCGTAATAACCACACTCATTATCACATCATTTCTAGTAAAGGTTAAAGTTGAAGCATAGTTTACTAACCCTGAAGGTGTGTATTGATGAATATTAAAGAGACCCGATAATACTGATACAAGATAGCAAACCAATAAACTCATAAATGATGCAGGAATGCTTCTTTTTAATAGGACTCCCCAAAATATAATGTTAGCAATCACAAACATAAAGTACAGTGACATTAATAACCCAGACAATAGCACATCTAGCAGTTTTACATCAAATGCAAACAACAATCCAGCATAAGCGTAGTTCACCAGTATGCTTACCATCAATATAAGTGCTAACAAGCCACTAAGGTATACGACTTTAGAAAGGACGATGTGCGGAATTTTTTTATTAGAGATTAATGGGAAGACAAGGGTGTTTTCACTTAACTCCAATGCCATACTTCCTCCTAAAGTAAATACAATGATAATTAAACCTAATTCAAACAAGTCGGATAAAAAACCCGTGATTGATGTTTGTTGACTAGCATTGATCATCGCATCAATACTTGCTTGTGGCATTTCTGGAAATTGCCATAGTAGTATTTCTGGTAAAATTGCTTTAAGCATGATCGGGGTTAATACTGCTAAGAATAATATACTCATTAACAAGATAAATACTTTTCCACTACGGGTTGAAAACAACCATTCCTTTTTTAGTTCAACGCCCATTATTATTTCCCCTTTCAATAAACAGCGATTCTAAACTGTTTCTTTTTTGATTAAATGAAATCACTTCATACCCTAACTCCAACAATGTTTTTAATAGATCATTTGATGATGGTCGGCGTTGTTTTAAGGTGACTTCTACAACGTTGTTTTTAATGGAAAGATTGTTTACATTCTCGACATTTTTTAACATGTTTTGATGGTCAACGTGTAATTCTTTCGATAGCTCAAACTCAAGTATTGGCTTTACATTTTCCATTAGTAAATCTTGTAAACTCTTTTCAAAAATCATCTCTCCATTAGCAATCATACCCACACGATCGCAAATTCTTTCCACATCACTTAAAATATGTGTCGAAAACATAATGGTCTTCCCTCTTTTTTTAAGATCAATCATCATTTGCAATATTTCACTTCTACCTTGAGGATCTAAAGCACTTGAAGGTTCATCGAAAATCAGAAGCTCAGGATCATTAATTAATGCGACAGCCATCCCTAGACGTTGTTTCATTCCTCTTGAATATCCTTTGATTTTTCGTTGAGCATGTTCTTTTAATCCTGCCCATTCAATAAGTTGATGAATCTTTTGCTTATCTTTGCTTTGATCGATATACATCAAATATTCAAATGCACTCATCCAAGGATAAAACTGTGGATTCTCAGGCAGAAACCCAATGTTCAAGTCTCCAGCTTTGATGATGGTGGAAACATCTTTTTGATTGACAACACATGTTCCTTGATAATGTTTTGACAGTCCACTAATGATATTCATGGTGGTTGATTTTCCAGCACCATTATGACCAATAAAACCATATATTTCATTTTGTTGTACATGTAGACTGATGTCATTTAGCGCAACAAATGAGTTGAACTTTTTTGTAAGATGCTCAATCTTTATCATTATGTATCCTTTCTACCTAAAACAATAAATACGATAGGTCCAACTAATTGAAACAAAAAGGCAATAAGCAACCATAATGGTTTGTTTAAATTTGCGACTCCTTCTTTATTAATTAGATATGCACAATACACAAACATTGCTAAGTGAATGATTAAAATTGGTGATGCAATAAGAAGTAAATCTTTGTTTTCTACTATCCAGTTCATAACTTGTCCTCCTTGACAACTGCATCATATCAATTTATAAGGTCATAATAATAGTTACTGCAGTCATAAAAAAGTCATAAAAAAAGACTACCTAGTAGCCTTGATTTTTGAAATACACAATCGCATGTGCACGATCACTAACATTTGCCTTAGCATAGATTTGACTTATGTAATTTTTAATGGTTCCAATTGACAAATACATTTTCTCTGCAATTTCTTGATTGGAGTAACCTAATACTAAGTATTCTATTACTTGTTTTTCTTTGTTTGTAAACACATTATTATCCACTTTGGTTGTTTGTTTTATAGATATGAGTTTCGATAATCGCTGAGCTACTTTTCCAGGCAATAAGATATTACCTTGATATCCATCATGTACTGCTTGAATGAGTTGATTCGGTTTTATGTCTTTTAGTAAATATCCTGATGCTCCATATGCAAGTGCTTCTAGTATGTACTCATCATCTTCAAAGGTTGTCAAAATTATAATCACAACATCCTTGTGTTTCTCTTTGATTGCTTTTGTAGCTTCTACTCCATTAAGTATTGGCATACGGATATCCATTAACACCACATCAGGTTTAAGCTGCTCAACTAGCTGTATTGCTTGTTGGCCATTGTTTGCTTGACCTACAATGTCAAAGCTCTCTTGTTGGCTAAGTAACCCTACAAGTCCTTGTAATAATATCGGTTGATCATCTACTAATAGCACTTTAATTTTCTTCATTGTTCTCATCCTTTAACTTACTTCCAAGAGGAATAGTAATATTTACCATAAAGCCATCGTCGTTTGAACTTGCTTGAAAAGTTCCACCTACACCTTCTATAGAATCTTTCATAGTTTGTAGACCAAATCCTAAATCAAATTGCTCAGCTTTAGAACCATTATCACTATAGTTAAAATAAAGTAATCGATTGGATTGCGATAGTAGTATACTTGCGGAAGTAGCATCTGAGTGTTTCACAGTGTTTGTTGAGCATTCCATTATTGCTCTTAATAGTATATGTTGATGAACAGAAAGTAATGTTGATGAGACTTCACACACAAACTCGATATCAAGTGCCATTGATTGTTTAATGTTGTTTAGTAAGTCATCCACTTTTTCATAAAAGGATTTTGTCGTTTCTTCCACTAACATCTTTACAGATTGACGCACATCAGCTAAAGCATTTTTTACTAGTTGTTTGCTTGTGTTTATGTGTTGATCTTTTTCACTACTTGAAGGTGTTATTAAAGCATTTTCTAAAAGAATAACAGCACCTGTTAAATGATGTCCGACAGTATCATGGATTTCTTTGGCAATTTTATTTCTTTCAGATGCTGCACTTAACGACTCAATTAGTTCATTTTGTTTTTCTAAAAGTGTTAGTGTGCTGTTTATTTGCATGTTTACTAAGTACACCTTTTTTAACATGTAAAAGGCAAGAATAATCAATCCATACACAATTAAGTTTAAATAAACATTGGATATTACAGAATCAACTTCAACTTGTAGTGGATTTTGAATGTAAAGTATAACCCCTACTAAAACATATGCACTAACCATAAACAACGATAACACCTTCGCTACTTTTATTGAAAAGTGATTGATGATAAATCCAGATATGATAATAATAAGCAACAGTGAATTGGTGTTATTCATGAAGTATTCAATTGCAAATGTAATTACGATAACGATCCCATAAAACACATACGATATTTTCTCTTTGTTTATTTGTACAGCGAGCTCACTTGCAATTAATAACACCAACAATAGACCACTTAACCAAACAAGAATATATAACTCACTTACATTAATGTAATCAATAATTAGTTTTAAAATCACAATTTCAAAAGCCGCAACTAACAAAACAAATACAGCTTGACGAATATAAGAAGGATAAACCTCAGTTTTTTGCGATTTATTAAATGCTGTTTTCTCATGTTTTAGTAAATAAACAGCTGCGATTGGTAAATTAAACAATAAAATACCGATAGCATACTTTAGACGAGTTTGTTTAGGTATTTTTTTATTGTTAGCGACTTTCAAAACATAATGTACTTGAACAAACAATTGAAGCATAATTGCAGGAACAATAAACGGAGCAATTTCTCTAAAATCCATAAACATACCGTCACTTTCTATAAAAATTATATCTTAATCGTGAATAAATAACTATATATATAGTATATTTATGCAAGCTATTCCGATATCTTGGACAACCATATAACCTTTGCATGCAAAATCACACAAATAATGAAAATTCGATGATTAATGTTATATAAAAAGTTTTCAATTGAAAAATACTAGTTAATATTCGATATAATAGGTGTATCCATAGAGAGTGTGTTAGAGACTGGCTCAATGATCACACAGCAACCTATCCTTTGATAAGGTGCTAAAACCAGAAAGATGGACGCATCTTTTTTCAACTTTTCTATGGTGAAAGGGTTAACGAAAAAGGAGAAAATATGTTTGAATCAACAAGTTATGAAGAAATTAAAGAGAAGTTTGACAATCATTGTACTCATGGATGGAATCATATTGAGATGTGGATTGTAAGTCCTGATTTTTATCAAAGGTTAATCAACGATAAAAATCATAAACCAGGTGCAAGAGTCCGTATTAGAGAGGTAGAAGAACCATTAGCTTCATTAAAGACAACCAACACTGTTTATAGAGGATATGAAATCATTGTTTCTGATGGATTTAGTAACCGCTATGGAATTGATACTATACTTAGAAGTAATCTAAGTGAATCAAATTTACAACTTCTTAATAAAAACATTAGTCACAACTACCAATAAAAGATTAACATTGAGCCAAAAAAATCTATGTCACTAAACATAGATTTCAGAGAGTTGACAAACAATCATGTTTGAAGGCTCTCTTTTTTGTTGGGAATAAAAAAAGAAGCAAATGCTTCAATTTTCTGAAAAACTGTTGAATATAGTTTATTAAGATGGTTGTTTTGGTTTATTCTATCCAAGTAATTAACCATCTTTTTCATATTCATGGCACTAAAAAGCAAGAGTATATCATCAAACACTCTCTGTTTCCCTACATATCGTGTAAATCCCAACCCATATTTTGTTTTGGCATCTGCGAAGCATCGTTCGATTGTTTGTTTTCGCTGGGGATATATTTCTTTCCATGCAT
>ERZ869909.356-NODE-356-length-59850-cov-5.067154_pt1 | contig 59850 bp, 50 predicted proteins | sample MGYA00520892_ERZ869909 | MGnify/ENA primary metagenome ERZ869909 (study PRJEB32215, sample SAMEA104723947) | bioreactor metagenome | biome: bioreactor; feature: anaerobic bioreactor; material: water | place: China | collected 2015-03-12 ... | reverse complement strand
AACGGCAGCTGGCGCACCGTCGTAGCGCCGGAGTGGTTTACCCTGGTCAATCCAGCGACCGAAGAAGCGGTTAGTTGTGTAGCCCGGGCTGATGCCGCCATGGTGAACGAAGCCATTGCAGCGGCTTACCATGCGCAGGACGCCTGGGGGCGGCTGGATTTTACCGAGCGGGGCCAGTATCTGCAGCAGATAGCCGATTATTTAACCGCCCATGCCGATGAACTGGCGCAGGCCATCAGCGATGAGCTGGGCTGCCCGCTGTGGTTCAGCAAACTGGTGCAGGTGGAAGACCCCATCGATGCGCTGCAAAAGCATGTCGGTTATGCGGCCAGCCTGCAACGTGAGCAGTCATGGGATGCCCGCTTGAAAGTGCGCAAAGAGCCGGTCGGCGTTTGTGGTTTGATCACCCCCTGGAACTATCCGCTGCATCAGCTGATTGCCAAGGTGGCACCGGCTCTGCTGGCTGGTTGTGCTGTGATTGTGAAACCAGCCGAGCAAACCCCGCGCAGTGCAATTTTGCTGGCGATGGCGGCGGAAGCAGCCGGCCTGCCAGCCGGGGTCTTTAATCTGGTGCTGGGGTCGGGCGCTGAGATTGGCGATATTTTGTGCCAGCACCCGGATGTGGATTGCATTTCTTTTACCGGCTCCACCAGGGTTGGCCGGCTGATCCAGCGCAATGCTGCCGACAGCGTGAAACGGGTTTGTCTGGAGCTTGGTGGCAAGTCCGCCTTTATCATCGGCCAGACCGATAAGCTGGCTGAAGCTGTTAAGCTTGGGGTCGAAGATGTGATGCTCAACTCGGGCCAGACCTGTGTGGCCTTAACCCGGATGCTGGTGCCGGCCGAGCGTTATGAGGAAGCCTGTGAACTGGCCGCCGGGGTAGCAAAGCAGTTGAAAGTCAGCGATCCCAAAGCTGAAGACAGTTTCCTTGGCCCGGTAGTCAACCAGCAGCAATACCAGGCGGTGCTGCAGTACATTGAGCTTGGGCTGGAAGAAGGTGCCCGGCTGATTGCCGGCGGTACAGAGCGCCCGGCCGGTTGCAGCCAGGGTTATTACATAGCGCCGACCATTTTTGCCGATGTGCATAACGGCATGCGCATCGCCCGCGAAGAAATTTTTGGCCCGGTACTTTGTATTATTCCTTACAGCGATGAAGATGAAGCCCTGCGGCTGGCCAACGACTCACCCTATGGCTTAAGTGGCCGGGTTTGGGCCGATGATGACGCCGAGCGTGAGCGACTGGCGCTTGGCATACGCGCTGGCCTGATTTTTACCAATGCCGCCGAATGGCACAATGCAGCGCCTTTTGGTGGCTTTAAACAATCCGGCTATGGCCGCGAGTTGGGACTGGCCGGGGTCGAGGAATTTTTAACGCTGAAATCCATTGTGGCAGAGGAGCAAAGTGATGACTGAGCGGCAGTTGAACCAACCTTTAAGTGGCAATGAGATGCCGCGCTTTGGCGGCCCGGCCAGTTTTATGCGGCTGCCGCAAAGCCAGGAACTTAGCGAACTGGATGTCGGCTTTATCGGGGTACCCTTTGATATTGGCACCTCCAACCGCCCCGGGGCCCGGTTGGCACCAAGGCAAATCCGGGATGAGTCCCGCATGCTGCGCCCTTACAACATGGCCACCCGGGCCGCGCCCTTTGATTCGTTGCAAATCGCCGATATCGGCGATGTCGCCATCAATACCTTTCACTTAAGCAAAAGCATCGACATCATCGAACAGCATTATCAGCAGGTGCTGGCGGCCGGGGTAACCCCGTTGACCATGGGCGGCGATCACACCATCGCCTTGCCCATTTTGCGGGCGATGAAACAAAAATACGGCCCGGTGGCACTGGTGCATGTCGATGCCCATGCCGACATCAATGAGCATATGTTTGGTGAGCGCATCGCCCATGGCACGCCGTTTCGCCGGGCGGTGGAAGAAGGCTTGCTGCAATGCGATAAAGTGGTGCAAATCGGCCTGCGTGGCACCGGCTATGCGGCCGATGACTTTGACTGGCCTCGCCAACAGGGCTTTTTGGTGGTGACGGCAGAAGAATGCTGGGGCAAGTCCTTGCAATCCTTGATGGCGCAGGTGCGGGCGCGGATTGGCGACCAGCCGGTCTACCTGTCGTTTGATATCGATGGCATTGATCCGGCCTATGCGCCAGGCACTGGCACGGTGGAGATTGCCGGCCTGACGGTACCACAGGCGCTGGAAATTATCCGGGGCTGCGCGGGCCTGAACCTGGTCGGCGCCGATTTGGTGGAAGTATCCCCGCCTTATGATCCATCCGGTAATACCGCCTTGCTGGCGGCCAACTTGCTGTTTGAAATGCTCTGCGTACTGCCCGGCGTGGCACGGCGCTGAGAAGGAGGTATTGATGCAACATCATGCTAGCCAAACAGACACTCAGGCAGACGGCTTATGCGATCTGCTGGACTGGAGCGAGGCCTTGCTGCGCTGCCAGCAGGCCTGTGGCAAGGCGCGCTTTTACGTGGAGCTCGGCCAGTTGCTGCAGCTGCTGTTACCGAGCGATGAGTACCTGGTGCTGATGTTCGATCCCAAGCGCCCGCCGGAACTGCTGCATCAGCGTCACCCACTGCAAAGCGATGATTTCGAGCGCTATCTGCAGTCGGCTTATGTGCTGGATCCTTTCTACCGCAAAGGGCTGCAGCAAGGTCAGCAGGGTGTTTTTCGCTTACGGGATATTCTGCCGGCGGATTATCACGACTACGATCAGTACTACAACAGCTACTTTCGTCATCTGAAAATTGCCGATGAAGTGGGCTACTTGATCCCATTGCCGGCCGAACGGCGTTTTGTCCATATTGAACTGGCCCGTTTTGCTGGTCGGGAGCTGTTTGCCAGCGGGCAGCTGCAACAGGCCAGTCAGCTGTTCAGTGTAGTGGCCAGCCTGGTGATCCAGCATCAACAGCAGTTGCCCCAGCACGAAGGCAGTGGCTGCCCCGAGCACGATTACATTGAGGCGTTCTACCGGCGTTTTGGCACCGAAGTCTGCACCCCGCGCGAGCACGAGGTACTCTGTTACATGCTACAGGGCTACTGCGTGAAAACCATCGCCAGCCAGATGCAGCTTGGGCTGGAAACCATCAAGATGCATCGAAAGAATTTGTATGCCAAACTGCATATCGGCTCGCATCCAGAGTTGCTGGCCTTGTTTATTGACTTACTGACTGTGACTGAGCCGCCGGTGCGCTGCGATCCCTTGTTGCACAACCCGCGTCTGCAGTACAGTCCAGCCTTATCGGAAGCCTGCTAAGATGGGATGGAAACATTGCTGTTGTTGGTTGCTGCTTAGTTTGCCGCTGCAGGCCGACGTATTTGCGCCATTGGATTTGCCAGCCCCAACGGCGGTGCGAACTGCCATTGGTGAGCCAGGCCCGGCCTATTGGCAGCAGCAGGTGGATTACCAGATCAGCGCCCGGCTAGAGCCTGCCAAAGCCAGGCTCAGTGCCGAGGCGCTGCTGAAGTACCACAACCAGGCACCCCATGCACTCCCAATTCTCTGGTTTGAATTCCCGCTCGAACGTCTGGTTGATGCTAAGCAAAGTGCGCCCTTGCGTCAGCTGCCAACAGGCAGCCGGCCGCCACAGCCGCCGCTCGTTGCCCCTTCCGGTTTGCAGGGGCTGGAAGTCTTTGCCGGTGATAAGGCACTTGAAGTTCGCCGGCAGGGCACCTTTATCGGAGTGGTGTTGCCAGCGCCGCTGCATCCGGGCGAGCAGGCAGAGCTGCGTTTTGCATGGACCCTGCAATTACCGGATCGTTTGGACCCACGCCGGCCCAGAGCCGGGATAGAAACCCTGGACGATGGCCGCTTACTGCTGGCGTTAACCCAGTGGTATCCAAGAGCCGTGGCTTTTACCGATCAGCGGGGCTGGGATTTGTCGCCATTTCTAGGCGATGCTGAGTTTAATCTGGAACTGGGCAACTTCGATGTACGGCTAAGCGCACCGGCCGATTACCTGCTGTTTGGCAGTGGCGAGCTGCAAAACCCGGCTGTTTTTACAGCGGATGAGCGTCAGCACTGGCAGGCGGCCAGTGGTCAAAGCCGGGTCACTCAGGCCGGGGCAGCCACTGAGTGGCGGCAGTGGCATTTTAAGGCAGAGCAGCAGCGCGACTTTGCTTTGGTCGCCGGCAATGCCTGGCGCTGGCAAACCACATTGGTAGATTTGCCCGACCAACAGGTGCGCTTGCAGGTGGCATTTCCAGATAACGGCCGCTGGCTCTGGCAGCGCTATGCTTTGGCAGCAACCGAGCACAGCGTACGACAATTGCAGGCCTATCTGGGACCTTTTCCAGTCAACACCCTGACCATTGCCAATATCGCTGGCATTGGCATGGAGTTTCCCGGCCTGAAGCTGGTCGGCTTTCGCGGGCCGGATGCCGCTATTGATGGGCCAGCTCCGGCTTACAGCCGAACCCAGAAGCACGATGTCCTGGGCGGCATCATGCATGAAGTGGCCCATGCCTATTACCCGATGCTGGTCAATACCGACGAGCGGCGCGAAGGCTTCTTTGACGAGGGCATTGCCAGCTTTTTGGCCTATTTGCTGGAGCAAAGCTGGAGCCGCAGCTTTCAAAGCTTTTATGGTGATCCGGCCGGAGTAGCGCCCGCCATGCTGCGCGCCGATTACCAGGCACCGGTAACCCGGGCCGATCACTTTGTACATAAACTGGATTCGCACTACCATGTGCCGGCGGTGGCGCTGGTGATTTTGCGTCAGCAGTTGCTGGGCACCGAGCGTTTTGATCAGATCCTGCGCGATTTCACTGCTCTTTGGGCCGGTAAACGCCCTTATTTTTTCGACTTTATCCGTTTTGTCAGTGCGCAAAGTGGTCTGGAGCTGGACTGGTTCTGGCGCGGCTGGTTTTTCTCCGATCGGCATGTTGATATTGCCTTAACCAAGGCCGAGATCCTGCTGAAAAAGCCTGAAAACCCGCAGCAGCTGGCTAGCTTCTTGCGTCAGCAAGCCCGGCGGGATAGCGCGCCCTTATTGCGGTTGCCTGCTAGCCTGACGGCCGAGGTGGAGCAGCGCTTGGCGTTGCAGGATCATTACTCTGCGCAGGATGATTTTGGTGTGCTAGGCCAAGCCGATGGGCAGCCTGCGACTGAGGGTCAATGGCTGCGTCTTCAGCTGCACAATCATGGCGGCATCCCAATGCCGCTTCAGGTGCAGGTTAGCACCGCCGATGGTAAGCAGCACCGGCTGCAGCTACCGGTCGATAGCTGGCGCGCTACCCAGCAGCAGCTTGAACTGCATTTGTGGCTAAACAGCAGCGAGCCGGTTACGGTGGTAGAGCTGGATCCCAATCGGTTGAGTGGCGATGTCAACCCAGCCAATCAGCGTATTTCCGGGCCATTGCCGGTAGTGCTGCTGCCTTAAAGGATACTTTTAAACAACTGGTTACACTTTGTTGCAGCTTGATGCTCTTTTTTAGGTGCGGTACAGCGACTGACTGCGTAGGATGTGACTGTCATCTTCGTTTGGAGCACTATCATGAGGCCCATCAGTACACTTCTTTTCGGCGCCGCACTCTGCTGGAGCGGTATCGGTTTGGCCGCTGCTTCATCCCTGGAACAAGCCAGCGCATTACTGGAGCAAGAGGACTATCAGCAACTGCATATGTTGTTGGAGCCGGCACAGCGCCAGTACCGGCGTGATGCCAGTTATTGGTACTTGCTGGGGCGGGCTGCCATGGGCTTGTCGGATACCGCTGCGGCGGAAAAGCACCTGAAAAAAGCTGCCGAGCTGCAAAGCGATAGAGCTGAGTATCAATTCTGGTATGGCCAAAGCAGCTGCAATCAGGCGCAGAATGTCAATATGCTCCGGGCGCGGGGCTTTGCCATCCGTTGCCGCGATGCCTTTGCTGCAGCAGCGACACTGGAGCCGGAAAATCTTACCTACCAGCGGGCGCTGGCCCAGTTTCATATTCAGGCCCCTTCCATTGCCGGTGGCGATAAAAAAGAGGCCTTATTGATTGCACAGCGTCTTAGGCAGTTGGATGCCCTGCAGGGCGAGTTGCTTGAACTGGAAGTGCATGCCGCCAACCAGGATCTGGCTGCTTTTGACGCCCTGGTCGGCGGATCCGAGTTGTTACAAACGCGCCCGGAGCCTTTTGTGCTGCGCGGTTTTTATCAACAGCAGCAGGATGCGCATGAGCAGGCCATTGCAGAGTTTGAGCAGGCGACTCAGCTCAGTATCGATCCTGACGATAAGACGGCCGTTGCGCAGGTGTTGATGGCCTGGTATCAACTGGGTCGTAGTGCTGTAGTGGGGAAAACCCAATTGGACAAAGGCATTGCCGCCCTTCAGCATTATCGCTCTCAGCTGGATACCGAGCAATTCGCATCACTGCCTGATATGGGGTGGGCGGATCTGCGTTTGGCACAATTGTATTTGCTGCAAGAGGAAACCGAGCTGGCGCGTGCCTTGCTGGAGCCATTAAAAGCCAGCAGTCAGGATCAGCGGATTTTAGCCGAGATCAACAAGCTTTCACTTTAAATGATGGGGGATTGATGGCTGAAGTTGCTGCTGCAGCGTTCTAAAGCCGCCCCTCCCGCGCCAGCCGGCGGCGCACCCAATGACGGTATAGCCAGGAGAGCAACGATCGTATCAGTGGCAGGCCAATCAGCCAGGCCAGCCAGCGGTAACGGGGCAGCCGTGACAGCAACAGTTGGTAGGCGGGCAAGGCGCGCAGTACCTGGCCGTGCTCATCCTGCACATGCAACTCCAGCAAAGCGGCGCGCGGCTCTATGCCCAGGGCGCGCAGTTCGTCGTCACGCCCATTGATATTCAGCCATTCCACCTGCTCACCTTGCCCGGCATGTTTCTCATACCAGGCCCGGTCGCGCACACAGCCTGGGCAGGCGCCATCGTAGAAAACGCGAATGCTCTGTGGTGTAAGGTTTGCTTTCAAGGTGTTTCCCTGTTTGTGGTGCTTAGCCTATTTGCAATACCTGTGTCAGAACACGATTCTGACCAGGGGGATATCAAAAGAATATACGGTATTGCGACAGTTTTCACGATGCTTTGAGTCGACTTGCTCGCGCGAATAAAGAACCTTATCTATAGTGATAAGGTTCTCTGCTTGGAGCTAACGATGAAACAGTACTTGGAAAAGGTACTGGCTGAAATCCCGCAGTTTGTCAGCCATTTTGCCGGCTGTTTATTTACCCCCAAAGCTTTTTTGCAGCAGCAGTTGAGTGAGCAGCAACACAGCAAAGTCAGTCAGGGGGTCGAGTTTTTATTTCTGGCGTTCTTGATTGCCTTGTTTTTGTCGCAGGTGCTGCCGGAAGCGACCAATCCCTTGACCTTGCCACAGGATGAACAGGCGCTGTTGGCACTGGGTAGCCAGGCGTTACTCAATTTGTTTCTGATTTTCTTTGTCGCTGCCATTGCCTATGGCGTGCTGCGCTGGCAAGGCTGTCAGCATAGCTTTGCGGATTTCTTTCAACTGTTTGCATTTTTCTGTGGTGTCAGCATGGTGCTGGCGGTATTTGCCAATGCGCTGACCAATATTGCGCTGATCGATCCGGTGATTGCCCGAACCTGGCTGGATCTGGAGCAGGGGCGGGATGAGTTTCAGGCCCTGATGCAGTTGCTGCTGTGTCAGACCGATGCCGTGACCGGTGAGCTGCAGGGGGAGTTCCCACCAGAGCAGCAGGCCAGGCTGGAGCAATTGCAGTTGCAGTCCCAGCAATTGTTGGAGCGGCCGCTCTTTGTTCTTGCCAGCAGCCTGCAGGGATTGGTTTCGCTGTTGGTACTGATCTGGCTGGCCCGGGTTTGGTGGTTGTATGGCCGGCTAATGCAATTATCAGGTAGCCGCATTGTGCTCAGTGCGATGCTCTGCTTTGGGTTGGTGCTGTTGGGCAGCTGGCTGCTGGAGTTGATGGAAACAGGTGGCCAGATGATGGCGCTGTACCGGCAGTGTCCGTGAATCAGGCTTAGTGTGAAAATAACCAAAAATGCGTAAATCTGACCATTTAAGCAAAAGTACACCAGACATTCCTTGTTATGTTCTGTCGATTATTTTCTTTTAATTCATGGTTTTAATGTTTGTTTTCTCAGTTGGCACGATGGCTGCAATATCTGGTGAAATGATTCAGCTTTTAGCAAGGAACACCATGATGAACAAGCTTCTTTTTGTCAGCGCCCTATTCACCGCCGGTTTGGTTTTAACCGGTTGCAATCAGGCGCAAAGCAGTCCCAACAAAGCCTCGGCAGAGGATATCGCCATTCCGGTCGAAGTTGCCATCAGCCGTAAGGGCGAAATCAGCAGCAGCTACCGCACCACCACTACGCTGGCCGCCACCGAAGAAGCGGATTTGATCAGCAAAGCCAGCGGCGTGATTGAAAAAATTCTGGTGGAAGAAGGCGATGCGGTCCAGGCTGGCCAATTGCTGGCGGTACTGGATAATGAGCGTCAGCGATTGTTGCTGGCCAAAGAGCAAGCCGAGTTAAGCCGGCTGGAAGGCGAGTTGCAGCGCATGAAGGAAATGCATCAGCGCCAGTTGGTCAGCACCGAGGTGTACGACAAACTGCGCTGGCAGCTGGATGCCACCAAAGCTGCGGTCGATCTGGCGGAGCTGGCGCTGGCTGAAACCGAAATCCGTGCGCCTTTTGCCGGGGTGATTTCGCGCCGTTACGCCAGAACCGGCCAGCTGATCAATCAGTTTACCGGCAAGTCGTTGTTTCATCTGATTTCCAATCAACAACTGGAAGCGGTGGTGCACCTGCCCGAGCAGCAGTTGGCACAGGCCAGAGTAGGCCAGGGCGTGTTGCTGCAGCTGGCCGGCCATGCGCCACTTCGGGCCGAGCTGAATCGCATTGCCCCTGTGGTGGATGCGCAATCGGGTACGGTGCGGGCGACCTTGCTGATAGACAACCAGAGTGGCTTGCTGCGCCCAGGGCTGTTTGCACAGGTGGAGGTGCAGTTTGATGTCAAAACCGATGCCTTGCTGATCCCAAAACGGGCGCTGATGAGCAGCGACAATCAGCACAGTGTCTATGTGCTGGACAGCGAAGGTCGGGTGCAGCGCCAGACCCTGGTACTGGGCTATCAGGCCGAGCAGGCGGTCGAAGTCCTATCCGGTCTTGAAAGCGGTCATCAGGTGGTGATTGCCGGCCATGCCGCCCTGAAAAATGACAGCCTGGTACAGGTTGTTCACACCCGCGATTTTAACTAAGGACGCACTATGAAACTGGTTGATGTCGCGGTTGCCCGCCCCGTAGCTATCTGGATGTTCACTTTTGGGATCCTGTTGTTTGGTCTGGTGTCGTTAAGCCGGCTGGCGGTGAATTTATTACCGGACTTATCCTACCCAACCCTGACGCTGCGCACCGAGTTTGCCGGCGCAGCGCCGGCCGAAGTAGAGCAACTGATCAGCAAGCCGATAGAAGAAGCGCTCGGGGTGGTCAAAGGCGTGCGCCGGGTGCAGTCGGTGTCACGGGCCGGTCGCTCCGATGTGGTGCTGGAGTTTGACTGGGGCACCGATATGGATCTGGCCAGCATGGATGTGCGGGAGAAACTCGACATCTTGATGCTGCCGCTCGATAGCGACAAACCGGTACTACTGCGGTTTAACCCCAATCTGGAGCCTGTGCTGCGGCTGGCGCTTAGCCGGGAGCAAGGCCTTACGAGTGAGCGGCAATTGGTCGAACTACGCACCTTTGCCGACGAAGAATTACGGCGCTGGATGGAGGCGCTGCCAGGTGTGGCGGCCGTTCGGCCGGATGGCGGCCTGAACCAGGAAATCCAGGTGCTGGTCGATCCGAACAAGCTCAGTCAGCTACAACTGGATGTGCACCTGATCAGCACCCGGCTGAAGCAGGAAAACCTGAATCTGGCCGGTGGCCGGCTGGAAACACCTGGCTACGATTACCTGGTGCGCACCATCAATCAGTTTCAACAGCTCAGCGATATGGAAAATCTGTACCTGGCTACCATTGATGGCAGCCGCATTTTACTGAAAGACGTGGCCGAAGTGCGGGATGCCTATGCCGACAGGCGCAGTGTCACCTATGTCAATGGTCAGGAAGCCATTGAAGTGGCCATCTACAAAGAGGGCGATGCCAATACCGTCGAGGTCGCTGAGCGGGTGCTGGCACAGCTGCCCAACCTGCAACGACGCTTACCGGCCGGTTATCAACTGACGCTGGTGTACGACCAGTCGGCTTTTATCAAGCAAGCCATTGCCGATGTCAAATCTGCCGCTTTAATTGGTGGTGCTTTGGCGATGTTGGTGCTCTATCTGTTTTTACGCAATGTCTGGGCGACCGTGATAATTTCGGTGTCCATTCCGGTGTCGGTGATTGCTACCTTTAATTTGATGTATGGTCAGGGCATTACCCTGAATATGATGAGCCTGGGCGGCATCGCGTTGGCGGTAGGGCTCTTGGTTGATAACGCCATTGTGGTGCTGGAGAACATTGCCCGTCATCGTGAGCAGGGTGCGGATGCACCTACCGCTGCCCGCCGGGGCAGCGGCGAGGTGGCGATGGCCATCACGGCCTCAACCCTAACCACGGTGGCGGTGTTTTTCCCACTGGTTTTTGTTGAAGGCATTGCCGGCCAGCTGTTTCGCGATCAGGCGTTAACCGTGACCTTTGCGCTGCTGGTGTCTTTGCTGGTGGCACTGACCTTAATTCCGACGATGGCGGCACGGCAGTTACGTCGCCCGGTTGTCTCTGGCGAGGCGGATAGCCTGGCAGAGCCAGCCAGCTTTCGCTGGTTGCCAGAGCGCTGGTACCAGTGGCCGCTACAGCCGCTGCGCTGGGCGCTAAAAGGGCTGCAGACCTCGCTGCAAGCTGTGCTGGCGCTGCTGTTGCTGCTATGGCGGGCGCTTAGCTGGTTGCTGGGGCAGCTGTTTTCGCCCTTACTTTGGCTGGTGCAGGGGGCTTTGCGCTACCTGACCAGCGCCTACCGCAAACTTTTGGGGCTGGCTCTGCAAGCCAAAGTCGGCACCATCGGTGTGACCTTAGTCCTGGCAGCCCTTTGCTACAGCGTGTTGCCACGCCTTGGCGCCAATGTGTTGCCGGAAATGGCGCAGGGCGAGTTTTACGTGGAAGTGCAATTGCCCATCGGCTCGGCCATTGAACAGACCGATGCACTGATGACTGAGCTGGCGGTGTTTGCGGCGGCTTTGCCAGAGATTGACCGCAGTTATGGTCAGGCGGGTACCGGCAGTCAGATGACGGTGGACCCAAGCGTTGGTGGCAGTCACTGGGGGCGCTTATCACTGGTGCTGGCTGGTGGTGCCGATCCGGCTGCTGAAGCGCGCAGCATCGAGCAGCTGCGTGTTTTCCTGCAGCGTTATCCGGATGTGCAGGCCCGCTTTGAGCGGCCGCAGCTGCTGAGCTTTAGTACACCGCTGGAAATTGAACTGGCCGGTTATGAGCTGGCAGAGCTGAAGCTGGCGGCGGATGCGCTGGTGCAACGTTTGCAGCAGGAAGGGCGTTTTAGCGATGTCAAAAGCAGTCTGCGTCCTGGCCAACCTGAGCTGACCTTGTACTTTGATCACAGCCGGCTGGCGCAGCTTGGTCTGACGGCCCGAGAAGTGGCGCAGCGGGTTGCTGTCTATGTCGGCGGCGATGTGGCCGGTCAGTTTTCGGTGCAGGATCGTAAAATTGATATCCGGGTGCGGCTGGATGAGGCCTATCGTCAGACCGAACAGCAACTGGCCGAGCTGGTGATTAATCCGGGCAGTGCTACGCCCATACCACTGGCTGCCGTGGCGGACATCCGCCGTGAACTTGGCCCGAGTGAAATCACCCGGATTGCCCAGCAGCGGGTTGCCATTGTCAGTGCCAATCTGGCCTATGGCGATCTGGAGCAGGCTACCCAGCTGGCGCGGCAACTGCTGGCCGAGCAGGCACTGCCCTTTGGGGTGGTGGCCGAGGTGGTCGGGCAAAGTGAAGAAATGAGCCGGGCCTACCAATCCCTGATGATGGCCTTGCTGCTGGCGGTTTTCCTGGTGTATTTGGTGATGGCATCGCAGTTCGAGAACCTGTTGCAGCCGCTGGTGATCCTGTTCACCGTACCGCTGGCTGGAGCCGGTGCCATCCTTGGGCTCTGGCTGACCGGGACGGGTTTGTCGGTCATTGTGTTTATTGGCCTTATCATGCTGGCTGGCATCGTGGTCAACAACGCCATAGTGTTGATTGATCGGATCAATCAACTGCGTCAGACCGGTTTGCAGCTTAGCGAGGCAGTGCTGCAAGCAGGAGAGAGCCGCTTACGGCCGGTACTGATGACGACGCTGACCACGGTGCTGGGCTTGCTGCCACTGGCACTTGGCAGTGGCGAGGGCAGTGAAGTTCGGGCACCGATGGCCATTACCGTGATCTTTGGTCTGCTGCTATCAACCTTACTGACCCTGGTGTTTATTCCGGTGTTGTACGCGCTGGTGAGCCCGGATCGTGCCACCGGCGCAGAATCTACAGCAACCGATGCTACTGATCTTGTGGAGGTGAATCATGACTGAGCAGCCTCTGGCCATTACCCGGCTGGCACTCAGCCGGCCCATCACGGTCTGCATGATTTGTATTTCGTTACTGCTGTTTGGCGTGCTGGCCAGCCGGTTGCTACCGCTGGAGAAATTCCCCGGCATCGACATTCCGGAGATCTACATTCAGGCGCCCTATCCAAATGCCACTCCGGCCGAGATCGAGCGGTTGATCACCCGGCCGATTGAAGAGGCGCTGGCCACCGTCAGTGGTATTCAGGAGATGCGCAGTTTCTCCAACGAAAACAGCGCCGATATTTCGCTGATGTTTAACTGGGACGAGCCTATTCGCAGCAAAAACATGGAAGTGCGTGAGCGCCTCGATGCGGTGCGGGCGCAGTTGCCGGCTGATCTGGAGCGGATCTTTGTCTTTCAGTTTAATACCGACGACATGCCGATTTTTCAGTTGCGGATTTCCAGTGAGCGGGATTTAGCCCTGGCCTACGACTTGTTAGAGCAGCACATCAAGCGCCCGCTGGAACGGGTACCTGGTGTATCGAAAGTTGAACTCTATGGCGTGGATAAACGCCAGGTCATTATCCGGCTCGATCCGGCCCGTTTGCACGCGCTCAATGTCGATCCGGTGCAGTTGCTGACGCAGCTTCGCCAAAGCAACTTTGCTTTAACCGCCGGCAGTCTGCAAAATCCCGAGCAGCATATCCTGGTGAAACCAGTCGGGGAGTTTCGCTCGTTGACTGAGATAGAACGCTTGCCGATCCGGCCTGGTTTGCAGCTATCCGATGTGGCGACCGTGGCGCTTGAATTACCCAAACGCGAGGATGGCCGTCACTTAAACCAGACCTATGCGGTGGGTATGAATGTGTTTAAAGACTCCGGCGCTAATCTGGTCGAGGTCGCCAATGCGGCCATGGCGGTGGTGCGCGCGGCTGATCAGAATCCGGCCTTTTCCGGCATTCAGTTGTATGTGATGGACGATATGGCCAAGGGCGTGACCTCGTCGCTGCGTGATTTGCTGCTGGCCGGCAGCATTGGTGCGGGCTTGTCCTTTATCGTGTTGTTTTTATTCTTACGCCATCTGGCCACCACGCTGGTGGTGGTGCTGTCGGTGCCTGCGGCCATTATTATGGCGCTCGGTGCCATGTACTTTCTGGGCTACAGCTTAAATATCCTCAGCATGATGGGGCTGATGCTGGCCATTGGTATGCTGGTGGATAATGCCGTGGTAGTGACCGAAAGCATCTTCCGCGAGCGGGCTTTGGGGGGTGATGTGCGGGCTGCGACCGAACGTGGGGTACGCCGGGTCAGCCTGGCGGTGTTGGCAGGTACCGCCACGACCGCCATTGTGTTCTTACCCAATATCATTGGCCAGAAAATGGATCTGACTATTTTCCTCGAGCATGTCGCCATTGCCATCTGTTTGTGCCTTGGTATCTCCTTGCTACTGGCCTTGAGTTTAATTCCGTTGCTCAGCACCAAGCTGAAAGTGCCGGTGCAGCAAGATGCCGGCTCCGGCCGTGGCGAGCGTGCTTATGCCCGCTTACTTAACACCGTGATGCACTGGCCCAAACTGGCGGCGCTGGTTGCCCTGCTGGTGCTGGGCAGCATTGTGATCCCGCTCGGTCAGGTAGGCAGCGGCGATGGTGATATGGAAGACAACAGCCGGATTTTCCTTAATTACCGGGTGCAGGGCAATTACAGCCTGGAAGAAGTGCGGGCCGAAGTCAGTCAGATGGAAGCCTATTTGTACGACAACCAGCAGCGTTTTCATATTGACTCGGTCTACAGCTATTACCGGGCTGGCTATGCCATCTCCATTATTTTATTAAAAGACGATTTGCCAATGCCGTTGGTTCAATTGCGCCAGCAGATCCAGGCCAATTGGCCGGCGCTGGTGCGCTCACGGCCCTCCTTTAGCTTTGGTGGCGGTGGTGGTGGCTTGCAACTGCATTTACTGGGTCCTTCCACCGAGGTGTTGCTGGAGCAAGCGGCCATGCTGGAACCCATGCTGAGCAGTTTACCGGCGCTTCAGAATGTCAGCTCCGACTTGGAGCGCGGCCAGCAGGAAGTGCAGATCGTGCTGAATAAAGACGAACTGGCACGGCTGAACCTGCCTGCCAGTATGGTGGCTGAGCGGGTGGCGCTGGCACTACGCGGTGCCAACTTGCGCACTTACCGCACCGAGCAGCAGGGTGAAGTGCAGCTGCGGGTGCAGTTTGATGAGCGCATCAGTCAATCGCTGGCGGAGCTGGCGGCTTTGCCAGTGCTGGTGCATGCCGGTGCCAGTATCCAGCTGCAGCAACTGGCCGAGCTTAACGTCGCCCCGCGGCTGTCACGGATTGGCCGGCTGAACCGCCAAACCGGTATTGCGCTGAGCATGAGCCTGGCCGATGGCGCCACCATGGAACAGGCACAGCAGGAGATCCGTCAGCTGATGCAGCAGCTGGACTTGCCAGCCGGCTATCAGTGGTCTTTTCACGGGGCATTTCAGCGCCATAACGAAGCGCAGCAGGTGATGCTGGTGAATATGCTGTTGGCGGTGGCGATGATCTACATTGTGATGGCGGCCCTGTTTGAATCTCTGCTGATGCCAAACGCTGTGATTGGCTCCTTGCTGTTCTCGCTGGTGGGGGTGTTCTGGACCTTTCTGCTCACCGGTACCTCGATGAGCATAATGGGCATGATTGGCATGCTGGTGCTGATGGGGATCGTGGTGAACAACGGCATTGTGCTGGTGGATCGGATCAATCAGGAGCGGCAGTTGCAGCCAGCGGCCGCACTAAAAGATGTGATTGTCGCGTCTTGTACGGCCCGGCTCAGACCCATACTGATGACAGTCTCGACCACAGTGCTTGGCTTGCTGCCACTGGCCCTTGGCGGCACCCAACTGGCTGGCGACGGCCCAAGCTACGCGCCGATGGCCATTGCCATTATCGGTGGCCTGCTGTTTTCCACCTTAACCAGCCTGCTGCTGGTGCCGTTAACCTACTATGGCCTGGTACGGCTGCGTGAAGCCACCAGTAGGCTGCTGCAAGGCAGTAGCCGGTGGGCGAATAAGGTGTGGCAGTTTGAGTAATGGATACTAGGTTTAGGTGTGCAGTCACAGGCTGCGCACCTGAAACGAAGCTAAAATCCGCGGCGTTTTCTGTTTCTTCGGCTCTTAGGATGTTGCCAACCGACAGTTCTGCCCTGGTTAGAGGTTGAGGCTGGCTTTCGGTAGTCTTGAAAGCGCTGAAAAAGAGCGGCAAGGATTCCTGTAAAGGTGGTGTTTTCAATGTTGTCATAATCATCATGCAATTTGCTGAATAGAAGCATCAGCAATACAATGCAGGAGTACACCCCGTAAGAAATTATAGACAGTACAATGAGGTAGTGCCCTCTGACTTCGAAAGCTTTGGTTTGTGGCTTCAAAAATAGCAGGTTTTGTTGGCCGCAATCAGCGCCTGCTTTTGAAGCGGCTTCACAAAACCCAATCTTGCTGTATGTGCCCTTTACTTGTTCGAAGTAAGTTATGCTGTTGACATCCAACCGCTGGAACTTTTGATGCGATTCCAACGCAAAGTCATAGAAGGCATTGTATACACTTAGCTCGCTTGGGTGATGCAAGGGGTTCTTGGTGGAAGTTCTGTGGCCCTTTGTGTATCGCGCAGCCAGCATAACATCGGATGCTCCTTCAATAGGGCAGCTATAAAACAGCTGGAAGTCATACGTATAGCCTTTTGGTTTGGTCGGTGGAGTTAAAGTTGAATGCAGTTTACATTTGGTAGTGTCGAACTTCAGGTGATTGATGTGGAAAAATTGTTCGTTAGGATATTCTGTTACCTCTTTGGCATGCTCTACTTCTATCAGTCCGAAATAGCTGTACTCAACATAGCCAAGCGCACACATCATAGGATGCATCATGGCTAATGCAATAAACAGATTGTATAAGCTGTAGTTACTAATGTAGCCGCCGTATGATTTTTGCAATAGCCACAAGCGTGGGCGAAATAGACATGCACTAAACAGCACAGGAAGTGCCATCGAAGTCATAAAAAAATAATCTTTGTAAGGCGCTATGGGCAGCCGGGCTTTTATTAGGAAAACCCAAACTATGGCATAAAAAATAACGATAGCGACAGTTGAGGTGATCAGAAAGGGGATAAAAATTCGTTTTATTTTAACCTGAAATTTTTCCACAGGAATTCCATTCCACGCTATAGCATGTGCTCGACGACCGATGTTGCCACAGAGCGAATAGTGCCTTGGTTTATAAGGCTGATTAAACGATATAAGACTGGAATAACATACCCGCGAAGCCAAGCAAAACCATACCAGACATACTGATTTCCAGCCAAAGGGATAACCACCACTGCAACCGGTTCGCTGTTTGTCGAATAGGCAGGATAGTGTTCATAAACCCTGGATTCCGTCCACGATCGATTCGCTCAAATGGTACTAGGATGACCGTGGCATACCAACCGCTTTTAAATGGCCAGACGACCCAGTCGCTGATGTGATCCTGATTCTTCTGACGCAAGATACGCTGAATTGGACGGGTTACAAACAGCGCAACTACTGGGTAGGCGATTAAGCTTGAAAGCAGCAGGCCTATCATCGTGAATACATACCAAATTGGCATAGGGAGTTCCATTAGCGGCGGCCCTGCAAGCGCCAATCATAAAAGCGGCCAGCACTAACCACTACCAAGTGACCATACACCCATGAACTCAAGTAAAAGACCGCAAAACATTAAGAAAACCATGCCAAACATGCTGACTTCCAGCCAAAGGGATAACCAACATTGCAAACGGTTCGCGGCTTGCCTAATCGGCAGTACTGTGTCCATAAAGCCTTGATTACGTTCATGACGCCAGCGCTCAAATGGCACTACGATGGCCATGGCATACCAACCGCTCTTAAAAGGCCAAACGACCCAGTCACTGATGTGATCCTGATTCTTCTGACGCAAGATGCGTTGAATAGGACGAGTTACAAACAATGCAACTATTGGATAGGCAATGAAAGTAGAAAGCGCTAGTGCAATGGTCAGAAATGTATACCACAGCGGTACTGTGTATTCCATTAACGGCGGCTCCGAATATAATCTGAGGCTGTATCATAACCAAACCCCGTTATTCTTTGCATGCCTTTGTCGGTATGATAGGCTGCACCAAAACCAACAGCAGCTGCGGTCCCTACCAATAAGACCCAGCCTACCGGGGTTAGCGCAATAGATAAGCTTAGCGCACTGATTGCGATGATAGCTCCTTTTCCAACTATCCAGCCAGCTGCTGCTCCAGCGCCCAAACCTAAATACTGGGTGATAAACTCCCGTAGACGATTATCTGAACGGTAGACACTGTTTGCCCGCACTCCAGCATCAATAAAAAGCAGACCTCGGCTAGCTACTTGGGTGCCTCTGGCAAAACGCTGCACTGTGTTTACCTGCTGGCTATTGGCAAAGCGCAGGGTTCGGCCAGTTCGTTGGTTGTTGCGGCCATAACGAGCCACATTCACCGCGCGATCGGGGTTCAATAGGGCGGAGCGGTTGGCATGTGCTCCTAAGGTTGCATGATAGCGTTGCAGCTGAGCTTGAAAGCGAGCGGTCATATCAGCATGCATGCGACGGGCATGGGCCTCTTTTGCCGCCAGCAACGGATTATGGGCTCCTCTGGCTCTGGCGCCCCGAACCTGCGATTTGGCCTGGCTGGCTTCGTGCAAATCAAGCAGAGCTTGCTGATAGTGCACGATGGAGCGCTGAAATGCTGTGTACTTGCTGTTGGTAGCGCCAATCATGGCGCCGGCTGCGGTTAGTCCATGTTCATCGATCAGGTGGATAACCGGCTTGATCAATTCCTCAGTGACGTAAGCAAGCGCTATGGTGTAGTCGTCGTACGCATCAGCAATTTGCTGCAGGCGTTGCAGCTCGGGGGCTGAATAGCGATCAAAAGCAGACAGCACACCTTCATCCCCGGGCTGGCAGCTCAGCAAATATGGTTGGTTAGGGAACAGTAAGCCATGTCGGCTGGGGTTCTGGCGCTGATACTGGGCGAGTAAATCAGGTTCAGAGGCAAAAAACGCCTGCGCCCGCTCAGTGGTCCTTGGAAAGTAAATATCTGCCATTTGCATGTCCTTATCAGCTGGGTTGAAGCTACGAAATTTTATCGTAAGAACATTTTTGATACAAATATTTTTAATATGTCACTGGATGGTAATGTAAGTGGTGGGGGAGCATTTCGCTTGCTTCGCAGCTGAAGTGAGCAACCTTTAACAGCAATCCAATGACTACTTGAACACGGTGTGCGCTTAGAGTTACATATTCATTAAAGTAATAAATTTATCTAAATTAAGTATTTTTACTTATTTACCGCAGTCGTTATCATGCAAACTGACTATGCTATGAAAGCAATCTGCAGAGGAAACAATGAGCATTCGTATTGAAGGTATTCAAAAGCGCTTTGGCGATTTTGTCGCGCTGGATAACCTTGATCTCAACATTCGAAGCGGTGAGCTGACTGCCTTGTTGGGGCCTTCCGGCTCTGGCAAAACCACCTTGCTGCGGATTATTGCCGGGCTGGAGCAGGCCAATAGCGGCCGGGTGCACTTCAATGAGCAGGACATTACCGGCCAGCATGTCAGTGAGCGCGGTGTTGGCTTCGTGTTTCAGCACTATGCGCTCTTTAAGCACATGACGGTGTTTGACAACGTGGCTTACGGTTTAACCGTTAAACCGAAAAAGCTGCGGCCTGCCAAAGCCGAAATCAACAAAAAAGTCCGCGAATTGCTGGAGCTGGTGCAGCTGGGCTGGACCGCAGAGCGCTACCCGGCCCAGTTATCGGGCGGCCAGCGCCAGCGTATTGCCCTGGCACGGGCATTGGCGGTTGAGCCCAAAGTACTGCTGCTGGATGAACCCTTTGGTGCCCTGGATGCCAAGGTACGCGCCGAGCTGCGCCGCTGGTTACGCCGTTTGCACGATGAAATTCACATTACCAGCGTCTTTGTCACCCACGATCAGGAAGAAGCGCTGGAAGTAGCCGATCGCATTGTGGTGATGAATAAAGGCCGCATCGAGCAGGAAGGCAGCCCGGATGAGGTGTACGACAAACCGGCCAATCCTTTTGTCTATGAATTTTTGGGCAATGTGAACCTGTTTCGGGCCCGGGTGCAGCAAGGCAAAAGCCAGATTGGCTCGGAAGAAGTCTCATCGCCAGAGCACAATCAGGCCGAAGAGCAGCAGGGATTTGCCTATGTTCGCCCGCATGAAATTGATGTCTTTACCGAGGCGCACAGCGACCGCATTGCGGTCACCCTGGATCTGATCACCCTGGTAGGGCCATCGGCCCGGTTGGAAGTGTTAAGGACAGATGACCAGCAACTGATCCACATTGAACTGCCGAAAGAGCACTTCAAAACCCTCAACTTACATCAGGGCGATACCGCCTGGATCAAACCCCGCTACAGCCAGGTCTTTTTAGGCGAAGGGATCTAACCACTCACTCGCACTTCTTTGAGTCAGCGCTTGGCTGGCTTCTTCGGGTAGGTGCCTGCTAACTGGTGGCTTCCCGCGCCAGTTTCCACTGCAAAAAGGCTTTCACCACCAGCGTGGCGATGGCGATCAGCGTCAGGATCGCTGCGGCGATAAAGGCGCCTGCGGTGTTGTAATCCTGCTGCAGCAGTTCAATGTGCAGTGGCAATGTGTTGGTCTGGCCGCGAATGGTACCGGACACCACCGACACAGCACCGAACTCCCCCACGGCTCTGGCATTGGTTAAGATCACGCCATACAGCAGTGCCCAGCGGATATTGGGCAGGGTAATGTCCCAGAATACCTTCCAGCCACTGGCACCCAGCAGCACGGCCGCTTCTTCCTGCTCGGTACCCAGGGTCGACATCAAAGGCACCAATTCCCGCACCACAAAGGGGCAGGAGACAAACACCGTCACCATCACCAGGCCGGGCCAGGCGAACATCAGTTGTAAGTCGTATTGATCCAGCAGGTTGGCAAAAGGTCCATTGGCGCCATAGAGCAGCAAATACAGCAAACCGGCCACCACGGGCGATACGGCAAAAGGAATATCAATCAGGGTAAGCAGCAAACGTCGGCCGGGAAAGGTAAAGCGGGTGACACACCAGGCGATCAGGGTGCCAAACACCAGATTAATCGGCACCGTCAGGCCGGCAACAAACAAGGTAAGACCTATCGCGTGTAGCATATCCGGATCTTTCAGATTGTGCCAAAGCCCACCTAAGCCGGCCGACATGGCGGCGACAAAAATAAACACCAGCGGGATCACCAGCAGCAGGACGGTTAGGGTGACACCAGTGCCAATCAGTACCGGGCGTAGCCAGTGCTGCTGGCTGTTCAGTTGGTTCGCGGGCTTCATTTTAAGCCCCCGGTGATGTGCTGGTAGCGCTGCTGAATGCCATTAATGATAAAGAGCAGTAGCAAAGACGCCAGTAATACCACACTGGCAATGGCTGCAGCAGCGGCATAGTCAAATTCCTGCAGCCGGATAAAAATCATCAGCGAGGTGACTTCGGTTTGCCACGGCAGGTTGCCGGCAATAAAAATCACTGCGCCAAACTCCCCCAGGCTTCGGGTAAAGGCCAGCGCTGTGCCGGTGAGCAAAGCCGGTTTGATTTCCGGCAGGATCACCTTAAAAAAGGTTTGCCACGGGCTGGAGCCTAAGGTCGCCGCGGCTTCTTCGTACTCGGGGCCAAACTCTTCCAGCACCGGCTGCACGGTGCGCACCACAAAGGGCACGCTGGTAAAGATCATCGCCAGCACAATGCCAAGCCAGGTGTAGGATACTTTGATATCCCACAGCGCCAGGTACTGGCCCAGCCAGCCCTGGGTGGAAAAGATAGCCGCCAGCGTCAGGCCGGCAACGGCGGTCGGCAGAGCAAAGGGCAGGTCCATCAGCCCGTCCAGCAATACCCGGCCGGGAAAGCGGTAGCGGGTTAAAATCCAGGCCATCAGCAGGCCAAAGAACAGATTAAAGATGCTGGCCACCAAAGCGGCCGAGGCCGTGACTTTGTACGAAGCCACCACGCGCGGATCGCTGATAATGGCCCAGTACTCGGCCCAGCTCAGCTGCGCCGTTTGCACCACCAGGCCGGTGATCGGCAATAAAATCACCAGGCTGATAAAAAACAAACTGCTGCCAAGGCTGATGGTAAAGCCTGGCAGCACACGCTTGCTGCGATTAGCCACAGATCCAATCATGTTGGCGCAACACCCCTGTTAACGGCGACGACGACCTTCTGCCAGCAAGCGATCCAGTTCGGCGTTGTTGGCAAAATGCTCACGATTGACCTGCTCCCAGCTACCAAACACAGCTTCTACCGTAAACAGCTCGGTGGCGGGGAATTGCTCGGCTACTTCGGCTTTGACGGTATCGTGGTGCACCCGGTAATAGTAGCTGGCGAGCAAACGCTGTGCCTGCTCACTGTACAGAAATTCCAGATAGGCTTTGGCCTGGGTTTCGGTGCCATTGCGGGCGACATTGCGGTCAATCCAGGCCACCGGGAATTCGGCCAGCACATTGGTCGGCGGCACCACGCGCTCCAGGCCCAGATCCGGGTATTGCTTGATGATGTTGTTCACTTCGGACTCAAAGGTGATCAAGACATCGCCCAGATTACGATCAATAAAGGAGGTGGTGGCGCCACGGCCGCCGGTATCAAACACCGCGACCCGGGTTAAGAACTCCGTCATCCAGGCCCGGGCAGCCTCACGGTCATCGCCAAAGCGCTGCAAAGCATCACCATAGGCGGCCAGATAGGTGTAGCGGGCATTGCCGGAGGTTTTTGGGTTGGGAAACACCAGGCTAACGCCTTCTTTGGTCAGATCTTCCCAGCGTTGAATGCCTTTCGGATTGCCTTTACGTACTAAAAACGCCATGGTGGAGTAGTAGGGCGAGGCATTGTTTGGCAGGCGCTCCCGCCAGTTTTCCGGCAGCAGGTTGCCGCGCTGGTGCAAGATATCGATGTCGGTGCTCTGGTTAAAGGTCACCACATCTGCACGCAGGCCTTGAATAATGGCCTGTGCCTGGCGCGACGAGCCGCCATGCGATTGGTTGATGGTCAGGGTTTCGCCGCTTTGCTGCTGCCAGTGCTGCACAAACAACGGATTAATGTCGGCAAACAGCTCACGGGCAATGTCGTAGCTGCTGTTTAGCAGTTCTTTGGCTTGCAGCGGAGCCGTCAGTTGAGCCGCAACCAGGGCTGCAGTAAGGATAAGTGCACGCATAACCACTCCAATCATCAAATAAGATGATTCAGTTTAATATGCGCTGTGGTTCCAACAAAACAAAATGCTAGTTCGTTTCGTTATAGATAAGATGCATTGGTGATAATCTGCCGCCGACGGCGAATGCGTATGGCTTGATGCCTCAGGAGGAAGTATTGGCAGGCCCGGCGACAAGCTGTTCCAGGCGCTCTATGACTTCTTCCGGAAACACATTCTGATACAGGGTGCGCATGCGGCCATCGCGGTAACTTTGCTCCAGTGCCTGTTGCCAGCGCTTTATGTAGGACTCGGAATGATCGAGTGAAAACGCCAGATAAAGTGCAACATCGTCAATCGGAGTGATTTTCACCAGCTCGGTACCTTGCTCGGCCAGTGCTTGCTGTAATGATTCGGCAAAGAATTCATTCCAGATAATCAGATCAACCCGTTGTTGCAAAAACATATCGCGGCATTGCGCTTTGCGCACCGTCATCACCAGTTGCTGTTCAGGAATAAAACCTAACTGCTGCAGATGTTGCAAATAGATGGAGTCACGATACTCGCAGGCGGTATGCAGTTGGCTCAGGGTGGTGATATTGGTGTCGTCAGTCATGCGATCTTTGCGACCATAGACCCAAAGTCGGTATACTTTTAATGGACCGACCCAATGAAACAATGCTTGGCGTTCATCGCTCAGTGCTGTTTCATAAAGCGCGGTGCGAGGCTCTGAAGTGGCGGTATGAAAGGCTCTGGCCCAGGGCAGTAGTTCGATCTGAATGGGCTCATCAAGCTCATCGGCCAGCAACCTAAGCAACTGGGTGGTGGCACCCTCCACCTGTCCCTCATCGTTCAGGTAACTGGCCGGGAAACTGTGCTCGGTAAGCAGGCGCAGTGGCGTCTGGCTGGTTTCGTTTGCTGTTGCGGCGTAAGTCCAAGCGATAAGGCAGAGCGAGCAAAGTAGCTGCTTTGATTGAAGTGACACTGCTCCCCCTATTGCTTAGTTCTGCTCCATAATTATGGTAACAAAAGTGCTTAAACGCCACTGCCTGAAGCCTTAAGCCAGTAACTGCCAACCGATACCGAGCAGGGCGCAACTGCCGAGCAGGGTAAAGAGCCCGCGCTTAAAGACAAACAGCAACAGCCCAGCGAACACTGCCAGTGCCAACATAGCCAGGTTGATGCTGGCAGGATCCGGCAGCATCAGCCGAAGGCCGAAACCCTGCAGTACAAAGCGCTCGGCAAAGAGTACATTTAAAGCAAACCAGAGCGCCAGATTGGCAATCACACCCACCACGGCGGCGGTAATGGCTGCCAGTGCCGCCGACAGTGCCTGATTGCTGCGCAGCTTTTCCACATAAGGAGCACCGGCAAAAATCCAGACAAAGCAGGGCAAAAAGGTCACCCAGGTGGTGAGCACAGCGCCCAGCATGCCGGCGGCGATGCCATGCTCGCGAAAGGCTGCTAAAAAGCCGACGAATTGAGTAACCAGAATAAGCGGGCCAGGCGTGGTTTCAGCCAGGCCCAGGCCATCCAGCATTTCACCGGGTTGTAGCCAACCGTAGTGGTCTACCCCTTGCTGGGCAACATAGCCCAGCACCGCGTAGGCGCCGCCAAAGGTCACCACGGCCATTTTTGAGAAAAATAAGGCAATCTGACTGAAGACTTGCTCCCCGCCTAACAGCCAGAGCAATGCCAGCACAGTGCCAAGCCAGAGTGCCGCGCAGACTGCGGCAGCTGTTTTGGTACCGGGGCGCACCACCACTTCGGCGGCTTTAGGTGGCACCGCATGCTTATCCTGGTTCAGCCGGGCCATGCCATAACCAATCACACCGGCCCCCAACACCACCAGTGGAAACGGCAGATTAAAGGCAAATAAGGCCACAAAGCCGGCAATGGCTAACAGCCAGGCCAGCCGGTTTTTCAGCGCCTTTTGGCTAATACGCAGCATGGCTTGCAGTACAATGACCAGCACGGCCGCTTTTAAACCAAAGAACAGCCCTTGCACCAGCGAGACATCCCCCAGCAGCACATAGAGCAGGGACAGTCCTAAAATCAGCACGGCACCGGGCAGGATAAACAACACACCCGCCACCAGGCCGCCCTTCACACCATGCAGCAGCCAGCCGATGTAGGTGGCCAGTTGCTGGGCTTCGGGCCCGGGCAGCAACATGCAGTAATTGAGCGCGTGCAAGAAGCGGGCTTCATCCACCCAGCGTTTTTCTTCCACCAGAATGCGGTGCATCAGGGCAATTTGCCCGGCCGGGCCGCCAAAACTAAGCAGGCCTATCCGCCACCAGACAGCCAGGGCTTCACGAAAGGAAATATCCGACATTAGCAGTTGTTCTTGGTATCTTTAAAAACAACAGTATAGCGATTTTTTCCGAAAATAATATGACAGGAATATGACAACACATTCAGAGTGAACACAGCGTCGGTTTTAACCGTAACCCCGCCTGAAAATCCGCTGCCGGAATGGCTTCGGTTTTCACCACCCCTTGGTTGGACGTGACCCGGTGAATGTACTGGCCGTTGCCGGTGGCGATACCGACATGGGTAATGACGCCTTCGGCCCAGTTGCCATAGGTGTTTTGTAAAAACACCAGATCGCCGGGCTGCAGAGCATCGATCTGTTCAATGCGCTGGCCAAACTCGTCACTGGCCAGGGAGTCGGCATGGCTGGGGTGCAACCGATCGTCCGGGCCCAGCAGATGCAAATCCCAGGGCGCCTGGGTTTGCAGTGTGGCAAAATGGCGACCACAGGCGGCTTGCAGCACGGTACGGGTCCAGTTCATGCATTGCTCGGCCTGGCCCACCCGGTAATCCTGGCCCTGCCATAGCAGCGCTGTATGATGGATTTGTTGGCCACTCGTAGGCCAGTCGCTGGTGCTGCGAAACATGTGCAGCCAGAGATCGTCGCCAGTGCCGTTGTCGTTAATGGCGTATTCAAAGGCCGCTTGCGGGTAGCGGATATTTTCCCCGGAGACACTGCTGTCGTAGCTGCCTTTTTTTTGCAGATCCCAGCGTCCATAAGGATCGTGCACAATGTAGTAACCCTCGTCAAAACCGGTGACGACCACAATATGGCCGGAGGGCGTGAACCAGCCATGCACAATCACCGGCCTGCCGGCGGCAAGCTCCGCCTGCAGCTGCATAAGAGTGCCATGCTCCAGGCTATGAGCGCGCATCGGGCTGCCAGCTTCTGCTGCCAATGCATTAAAGCCCTGCTGCAGGGCCGGCACCGTTTGCAGCAAACCAAAGCGTTGATACAGTTGGTCGGAGACCGTTGTTTCTGTGTTTGGGTCTGTGATGCCAAAGTAGCTGGTGATCATGGCCAGGGACGTCAGGCTGCAACTGGCATGAGGCCGGTGTTGATTGTCCAGCTGACTGAAAAAAGGCACGGCTGACTGGGAAGCTGGTTGCTGTGTCTGTGGTTGCATGCTGTGACAGCCAGCCAACAAGGAGCCAGCACAAAGCAGCAAAAGTGCGCGAGCTGATAACATAGGATGAAACCTCTTAGCTTTATTGGTGGAAGCTGTGTTGGGTCCAGCTTAAGCAGTCTGAAGCATGACGGGCAAATGAGCTTCCATCGGCCGGACCGATGAAACTGCTTAGCTGAAGCTGCCGTGTTAAGCCCGCTTTTGCTGCTTGCTGGCAGGCAAGTGACCTTCCGCCTGCAAATCGACGATGGTGCGCTCGATGGCCTGACGCAAGGTACGCACTATGGTGTCAACCTGATCTTTGGTGATCGTCAGCGGTGGCGACATCACATTCAGGTGCACGATGGGCCGGACAATCAGCCCCAGTTCTTCCGCATGATCCGAAATGCGTTTGCCAATATCCAGTTCTTCCGGGAACAAGGCTTTGCTGGCTTTGTCCTGCACATTCTCCACACAAACCATCAGTTGCTGGCCGCGGACCTGACCAACAATCGGCAAATCTTCCAGCGTTTTCATTTGCTGCTGAAAATAAGGGCCTATTTGCTGCACTCGTTGCAGCAACTGTTCGCGCTCAATGATGTCAATGTTTTTCAGCGCGGCAGCGCAGGCGACCGGATGACCGGAGTAGGTAAAACCATGGGCAAAGCAGCGACCATGGCCGGGCTCGCTAATCACCTGATGAATGCGGTCGGAGTAGATGCAGGCCCCGAGTGGCTGGTAGCCCGAGGTGATGCCTTTGGCAGTGGTAATGATATCCGGCTTGATGCCAAACAAGTCCCAGGAAGCAAACCAGTGGCCAAGCCGGCCAAAGGAGGTGACCACTTCGTCGGAGACATACAAAATATCGTATTTTTTGCATAGGGCCCAGGTCGCCTGATGATAACCCGCTGGTGGCACAATCACGCCACCGGCACCAAATATAGGCTCGGCATAAAAGGCAGCAATCCGATCGGGCCCAATGGTTAAGATGGTGCTTTCCATCTCATCCAGCAGCTGCTTAAGGTACTCGGCTTCGCTCAGCCCGGCAGGTGCGCGGTAATAATTGGGGCAGGACAGGTGGTGAATAAAGTCCTTAATAAAATCAAACTCCGGCGGGTGATCGCCTGCTTTTCCGCCAATCGACATCGATAAATAGGTGCTGCCATGGTAAGAATTTTTGCGCGATAAAATATGCTTTTTCTCAGGCTTGCCCCGGCAGTTCTGGTAGTACTGGATCAGCCGGTAAGAGCTATCGACGGCAGTAGAGCCGCCGCAGGTAAAAATGACATGATTCAGATCGCCCGGTGCCAATTCGGCCAGTTTGGCGGCCAGCCGGGTGGCCGGAATATTGGTCATATCGACAAAGGGGTTGGCAAAGGCCATCTGGCGGCATTGCTCGGCAATGGCGTCGGCCATTTCCTGACGGCCCAGGCCAATGTTGGTGCACCAGAGGCCTCCCACAGCATCGAGATAACGTTTGCCATGGCTGTCGGTAATGTAGCAGCCTTCGGCGCTGGCAATGGGCAAAGCGCCTTGCTCGGCAAAGACATCAAACACAGTCCAGGGATGGGTGAAATGCTGTTTATCCAGTTCGACCAGTTGGTCGGTGCTGAGGTTAGCTTGAGAAAGATGAGTCATGGTGGTGTCCTGTACGCTGTCGCCCCAATGGGCTCTGACTCCGTTATACCCAGGCCGGCAGGGCAGCAGCATTCCCTGTGCAGGCAGTGAGGCGCATCCTGGGCACCCCCATGCGGGGGTTATTGCTTGCTAAAAGCGATGCCGTGTTCGGTCAGTCTGTCCAGCAGCCATTGCAGCCCCTGGCCAACCGGCCCTTCGCTTTTCCAGATCATATCGACGCAATGTGGAAAAGACACCGCCTGATGGCTGGTCGGCAGTTTGATCAGCTCACCGCTTTGCAGTTGTGGTTTGATTAAATTGAGCGGCAACTCGGCCCAGCCAAAACCTTGCTGCACCGCCTGGATTAACAAGGTGGAGCTGTTGGTAAACCAGATATTGGTGGATAAGTCTGAGTCGAAACGGCGAAAGCCACTGGCCGGATCGGTAATGCGCAAGTGACGGTATTGCGATAAGTCATACGGGGTGACGGACGAAAGGCTAGCCAGCGGATGCTGACGGCTGACCACAGTACCGTAATGCACATGGGAAATACCCCGAAAGGCGCATTCTTCCGGGTAGTCGTCCTGGCTGATGGCAATGGCCAAATCCACCTCACCGTTCTGGATCAACTGGTAGCCCTGATGATGGCTGGCTTTTAACAACATCAGGGCGGTATTGGGAAACTGCTCTTTAAATTCGCTGGCTACCGCCAGGATCATCTCTACCGGCAGGGCCATATCATCAAAGGCCAGTGCAATTTCGGTTTCGACATCCTGATTCAGGTTCTGAATGCGGTGCAGCAGGTTGTTGTAGCTTTTTAGCACCGATTTAATATCGTTCAGCAGCGCCAGGCCTTCTGCCGTTAAGGGCGGTGTACGCTTGCTACGATCAAACACCTCAAAACCGACATCAATTTCCAGATTGCTGATCAGACCACTGATTGACGATTGCGCTTTTCCCAGTTTTCGTGCGGCGGCTGAAAAGCTGCCGGTCTCCACCGTGGTAAGAAATGCCTGAAGTTGTTCAAATGAAAGCTGCATACCGCATACCTCGAACTATCGCTTAAACCTATAGAAACTAACTGTACAGTGAATATTGAACTGGTTAATCCTGACCATCGGCGAGCAAGAATTCATCAATGTAGCAGGATTTATTTGCTTGTACATTAAAACAATAGCCGGGCAACAGGAAGGAAATTCAGCATGTTACCATTTAAAAAACGAGAACTTAGCCTATGGATATCAGCCGTGCTGGTGTCCGGTGCCGTGATTGCCACCGAAGCCGAGCAGGCTGAAGATGAGCAGAAAAAAGCACAATCCATTGAGCGGATCACCGTAACTGGTACTGGTCGCCCCAAGATGGCATCGGAAATTCCGATGAATATCACAGCAATGACCGAAGCTGAGTTGCGTGAAAACAATATCGCCAGTTTAAAGGATTTGATTGCCGACAGTGTGGAGATTCACGCACCGGATAACAGTGCCCGTTTTGCCGATTCGGTCTCGGTGCGTGGCCTGAATGTCGCCGGGGTGAATGCGAATAATCTGCAGCAGTTTATCCGCACCACCATGGCCTATTATCTGGACGCGACCCCATTGCCCAACATCAATTACCGTATCAAAGATGTGGCCCGGGTTGAGCAGCTGATTGGCCCGCAAGGCACCCTTTACGGTGCGGGTAGTTTGGGCGGTACCATCCGCTACATTACCAATGAGCCGGTGCTGGAAGAGTTCCAATTTGATTTTAATACCAATTTTTATCAAACCAAAGGCGGTGGTATCAGCAATGATACCGATGTGGTGTTCAATATTCCGATGGGCGAGCGTTTCGCGGCTCGCTTATCGCTGGCCCGGTTGGATGAAAAGGGCTTTACCGATCGCCAGGTCAATCCAAGCTGGGTGGCTCCGGGCGAAGGCTTTCCCGGTAACCCGAATCCAAATCAAACCTTGTACAAACGAGATGACTGGCAGGAAGTAACCGGTGGGCGTTTAACCCTGCTGTGGCAGGTCAGCGATGATTTGCGACTGAAATACAGCCGCACCCAGCAGGACCAGCTGGCGAATGGTACCCGTGGCGCCAGTCGTTTGCCGGTGGATCGCGCCTGTGAGGGCATTGACGACTGTACCTTTACCTCCTTTGATACGCCTTTTCAGTACAATGACCGCACTGTAGTGTCGCGCTTTGCCGAGTTTGCTGATCGCGACCTGAAAATGGATTCGATCGATGTGGATTGGGATTTGGGCTTTGCCACTTTGACCAGCAGCACCGCCAATTACCGCGACAGCAGTGTCGGTCAGGCCGATTACGCCGGGGCTGGTAACAGCTTCTATGGTTGGGTGCCAGGCCTGGCGCTGGCCGATGGCAATGACTCGGCTTACATGACCTTTGATAACAGCTATCGCGGCATTAGCCACGAGAGCCGTTTGACCTCCAGCATTGAAGGGCCCTGGAGCTGGATTGTCGGGGTCTACCACACCAATCAGCGCCGCAACTACAAGTTTTCCGAATGGTTTGAGCGGCTGGATGAAATCGCCAGTCAGGTGCCCTGGCTCGGTTTTGATCGGGCGACAGCCGGTGGCAATGTCGGTGAGGGCTACCGTGAGGATTTGGGCAGCAAGTACAAAGAAACCGCCTTCTTTGGTGAAGTGGGTTACGACATTACGGAGAAGTGGAATGTGACGGTGGGTGCCCGGGTGTTCAATTACACCGATATTGGCTCCGGCTTTATCCGGGATTACTTGGGCCCGACCGATTCGGATCGCGACTTTAAAGGCAGTGGCAGCGGTGAGAGTTTCTTTAAATTCAATACCGCTTACTTCTTCAGTGACGAAATTCTAGGTTACTTTACCTACTCGCAGGGCTTTCGTCGCGGCGGTACCAACTCGTTTCGTGAAGACAACGGCCGGCCGGTGGCGGATGATGCCCAGTTCTATGAACCGGACTCGACCGATAACTTTGAGCTTGGGGTAAAAGGCTTTGTTGCCGATGGTTTCTTTGTGCAGGCCAACGTCTATCAAATTCAATGGAACAATGTGCAGACGTACTTCTCGCAAACCATTGAAGACTTTTTCCCGGTCAATGGCACCACCAACGGGCCGGATGCCAAAACCCGCGGCGCTGAGCTCAGCATGCGTTACTATCTGACCGATAATCTGATGCTGACTTATTCCACCGCCACCACCAAAGGCACCTGGGATGAAACGGTGACCAAGTGTGTGTACGAGGAAAGTGTGGCGAACAACGAGTGCCGTACCTGGATGAAAGGCGGCTCTTTAGGCGGTAACCCGAAGTGGCGGCACAACTTTGGTCTGCGTTACACCGCCGATCTGGACAATGGCATGTCACTCTGGGGCAGTGTTAATGGCCGCTATGTTGGCAAGGTACAAAACGACCGGCAGGATAATCCGGATGCAGCGACCTTTGAGTATCCGTCTTTTACCACCTTCAGCGCCAACCTGGGCCTTGGGAAAGATAACTGGGATGTGCGGCTTTGGGCCAGTAATCTGACCAATAGCGATGCCATTGTCTCCAACCAAAACTCTGGTATTCTGGGCCGTAGAACCATAGCCCTGACACCAAGAACCATTGGTCTTAGCTTCTCTTACAGTTATTTTTAATGGGCAAGTGGTGACCATCAAGTGAGGCTTCGGCCTCACTTTTTTTCGCCAGAGTGTTTGCAGGAGTGTGATGATGTTGTCTCTGATCTGGCGGCCAGCCGCTGCTACCGATTTTAACTTCCCCCAGTACCTTGGCGTGATGCTGATTGCGATGATGGGCGCTTCGGTGACCATCTTGATGCCGTTGTTGGTAGGGGCCTTTACCGACAGTGGTCTCTTTAGTACTGCTCAGGTAGGTTTCCTTGCTTCGGCCGAGGTAGCTGGTATTTTGATTTCCAGTGCTTCGGCTTTGCTTTGGGTGCGTCGTATTCAATGGCTGCGCATTGTGCAGTTAAGCCTGGCAGTTTTTATTGGCTGCAACCTGCTGACCAGTTGGGTTAGCAGCTTTGAGCTGGTCCTGTTCTTGCGTTTTAGTGCTGGCCTGGCTTGTGGCGTATCCTATGCCATCGCGCTGGCTGCTCTTGGCGATCAGAGCCGGGTCGATAAAACCTTTGCCGTGATGGTGACCATTCAGGTGATTTTTGGCACCTTAGGCTTTGCCTTGCTGCCTTATGTGATTGCGCCTTTTGGTTATGCCGGTATTTATCAGTGCTTTAATTTATTTCTGTTGTTGGCTTTGCTGCTGAGCTTTATCAGCTTTCCTGTTAACCAGAAGCCACAAACCGCTTTTCGTCTTGACTTGCAAGGGCGTTGGCTGGCGGCCGCTCTGGTGTTCGCCGGCACCATTGCTTATTACTTTGCCCAGGGCACCGTCTGGGCCTATTTAGAGCGGATTGGTGTCCATGCCGGGCTCAGTGTGGCGGAAGTGGGCGCTATTCTGGGGGTTGGTTTTGGTATCAGTGCCATTGGCTCCATGCTATCCAGCTGGTTTGTTGCCCGCATTGGCCGTAATGCCTCTTTACTGATTACTGCCGCGGTGCAGCTGCCTTGCCTCGCTGCCTTGTATTGGATGAGTGACAGCCATGCCTGGGCCATTTATGCGGTAGCCACCATTGTCTACCAGGTATTCTGGAGCTTTATTGTGCCGATTATGATGGCGATCTTTAATGATGTGGATAAAAGTGGCCGTTTGATCGTGTTCTGCGTCACGGCTTTTAAAATTGGCCTGGTACTGGGACCGCCGGCGGCCGCGCTGACCATCCGTCTGACCAGTATCCATGAGGTGTTGTGGCTGGGGGCTATTGCCATCGTTGTGAGTGTGGCTTGTTTGATGGCATCGAACCGGTTGCTGCAACGCTAAGTGAATGAACCAAAACGATTGATGTTGACATCGAACACGAAAAAGCCGGGTTGCCCCGGCTTTTTTGTGTTCAACAGTTATTGAAAGGTATGCAACCAGAGATCATCGCCGGTGCCATTGTCATTGATGGCATATTCAAAGGCGGCTTTCGGGTAACGAACAGCTTTGCCCGATTTGCTGGTATCGTAGCTGCCCCACTTCTGCAGATTCCAGACACCAAAAGGATCATTGACGGTGTAATGGCTGCCATCATAACCGGTCACCACCAGAATATGGCCAGGGGAGGTAAACCAACCATGCACTATGGTTGGGATGCCGGCGCTGGCTAATTGGCGTAATTCGGTCAGGGTGCCATTGGTTTTGCCAATATCACGGATGGGGCTGCCTTGTTCCTGGGCGATGGTGTTAAAACCCCAGGCCAGAGCCGGTACGGTTTGCAGCAAACCAAAACGATTGTACAAATAATCTGGCGTGCGCTGGCCAAGTACAGCAGGATCAGTCAGACCAAAATAGTCGGTGATCATCGCCAGCGAGGTGACGCTGCAGGCACTGTAAGGCTGGGACTGGTTCAATTTTTGATCCCAGTAAGGTACTTGCGCCGGTTGTGGTGGTGTTGGCGGTGGGGCACTGCCCTCCAGATAGGCCGTCATGTCGTTGTTACCCGTAGAGCAGTTCACATTGCCGTCAAATTGCTCACGGTGCCAGTTTACTTGTTGCCAGTCTTGCCAGACACTTTGCGGAATCGAGCCACCCGGTACCCGCCAAATGGAGGCGTTGGGCCCAGCCACGTTCATAAAGGTATTCAGCTGCGAAGGGGTGATATCGCCATACTCGGTAGACACTATATGCCAGATTGGCTTGGTGGCCCCCATGGCCCGGTATTCGCAGTTGCCTTCTTCAATCCAGTATTTGGCGTTCGCCATGTAAGCGCCACCCCAGACTTCCAGGTAGGTTTGCGGCATATGGGCATCGACGTACTGATCGATAATATCGACCCGCATGCCATGGTCAGAAGGGTTGCCCCAGGTAGTTGCAGCCAATGGGAAATTGGCGTTGGCATGGCCATCAGCTACCGCCTGGTTGCGAGCGCTGTGAAAGGCCTGAAACAGTTGGTGCAGCTCGGTGGTTTTGTGGTTGAACTCGACCTCCACATCGGTAATAAAGCCAACATAGCCGTATTGAGCGGCCAGATAGAGCGCATTGGCCTGGGCAGCGTAGTTACCCGGGTAGTTGTAAGCCCAGGCCCAGGGCTCGATGCCTTTATCTTTGTAGATTTGTGTGGTTTGACTGGAACAGGCATCCGGAAACAATGAACAGGAGGCAGTATTGTCGGCAATCTTAATAAACACTCGTTTTACGCCAAGTGCCGCCAGCTCATTGGCCAATTGTTGATGGCTTTTATTTAAGCCGGCTTCATCAATGTACCAAAGCCAGGCGCCAAACTGATTGGTGAGTGGGGCCGGGTCGCCGGGCAAACTGGTACTTTGCACCCAGTTGTAAAAACTGGCCGACCAGCGGGTGGTGTAGCAGGCGATGCCACCATTTAAATACTCACAGGTCGCAACTTCGTTGGCGGTAAAATTGCCATACACATTGTTTGGCGCATTGCTCAGGTTTTCAAAGCAATGGCCACCGTAACTGGGCGAGCGGACAGAGCCGATTGGGCAGTCATTACTGCCACGAATTGCGGTCGCAAAAGGTTTCGCCCAGCGCAGTACGTTAATAGTATGTCCACCTACTGAGTAAGGCTCTGGCGTGGTGCAGGCACTGCCGCCACCGTAAGCGATGCAGTTATCCACCATGGCTTTGGTAAAGGGGCCATAAAGGTTGTCATCATCGGCACAAAAGCTCAGTTGATGGTCGAATTCAGTGTTATCGGGGCAGGCTGCAAAGGCTGCAGACGAAAATCCCAGTACACCAAGCAAGAGTAAAGTGTTCAAACGCATTGGTTATCTCCGGTATGATTATTTGTTGTCCTGGAGTGCACTGCGAAAGGATCCGTCGCTTTCAGCGAGCGGCAAACTGTTGGGTTGCCAGTTCTGACTATAAAACAGTGGGACATAATGAAAAAAATGATAGCCATCGGTTATGGCGATGAAACGAAAAAAGCTCATCCTTGAGCGGAATTTCAACCAGGAACACCAGGGTCAGCTGCGTTTGATCCGTCGCGATTGGAGTGGGAGAGACGCCAAAAATAGCCGCTATCACAAGCTGACTTTGGCAGATTAGCCGCTTTAACCGATGAATGAAAAATAGTCACCATCGGCTCAGGCGATAAAAAAGGCCAGCTGAGGCTGGCCTTGAAGATAGTATTTGTGAATGAGCATTAATTCCTTGGTTCAAACTCAAACGGCTGACGGGCACGCTCGCGCAGGCCAATCTCGTTCATACTTTCGGCATCGAACAAACGGCCATTGACCATGGTGTACTGCACCCTGTCACTGACGCGGATGTTTTCCAGCGGATTGCCGTCAATCACAATCAGATCCGCCAGCTTACCCACTTCAATACTGCCGAGTTGATGGTCCATGCCAAAGGTAATGGCCGGGTTGATGGTGGCGGTCCTAAGCGCTTCCAGCGGCGTCATGCCGCCCTGGGTAAACATCCAGATTTCCCAGTGAGCCCCTAAGCCTTCGCGCTGACCATGAGCACCGATATTGGCCAGGATACCGCGATCCGACATCTGCTTGGCGGTTTCGACCACCGCAAAGTGGTTGTAGTGGTGCTCGGGTGCTTTTTCCCGCCGCATGCTGCGCGGGGCTAGCCGGTCCATCGGCACGTAACGGCTGAGCCGTGGGTGCTGCCATACTTCGGTGGTATCGTACCAGTAGTTCTCACCCCAGATGCCGCCATAAGCGACGTTCAGGGTGGGCGTGTAGGCCATGCTGCTGGCTTCCCACAGTTGCAGCACATCCTCGTACACCCGGGCCGAGGGCAGGGCATGCTCCAGCGTGGTATGGCCATCCACCAGCATGGTCAGGTTATGCTGCAGTAAAGAGCCCCCCTCTGGCACCACCATCATGCCCATTTCGCGGGCCGCCTGGATCACCTGCTGACGCTGATCCCGCCGCGGTTGGTTGTAGCTTTTCACTGAAAACGCACCAACTTTTTGCAGCCGCTGCAGATGAAACTTGGCATCGTCCAGACTGTCAATATGCGAGGTAAAGCCCGGAATTTCTGCGCCATAAATAATAGCACCGGTCGAGAAAATGCGTGGCCCGGCGATATGACCGGCTTGCTGCATTTCGCTGGCGGTAAAAATTTCCCGGGTGTTGTTGGATGGGTCGTGAATGCTGGTGACGCCAAAGGTCAGGCCGGCATAGTTCAGCCAGTTTTGCTGTGGGATGATCTGGTTGGCACCCTGTGCGCCGTGGGCATGGGCATCGAACAAGCCTGGCATCAGGGTCTTGCCGCTGATGTCATACACCTTAGCACCGCGAGGAATACTGACGGCATCGCGGCTGCCTACTGCGGCAATCTTGTTGTTGGTGACCAGCACTACCGCATCTTGCAGCACTTCATCGCCATTCATGGTAATGACCTGGCCGCCGACAAAGGCGACTGAACCTTGCGGGATATCGGCCGGCACACTAAAGCCCAGTGAGGTGCCATTTTCAGCGGCAAAGTCGGTTGGTTTTTGCTGATCGAACAAGCCGGCAACCGAAGCATGGTAGAGCTCAGGGCCTAAGGTCCAGTACAGGTGCTGGCTGTCGGCGGTCCAACTGATATGCTCACCGGCCCGAACCGACAGCTGGCGCACCGGGAACTGGCGATCGCTGCCGCTGATGTTGATCACACTGCCGCGTTCGACAAAAGGTGTGACGAATACTTTAAAGCGATCGGTAAAGGCCAGCAGTTTGCCATTGGGCGATAGCTGAAACTCGGTACCGTGTGCTGCGGTGTACAGTACCCGTTCTTCCTGCGTGGTTAAATCGATGCTGATCAAGGCTGGGCCACCGCGGTTGGCCATGGCGTACACCCGGTCGCTGCGCTCGCCAAACATTGGCATGCTGCCCTGACGGCTTAAAAGCTGTGGCTCACCACCGGCTACCGGCACCTGGTACAGGCCGGTATGCAGCGACCACTGCCGTGGCAAAATGCTGCCAGCCCCGGCTTTACGATAGACCACGGTTCGGCCATCCGGGCTAAAGGTAGGCTCAACGTACTTGCCAGGCTCGGACACCAGTTCGGTGACCCGGTTGTTGCGCAGATTCAGTAGTTTCACCCGGCCTTGCTGCTGATCGTTCCAACTGGTGTACACCAGTTGGCGGCCGTCGCGGCTAAACTGTGGGTAGAATTCAAACTCGTCGTTTTGCCGGGTTAGCCGGCGTGGACGAGGGTTGTCGATGTCGGTGAGGTACAAATGGCCGAGTGCGGAGAAGACTGCCCGCTTGCCATCCGGCGACACCTGCACAAAGCGCAGCATCTTCACATCGACGTCGGTTTGGTCCAGATCCTGCTGTACCCTAAGCGCGGTTTGGATTTGCTTTTCGGTATCAACCTGGAAAGGGATCTGGGCAATGTCACGGCTGCGTACATCGATTTTATGCAGCTTGCCAGCGGCCCAGAACACGATATGGCGGTTGTCCGGGGTCCAGCTCAGCGTGGGGTAAACACCATGAATGGCCCAGGTTTCCTGCATATCCCGCTCTAAACCACCGTACAGCTCAATTTGCTCGCCTGTCCGGGTATCGTACAAAAACAGTGTGCTTTGAAAATCGCGTCGGCTGATGTAGGCCAGATAACGGCCATCGTGCGATGGCGTTGGGCGAATGGCACCACCACGGCCGCCGATGATGGTGTCGATTTCACCGGTCTCAAGCTCAAATCGCTTAATGCTGTAAATGCCGGACTCGGAGTCCTTACTGTAATGAAAGGTTTGGCCCGGGGTGTCGTCCTGCGAAAAATACACGTACTTGCCATCCGGTGAGAAGGCCGGCTCGCCGAGGTCTTTTTGCTGGTTGGGCCGGGCGGTCAGCATCACGCCGGTGCCACCGGTTTTGTGGTACAGCCAGATTTCGCCAGCGCCTAAGGAGCGGGTGCCGGTAAAGTGCTTACGACCCACCAGAAACTCACCATCCGGGCTCCAGGCAGGGCTGTTGAGTAAGCGAAAACTTTCGTTGGTGACCTGATGAGCATTGCTGCCATCCAGCTCCATGATCCACAGGTTGTCGCCACCGCCCAGATCGCTGGTAAAGGCAATTTGCTTGCCGTCCGGGCTAAAGCGCGGCTGCATATTCCAGGCGATGTCATTGGTCAGGGCTGTGGCCGTACCGCCGCTGATGGGCATGGTGTAAATATCGCCGAGCAAATCAAACACCAGGGTGTTGCCATCCGGGCTGACATCCACATTCATCCAGGTGCCTTGGCTGGTGGAAATGGTCACGGTTTTAAATTCGCCCTGCGGCTGATTGACTTGCCAGCCTTTGGTATCGTTTGTGTCGTTATTAACTTCTTCAGCCAGCAGTGGCGCGCTACCGAGCAGCGCACTGACGGCCAGCGCCAGCAGAGTCTTGGAGGTGGTCATAACAGGTTCCTGAGTTGGTTGTACTGTTTTATTGTGGTTATAGAGCAACCATGCCACAAAATCTGCAGCAGGTTAAGTCGCGGTCAGCTGAAATGGGACTAACAAGGCAGAAGCTGCGATTGGCGTGCTGGCTTTTTCTGGCTAAGCCTTTAATACAGGCGTATGGTTAAACTAAGTTGAACCAACTGCGGAGTGGATCTATGCAAACCAATATTCATGAAGCGAAAGCGAAGCTTTCAGCTCTGGTTGAGCTGGCTGCAAATGGCGAAGAAGTGATTATTGCCAAGGCCGGTAAACCAGTGGCCCGGTTAGTACGCTATGAACAATCTCAGCAGCCACGGCCTCTCGGCTTGCTCAAAGGGCAGATCATGCTTAGCGATACCTTTAATGCTGAAGATGCCGATATCAACCAGATGTTCTATCAGGGCGAGCAGTGAAGCGATTGCTGTATATACCTAAGTAACTTCACAATGCGGCGTTCAAACTCGCATTGCGAAGTTCTCAGATCTATTTACTCATGCCGCAGTGCATCTATGGGCTGCAGCTTCGAGGCTTTGCGGGCCGGGTAGTAGCCAAAGAAAATGCCGATCAATGCTGAAAAGCCGATGCTTAGCAGCACCACTTCCGGCTGGATAATGGCGGTGAAATCGGCGAATTTCTCTAAACTGCGGGTGACCAGTACCGCGATGCTCAGCCCAAGCAGGCCGCCTAAGCTGCACAGCAGCATGGCTTCTATTAAAAACTGCCGCATAATATCACCCGGCTCAGCGCCAACCGCCATGCGCAGGCCGATTTCACGGGTGCGCTCGGTTACCGACACCAGCATAATGTTCATAATGCCAATACCGCCCACCAGCAAAGATACCGACGCCACGGCGGCCAGCAAGCCGTTAAAAATTTGCATGGTGCGGGCGCGGGTTTCTACCATTTCCGATAAATTGCGGATCTGAAAGGGCGCATCGGTGCCGGTGGTTCGCATCCGCTGGCGCAGCAGGGCTTCCATTTCTTGCTCTACCAGCGCCATATCGCGTTCATCGGTCACTTGCACTATCAGGGAGCGCACGGCCCGCGGGCTGGCCAGGGTCATGCCGGCAATGCGTTTACGCACGGTATCGAGCGGCATAAAAATCAAATCGTCCTGATCGTTGCCTTGGGTATTCTGGCCCTTGGCATCCAGCACGCCAATCACAGTAACCGGCGTGCGATCCACCCGAATGGTCTGGCCAATCGGATCGGAAGCACCGAACAGCTCGCGCTGCACCGTCGCGCCGATAATGGCGACCCGACCGGCGCTGCTTAGCTCTGCAGCGGAAAACTCGCGCCCTTGCGCCAGCTGCCAGTTTTGCGCCGGGAAAATACGGTTGTCGACGCCGCGTACGCTTGGCGCCCAGTTCATATTACCGTAAATTACCTGGGCATTGGCCCAGATGGTCGGCGCTGCCACACTGACCTGGGGAATTTGCTGCTCTATGGCTTCGGCATCCATCTCGGTTAAGGTTTGCACCGAGCCGCTGGCACCACGAGCCCCCGAGCTGGCACGACCGCGGGCGAACACCACAAACACATTGCCACCCAGGTTTTTAATTTGCTGGTCGACTTCGTGCTGAGCACCAGCGCCTAGTGCCAGCATGATAATGACCGCAGCCACACCGATAATAATCCCCAGCATGGTCAAAATGCTGCGCATCAGATTGACCTGCAGTGCCACCCAGGCCACTTTAAAAAGCATCCACCATTTCATACCAGCCCCTCCTGTTGTTTCTGGGCCCGGTAGCGGGCTAAATGCTCGCTGGCCGATTCGGCCTGCACCTGTTTGTCACTTTGCAAACGACCATCACGGAAGATCAGTTGCCGGCTGGCAAAAGCGGCCACTTCAGGTTCGTGGGTGACCAGCACAATGGTTTTGCCTTCCTGATTCAGTTGTTGAAACAACTGCATGATCTCAAGGCCGGTCTCGGTATCCAGAGCGCCGGTTGGTTCATCGGCCAGCACCACCGCCGGTTGATTGACCAAAGCCCGGGCGATGGCCACCCTCTGTTGCTGACCACCGGAGAGCTGCGATGGGTGGTGATCCATCCGCTCGGCAAGGCCGACCCGGCGCAGGCACTCGCTGGCAAAATCGTTGTTGCCATCGTGATCCTTGCGGTACAACAGCGGCAACAGCACATTATCCAAGGCTGTGGTGCGGGGCAGCAGGTTAAACTGCTGAAAGACAAAACCGATGTAGCGGTTGCGGATGCGGGCCAGTTCGGCTGCTGATAAGTGCGTGACATTTTCACCCTGAATACGGATTTCTCCCGAGCTTGGTGAGTCCAGACAGCCCAGCATATTCATAAAGGTTGATTTGCCCGAGCCGGAAGGGCCCATCACGGCAATAAATTCGCCTTGCTGAATCTGTACATCCACGCCAGCCAGGGCCTGCACCTGCTGCGAGCCCATGCGATAGGTTTTGGTCAGCCCCAGGCTTTCAATGACCGGCTGGCTCATCGATCTGTCCTCACCGCTCGCACGATGACTTGTTCTTGTTCGCCGAGTTCGCCGGCAAGCAGCTCGGTAAATTCATCGTTGGCAAGCCCCACCCGCACCCGGCGAAGCTCAGGCTCCTGGCGGGCATTCAGCACCCAGACCTCGGCCATGCGGCCTTGCTCACCGCGGCCCTGGGCTTGCTGGCGCTGCTCGGCCATCAGGCTCTGGTAACGGCTGAATTCGTCTTCGCTAAGCACCAGCCGCAGCTCATTGGTCAGTGCCTGCCGGGCTTGTTGAAAGGCCTGGCGCGGGTTACTCATTGGGTTGTTGCTTTGCTGGCTACGCAGTTGTTGCAGGTTTTGGTTGAATTCCTGCAGCATACGCCTTACCTGGCGCTCTTTATCGGCTGGTAAATCCAGCTGGCGCAGCAGCTCGGCAGTGCGATCGGCCGGCTGCTGGCCACTTTGCTGCGCACCCGCCGGGCGAAAACGCAGCGCAGCATTCGGGATGCGCTGCACATCTTGCTGCTGGCCAATGATAAAGTTTAAGTTTGCCGTCATCCCTGGCAGCAGCAATTGCTGGCGGTTGGGTGCATCAATAATCACTTTGTAAGTCACCACATTGGCGACATTGGTGGCCGCTTTACGCACCTGCGACACCACACCCTGGAATTGGCGGTCCGGGTGGGCATCCACCTGAAAGCGCACCTGTTGGCCAGCTTCAATTTTGCCAATATCGGCTTCATCGACATCGGCTTCGATTTGCATCTGCGACAAATCCTGGGCAATGGTAAAGAGGGTGGGGGCTGATAAGCTGGCTGCCACGGTTTGACCTACGTCCACCTGGCGGTCAATCACAGTGCCATTGACCGGCGAGCGGATTTGGGTGCGATCCAAATCCAGTTGGTGCTGCTCTAGCTGTGCCTGGCGCTGGGTGAGCTGGGCTTTGGCGCTTTGCAGCTGTGCCTGGCTGACCAGAATTTGCGCCTTGGCCACTTCAAAATTGGCCAGTGCATTATCCACTTCGGTTTGATTGGTCAGGTTTTGCTGCATCAACTGCAACTGGCGCTGATAGGCACGCTCCAGCCGTGACAGTTCGGCCTCCGCTTTGGTGACATTGGCGGCTTGCTGCGCCACATTGGCTTCGCTCATCAAAATATCGGCTTCGGCCTGACGCACCCTGGCCTGAAAGCTGCGATCATCCAGTTGGGCGATGAGCTGGCCTTGCTCCACATCGGCATTGAAGTCAACGTAAATCGCGGTAATCAGGCCAGAGACTTCTGAGCCGACTTCCACCGTGACCACGGCCCGGGTGGTACCAGCCGTATTGACCACACTTTCAATATCACCCCGGCTCAGGGCTTGAGTTTGGTAGACTAAGCGCTCGCTGGATGACGAAGGCCACCATAAGAAAACAACAACAGCGACTACGACAGCCGCACTGATCCAATAGCGCACAGACTTCTCCTCATTCCAATCACTTGGTGATATGCAGACTATAGAAAGCTTTGCTTTTTGCGCCAATACCATACAGCGTAAAGGTTGTGTAAAGCTGCGTGCTTTACCCTGAAAAATGATCGCTTGGTCGCATACTAAGGTACTATGATTACAGAGTGGTAGATCGAAAGAGGTTGCTGATGAGCAAAAGTGCATGGTTGTTTGGTGGGCTGATACTGGGGCTAAGTCTGGTATCGGTTCAGGCTGAACCGCTGGCCAGGGACTATCATCCTGAACGGTTGATCGTAACTTTCACCGCGGGCAACGAGCGTTTGCAAGCCCAGTCAATTCAGGTTGAATTAGCCGAGCCGCTGCAACAGCAGCTTCAGCAAGCCAGACGCTTTAGCCAGTTTACAGAGAAAGCCGTGGTCCACCGTCCGGCAGGTGTAAGCTTGCAACAAGCCAAAGCAGAGTTGCAGGCCATGCCGGGCGTTCGCTCGGTCGAGCTGGATTACAAAGTACGTAAAACTCAACAACCCAATGATCCCCGCTATTCGCAGCAATGGTATTTGCAGGCGCTACCGGGTATTCAGGCTGAGCAGGCCTGGTCAGAAACCACCGGCAGTCAGCAGTGGGTGGTGGCGGTGATTGATACCGGTGTCGATTACAATCATCCGGACTTGGCTGCCAATATCTGGCAAAACCCGCTTGAACAAGCCAATGGTCAGGATGATAGCGGCAATGGCTACATCGACGATATTCGTGGCATTGATACCGCCAACGATACCTCGGATCCAATGGATGATGATGGTCATGGTACTTTAATTGCCGGCATTATCGCTGCCGCGGGCAACAACAACAGGGGCATTGCCGGGGTGAACTGGCAGCTGCAGATTTTGCCCTGCAAATTCCTGGATGATTTGGGCGAAGGCTTTACCAGCGATGCCATCGAGTGCCTGGATTATATTCTTGATTTAAAAGTGAATCATGGCATTCCGATAGTTGCCACCAATAACTCCTGGGGCTCGCCAAGTTTTTCAGAAGCCTTGTATCAGGCGGTGCAGCGACACCATGACGCCGGTATTTTGTTTGTTGCCAGTGCCGGTAATAGCGGCAGCAGCTTGCCATTTTATCCGGCCGCTTTTGATGTGCCGAATGTGATCAGTGTGGCGGCGCATGATGAGGATGGCCAATTGGCTGATTTCAGTAATTTTGGTCGGGCTCATGTTAGTTTATCTGCGCCTGGTGTTCGAATGGTAAGCACGCATCTGGACAATGGTTATGCCATTTCATCTGGCACCTCGATGGCAGCCCCGGTGGTAGCAGGTTTGGCTGCCTTGCTTAAATCAGCCCGGCCAGAATTAGATACCCAGGCCTTGAAACATCATCTGTTGGTGGGCAGTGCCCCTGCCAGCGATAACCGCATTGAACGCTACACCATGACCGGCCAGCTTGCTCTGGCCGCCAATGGTAATGAAGGGGCTTTTCGCTGCAGCTCACAGCAGTTGTTACGAAGACTCAAACCCACTACCGACATTGTGTATTTAACTGCGGATAGCTGGCTGGATATTGAGCTGCTTGGCATCAATTGCTTTGGTTCCGAGCCAGTAGCGGATATTGTAGTGATGCCTACTGACGAGCGCATAGTGCTGCGCGATGACGGGAGCAATCAGGATCGTTTTGCTGGTGATGGTATTCACAGTGGGCGTTGGTGGTTTAACGGCACGCCAGCTACTCTGCAGTTTCCGGATGGCGAGGTGCGGGTAGAGACACAGCAAATGAGTTTTTGCGCTGACCAAAATGTGACCCAAGTGCCACGGGCCAGCTGCGATGCACTGGTCGCCTTCTTTTATCAAACCGAGGGGCCCGGGTGGTTTGAACGCAGTGGCTGGTTGCAGCACAATGCGGTTTGTGACTGGTTCGGTGTCAGCTGTCAGCATGGTGATATTACAGCGCTTGTACTGGCGCAAAACAACCTTAGCGGCCAGTTACAGCTTGATTTTAGCGCCCTGCCAATGCTGGCTGTGCTGGATCTGGCAGGTAACAGCCTGACCGGTACGATTCCTGCTGGTATTGAAGCTGCCAGCCGCTTGCAACAGCTTGATCTGAGTAACAATGGTTTCAGTGGTGCTTTACCCGCAGCCCTGGGGCAATTGAATGCATTGCAGCAGTTGGTGCTGACCGATAATTTTTTCAGTGGTGGCCTGCCTTCGGTGGTTGGCAATTTAACCAACCTGAACTGGCTGGATGTGTCGGACAATAATTTGCAGGGTACCTTGCCAGCAAGTCTTACCCAGCTTAACCAATTGCAAGGTTTCAGCTATTTGGACACCCGTCTGTGTGAGCCACGGAACAGCGGTTATTACCAGTGGTTGCAAGCCATTGGCTTTTTGGAAGTGAATCAGGATTGCCCGAATCAGGCTCCTGTGGTGTCTGCTGGCACCGCCCGGACGGTCAGTGCGGGCAGTCAGGTGCAATTGCAAGGCAGCGTCAGTGATGCCGATGGCGAAATGTTAAGTTATCGCTGGCAGCAAATCTCAGGCCCGGCCGTGCAGCTTAACAACCCAGGGACTCTGCAAGCCAGCTTTATCAGCCCTGTCTCTGCCCAGACGCAAACTCTAAGGTTTCGGTTGACTGCCAGCGATTTGCGGACCAGCAGCAGCGCCGAAGTCAGCATTGCCGTGCAACCTCAGGCCCCAGGCGCCGGGGCAAGCAGTAGCTCTGGTGGTGGCTTGTTCTGGCTTCTCCCCGCCTTGCTTATGTTGATGATTGGCCGCTGCTGGCGCAATCGGGTATACTCCGCCGCCAGCTTATGAACAGATTTTCAGGATAAGGAACCGCAGTTATGACGACCAGGCACCAAGGTCCGCTCTATATTCCCTATGCCGGCCCGGCTTTGCTGGAAACACCACTGCTCAACAAAGGCAGTGCCTTTAGTAAAGAAGAGCGCGAGGCCTTTAATCTGACTGGTTTATTGCCTCCGCGCTACGAGAGCATCGAAGAGCAAGTAAAGCGCGCCTACATGCAGTACTCCAGTTTTGAAAGCACCATCAACAAACACATTTACCTGCGGGCTATTCAGGATAAAAACGAAACGCTGTTTTTCCGCCTGGTGCAGCAGCATTTGCCGGAAATGTTGCCGATTATCTACACGCCAACGGTGGGCGATGCCTGTGAAAAGTTCTCTGATATTTACCGCAGTAAGCGTGGTTTGTTTGTCTCGTATGAAGAGCGCGACCAACTGGACGCGATTTTGCGCAACGCCACCAAGCCCAAAGTAAAAGTTATTGTGGTGACGGATGGGGAACGGGTGCTGGGCCTTGGCGATCAGGGTATTGGCGGCATGGGTATCTCGATCGGTAAGCTGTCCCTGTACACTGCTTGTGGCGGCATCAGCCCAGCCTATACGCTGCCGGTGGCACTGGATGTGGGGACCAACAATGAAAAGTTACTGAACGATCCGATGTACATGGGTGCACGGCACAAGCGCATTGGCCAGGCTGAGTACGATGCTTTTGTCGAAAAATTCATGCAGGCAGTGTACAAACGCTGGCCGGATGTGATGGTACAGTTTGAAGACTTTGCTCAGCCCAACGCCATGCCGATTTTGCAGCGTTATCGGGAGCGTTACTGTTGTTTTAACGACGACATTCAGGGCACAGCTGCGGTGACCGTGGGGTCCTTGCTGGCCGCCAGTCGGGCCAAGGGGCAAAAGCTATCTGAGCAAAAAGTGGTCTTCGTCGGGGCGGGATCGGCCGGTTGTGGTATTGCCGAGCAAGTGATTACCCAGATGATGGCCGAGGGCCTGACCGACGCACAAGCACGCAGTCGTATTTACATGGTTGATCGTTTTGGTTTATTAAGCGAAGGCATGGCTGATTTACGGGATTTCCAGCAAAAGCTGGTACAGTCCAAAGCGGCCTTGGCCGACTGGAACTACAGTGGCGATTATCCCTCCTTGCTGGATGTGATGCACTGCGCCGAGCCCACCGTATTGATTGGGGTGTCTGGCCAGCCGGGACTTTTCAGTGAGCAGGTAGTGCGCGCCATGCATAAAGGCTGCAAAACGCCGGTTATTTTCCCGCTGAGTAATCCATCACGGCAGGTGGAAGCGACCCCGGAACAAGTGATTGCCTGGACCGGGGGCGATGTGATCATTGCCACCGGCAGCCCCTTTAAGCCAGTGCAGTATCAGGGCAAAAGCTACCCGATTGCGCAGTGCAACAACAGTTATATTTTCCCGGGCATTGGCTTGGGTGTGATCGCGGTCAAAGCCAAACGTATCAGCGATGAGATGCTGATGGCGGCCAGTGAAACCTTAGCTGCAGCTTCGCCTTTGGCCAATACTGGTGAAGGGGAGTTGCTGCCATCGTTGACCGCTTTGGCTGAGCTCAGCAAACGCATTGCTTTTGCGGTGGGCAAAGTGGCGCAGCAACAGGGGCTGGCACTTGAAATCAGTGACAATCAGTTGCAGGATAGCATCGAGGCCAACTTCTGGCGGCCAGAGTACCGCCACTACAAGCGTGTGAGTTTTTAAGCGCCTGTTTACAGACTTCTTGGAGGACAGCATGAACAAATTGATGATCAGCTTAGTGGCAGCCATGATATTCGGCATGGGACCACTGCAAGCGGCTCAGAAACCTGCCAGCAATCATTGGCTGTTGGATGCGGCTTCCGATGAGGAGCGCTTTGCACGTATAGAGAAAATGTTTGCCGGGTTCTCCGGCGCTATGGCTGAGGTTGGTGCTCGTTACCAGCATACCTATGATGCGATAGTCGATGAGAATTATCCGCTCGCCAGCTACCATTGGGATAAGTTAGGGGCAGCCATCGAACTCGGTTACTTGCGCCGCCCTGCCCGGGCAGCAAATGCCAAAACAATGTTTTTGCAGAGCAGCTGGCCAGAGTTAAGGCAGGCATTGGCGACAGACGATAAAAAAGCCATCCAGGCCAGTTTTTTGCAAGCCAGAGCTGCCTGTATGGCGTGTCATGCAGCCGAGCAGGTGCCATTCATGAATAATCAGCCGCTGTTTCGTGTTACAGCTGAGTTTAAGTAGACCACTATGCTAAGGTCCCTGAGTATACTGGGTGGATGTTGCAGTGCTTTGTTTAGTGGGGCACTGCTGGCGGCGCCGGTTGCCGATGTAGCCGAGTATTTTGATCGTCATTTTGAGCAGCAACTGGCCGAGCATCAGATCCCAGGTGGCGTATACGCCGTGATTGAAGGCAATCAAATTGTGCGGGTACGTGGCTTTGGCGTGCGTGCTCGTGGCTCTACTGATCCGGTCGATCCTTTCACGGTGTTTCGTATTGCTTCGGTGTCCAAAACCTTTGCGGCTGGTTTGGCGGCGGTGCTGGCAGAGCAGGGCTACTTCAACTGGGATGATCCTGTGGTGAATTATGTGCCGGATTTCTCATTTCGCTCTGCCCGTTATAACCAAGCTTTGCAAGTGGAGCACTTGCTGGCACAAACCACAGGTGTGATCCCCAACGCCTACGACAACATGATTGAAGCCAATGTGTTGCCAGAGCGGATCCTGCCGCACTTTAGACAGCTGGATCCTATGTGTACCCCCGGCGAATGCTATGGTTACCAGAATGTGTTGTTTAGCCTGATTGAACCCATTGTGCAGCAAACCACCCAAAAAGATTACGCTACCCTGATGCAGGAGCTGATTTTCGAGCCCTTGCAGATGCCGACCGCCTCAGTGGGGATGGATCCTTTCATGGCTACAGAAAACAAAGCCATGCCACATGTACGGGCACGAGGTGGCTGGTATCAGAGTACTGTGGTGCCGAGCTACTACCGCTTTGCGCCCGCTGCTGGGGTCAATGCCAGTGCGATCGATTTAAGCCACTGGGTAATGGCTCAGTTAGGGCATTATCCGGAGGTGATGCCAGAGCATTTACTGGCTAACATCACCGATAAGCGGGTGCGTACCGTGCGGGATTTACGCCGCGGTCATTGGCGGCAGTTTATCCGGGATGCGCATTATGCACTGGGCTGGCGGGTCTACCAGTTTGGCGACGAAGAGCTGGTGTACCATGGTGGTTGGGTGCGAGGTTTTCGGGCCGATGTGGCTTATTCACGGGATCGTCAGGTTGGCCTGGTGATTTTGCTCAATGCTGAAAGCAATATTGTCAGCGAATTAAGTACCTACTTCTGGTCACGAGTGTTTGACGCCATTCATTTGGCGGAAGCCGAGCAACTCACTGAGCTGCTCGTCACCGACGACGAGTAAACCCGCCTGCTTTCAGCCGCTAAAAATAGCCCCTAAAATCAACGCAGGCAAAATAGCAGCCGTTAAAGTGCCCCGTAATTGACGGTACCAGGCAGGCATAGTCGCTGGGGGATGCTGGTATTCACGCAACCAGACCCAGCCAAAACCGGCAGCCAGCACAATCAGCGCTGGTTGGTAGGGAGAGATCAAGGCCAACCAACCAAGCAAAGCGGGCACCACACTAAACACATAACTGCGCCTGGCCTGAGTTTGATCCGGCAACTGCATCGCCATACCCCAGTGCACCGCCCCCAAAAAGCTTAAAATGACAGCACCATAGCCAATCAGCGCGACCAGCGCTAACTGGCTTTGCGGCCATAACAGCACAGCCAACAGGCTCAAATAAAAGGGCAGAATGCCGGCAAATCCTAAGATTCGGGGGTAGCTCACAGTGTACTCCTGTTACATTATCTGTTATTTCATACGGACCTGATGGCCATCAGGATCCATACTGGTAGCTATCAATATAGAAATCAGCCTGCAGCTGCGTCAAGCGCTGGCAAAGTTGCTGCTTTTGCTCTGCAGGCAGTTTCCAGCCAAGCGGGGTCATCTCCAGCAGGCTCAGATACGCATCCGCACCCAGCTGCTCCAATACAAAACGGCAGTGTTGGCGCTTTTGGTGTAAAAAGCCTGGCAGGGGCTGGATTGCATCGCTGTGCAGCCGAACCTCGGAGTAAATCGCTTGCTTGAATTGCAACAAATGCTGCGGTGCCGCACTCACCAGCACTAGATGGCCACCCGGGCGCAGGCAACGCTTAACCTCCGCCAATTCAAAGGGGGCGCATAGCACCAGCATGGCATCAAACTGCTGGTCCCGATAAGGCAAAGCTTTGGCACTGGCCACGCAAAAGGCGATGCTTGGATAGCGTTTTGCTGCCAACTGAATGGCGCTTTTGGAGATGTCCATGCCAGCAAAGGTGGTGTCTGGCAGTGCTGCCTGCAACTGGCCACTGTAATAGCCTTCACCGCAGCCTGAGTCCAATACCTGGCCGGGTGCCTGCAGCTGTAATTGTTCAGTCAGCATCTGCACCAAAGGCTGATAGGCACCGGACTCTAAAAATTGTCGCCGTTGCTGCAGCATGGCTTTGTTGTCGCCCGGTTGCTTCGAGTTTTTATGCTGCACTGGCAACAGATTGAGGTAACCTTCTTTAGCCACATCAAAGTGATGCCGGTTCATACAACGATAGGAACTTTGTTTTGGCTCGCTATGCTCAGGGGTGAGCGGCTCTTGGCAAAGTGGGCAGCGGTACAAAGAACTGGCGTTAGGCAAAGTGCTGGTCATTGGGTTTATCGGGGCAATTACAATGCTGCTATAGTATCAGGCTGTGTCTTGCTGGGAAACTTGCTATCATAGCGCCAGAGCAATTCTTTGGAAAATCACCATGACAGAATCTTTGCAGTGGTCGCTGGATGAGCTGTGCGATCATGCCTTTGATATTTTTGAAGAGCTGGCCTCGGACAATCTGAGTGCGGCCGATTACACCGAGTACCAGCAACAGCATCTGAGCCGCGGTTTTGTTGATTTAAAAACCCCGGATGACAGCTGGGAAGAGCTCTATCCGGTGGCCCTTGCCGATGGCGATTACGTTGAAGCCTGGATTGGTTTATCCGGCGAAGCCGGAGAAGTGGATAAAGTACTGGCCCGCTTGCTGCTGAATAAAGACAAAGACGAGTCTGAGTGTTTTGCTCAGTGGCGTGGACAGAGCTAATTCCCTCGTCAATCGCTGCTACGACCAAGGTCGACTGGCAACAGGTCGCGGGTTTTGTCACTCTATTCGAATACTTGCCTTGGAGAACGCTATGCTGATAGACCGTGACCAAAGCCTGGTGCTGCTGATTGATATCCAGCAGCGGCTGGCACCTGCCATTGCCGATAACCGCGAGATAGAAAATGCCGCTGCCTGGGTATTGCAGGTCGCGCTGCAGCTGGATGTGCCGGTGCTGGCTACCGAGCAATACCCGGGTGGTTTAGGCCATACGGTACCCGTCTTAGCAGAACTGCTGCCCGATGATGCAGTGCTGGAGAAAATTCATTTTAGTGCCTACAAAGAAACGGCCATTCGCCAGAGACTGGCTGAATTAGAGCGCAAGCAGATCATTGTGCTGGGTACCGAAACCCATGTCTGTGTGCTGCAAAGCGTGCTGGATATGCTGGCGGCAGGCTTTCAGGTGTATGTGGTGGAAGATGCGGTAGGCTCGCGCGATCCCTTGTACAAACAACAAGGGTTGCAGCGGATGCAACAAGCCGGTGCCGTCATTATTAACCGCGAAATGCTGGCCTTTGAATGGCTGGAATGTGCCGGCACCGAAACCTTTAAGCGCATTCATCAGGGCTGGATCCGTTAAAAAAATTTAACCCCATTAGGACTCCTCAGTCGTCTAAGCAATAACATCACCCTGAGGAGTCTTGCTATGACCAGTTTCACCTACCCCGAGCAGTTCACTGCTGCCAAATTGTCCCGTTTAAGCTTGTGTTTTTGCACGGCAATCAGCGTGACTTTTGCCTTATTTGTATTGATGCACCATTTGGTAAAAGCCCCAGTAGGGGTTCGTCCGCCGCCTGAGCCAAGTATTGCTGTCACTGTTTACCAAACACCGGATGACCAACCGACGGTGACTCGTAAACCACTGCCGCCGCGGCAGGAAATGATTCAGCCTGAAGTCATGACCTTTAACGCTGAACCAACCGATCAGGTGGTTGATCTGACCACGCGTTTTACGCCTGGCTTTGATGGTTTCAGGGTAGATCCGCCCAGCCGTGGTGGGATAGGTATGAGAGATGCCAGTGCGAATCCGTTGGTCAGGGTAGAGCCAAGGTACCCGGTGGATGCTGCCCGCCAGGGCATCAGTGGCTGGGTACAGCTGCGTTTCTCTGTTGATGAGGCAGGCAATGTACAGGATGTTGAAGTACTGGCAGCTGAGCCGGCTAATGTGTTTAACCGTGAAGCGATGCGAGCTTTGCGACGCTGGAAGTATCAACCTCAGGTTATTGATGGCAGAGCGGTAAAGCAAACCAACCTGCAGGTACAACTCGATTTTACGCTGGAAGCCAACTAAGCTGAAAAAATAGACTGGTAAGAGGAGTGTGCCTATGCTGTCGATACCCCTGAGCTGGGCTGGCACCTTGTGTCCGGACCAACTGATGCAACACTATCAGAAAACGGGTGCCTCGAAATGGTTGGATGGCTTGATCCAGCACTGTGGCGATGATCTGTATCATTTTCTACTGCGCCAGTCCGATCCGGCACTGGCGCAGGATATTTGCCAGCAAACCTGGCTGAAAGTGATGGAGAAACGGCATAGCTTTCGGGCAGACAGCCGTTTCAAAACCTGGTTGTTCTGCATGGCCCGCAATGCCTTGTTGGATGAGTTAAAACGCCAGCAACGCTGGCTATCCTCAACCTGCCCGGAACAGCTGGTACAGCCAGAGTCCGAAGTTTCGCAATCCTGGCCAGCAGCAAGGCAACAACGCTTTGAGCAAGCCTTGCAGCGCTTGCCATTTCTGCAACGGGAGGCTTTGATGTTGCAGCTGGAAGGTTTTTCAGTCAGGCAAATTGCCAGCATTACCAACGAATTGGACGAAACCGTGAAAAGCCGGTTGCGCTATGCCCGCCGCTTTCTGCAAGCACGTTTGGGAGAGCATGATGAATAAGCAGACACCTTCAGAGCATGACGAGTTGCAGTCGTTGTATCAACAGGCGAAACAGCGCCATAAGATGCCAACTGCGCTAAAACGTCAGTTACTCGCGCAGTGCGCAGCAAGCGACAAACAGCCTGCTGCCTGGCGTAGCTGGTGGCAATTATCGCAGTTGGTGATGGGCTGTGCGGCGATGTTGTTGCTGCTGAGTTGGATGCAGTGGTCGCCTACCGCTGATCTGTACCAGATTGAACTGGCGGCCAGTGCGGATTACCAGCAGGTGCAGTACCATCGATTGGCAGGGCCCAGAGCTGTGCTCGGTAGTCAAACGGTGCGTGAGGAGCGACTGCAGCAGGTGTGGCAACGTCAGCAAGAGCAATTACAGCGTGCTAGTGCCATCCACACCCGTACTGCACAGTTGCAGCAGCAAGAAGCCAACTGGCAACTGACCATTTGTGATGAGCTGCAGCTGAATCTCAGCAAAGAATTAGTGGCCCAACTGCAACTGGGGCAAAGCATCCAATCAGATAGGAGCACACAATGGGTGGAGCTGGAGCTGGCGGCAAGCGGTCAGGTGCTGGCGATACGGGCCACCGAGCAGGTATTGCTCTGCCCGCAAATCAAGGCGGGCAGGCTGCCGATCATTCGAGCGCTGGCTATTGCCGGTTAACCGGCCTCTGGCTCAGGCCACAGCTGTTGCAGCAGCCAGGCTAGCCTTGCTGCTGCTTGCAGTAGTCGGGTTTCGATGGTGTCCTGGTGCTGCAGCGCATAACCTTCATCCAAAGGCTTGCCAGGCTGATGCTCCGCGTAGATCTGCTTGACGATGGCAACGGACTCATTGGCCCAGTCCAGCACATCGCCTTGTTGCCATTGCTGCACATTGGTTGCATTCAAACGTGGGCGTAACCGGTCGATGCTGGCCTGGTAATCACGAAAGCCCAGTTGCAGCAAGATACCGGTATCCCAGATGCCATGCAGGTTGCGTACTTCACCCATAAAAATCACCCCGATGTCGTTGCCACCACGGTCAAAATCGTAGCCAACGTGCAGGGGCTGGTGTAAATCGCCAACAAAATGGCTGAGAAATTTCAGCGACTCTGCCGCTTTGGCCGACTGACTGTCTTGTTGCAACAAGGCATAGTGCTCCTTAATCGCCGACAGCACGCAGCCATAGTCCGGGCAATGCTCCATGGTAATGGACTGGTCTTCCAGGCGGATATTGACATAATGGTGTGGCCGGGCGAAGTCGTATTGCTCCTGACCGCGCAGCTGATCGGCCCAGACACAGGCGGGCGGAAAGCTGTCAAAGTCGGTATGCGCCAGCAAGGCATCCAGCCGTTGTTGCTGGCTGGCAGACAGTTGCTCATAGGCCAGTTCGCAAATCATGCGATGGCCAATCTGGCCAAAAGCGAGGCTGGCGCCGGAAAAGACCAGAAAAGCAGTGCAGATTAAAAAACGCATCAGATTAAGCCTCCGCAATCAATTGGGTCACTTGTGCCGGGCCGGCACTGCCCAGTTGTTGTTGTAGCCAGGGGAGAAAGGCACGGCATTGCTCGGCCAGCAGGTAGGGTGGGTTGATCACCAGCATACCGCTGCCGGTCATACCAAAGCCGGTGCTGTCGGCTTTCGGGCACCATTCAATTCGTAGTAAATCCGTCACTGGTAAGGCGGCAATTTGGGCCACAAAGCGCTCGATATGAGCCCGGTCAATCACCGGGTACCAGATGGCGTAGCAGCCGGTGGCAAAACGTTGCAAGGCGAGTTGCAGGCCTTTGACCACATCATCGTATTCGTGGCTAAGCTCGTAAGGCGGATCGATCAAGACCAGGCCGCGTCGTGCCAGGGGTGGCAGCATGGCCTTGATACCGGCCCAGGCATCCATTTTTTCAAGCCGACAGTGTTTGCGTTTGCCAAGGTGCTGGCTCAGTAAGCCGTAATCGGTTGGGTGCAGTTCGGTCAGTTGCAGCGCATCCTGCGATCTTAGTAACTGAGCGGCAATGGATGGCGAGCCTGGGTAAAACTCCAGCGCACCGTCCGGGTTCAGTTGATGCAACAGGCGCAGATAACGCCCAACCGGGCCATCTTCCAATGCCGTTGGCACGGGTTGGTTGAATAACAGTCCGATACCGCTCTGGTACTCGCCGGTCTTGCTGGCATGCTCGCCCGTCAGGCTGTACAGGCCAGCACCAGAGTGAGTGTCGTGGTAGCAAAACGGCTTGTCTTTGCGCTTTAGGTACTCAAGAATAGCAACCTGCACCAGATGCTTTAGTACATCGGCGAAGTTGCCGGCATGAAAGCTGTGGCGATAGCTGAGCATGGCAAACAACCAGTGATAAAAAGGGGGCGCTAGCATACTCTGTTCTGGTGGTTTTGTCATGCCAGCTGCTACAATACCGTTTTTTATGCATCGCAAGGTTGTTTATGTCCGGCGCCCCCTCTTCCAAACGTCCTGCTGCCCGCCCCGCGCGCGCAAAGAGTGCCAAACCCTGGGCCGATAAATCCAGCAAAAATGCCTCCCAAAAGAACAAGCGGCCTTCAAAGCCAGCCGCTGCCAGAACAACGCAAGCAGCGCCAGAGCGGGCGGTATCGCCCAGAGCGACCGAGCAAAAAATTTATGGTGAAAAAGCCTGTCAGGTGCTGTTTGCCAGACGGCCGGAAGCCATTATCCGGTTGTATCTGAATCAACAGCAGGCGCCGAAATGCGCTGCCATGATGAAATACCTGGCCAAAGCCAAAAAAGCCTATCATCTGGTCGAGGATGCCGAGCTGGATAAACTGGCCGGCAGTCAGCACCATGGCGGCATCGTGATGCTGGTGCAGCAACCCGAGTCGTTGCCACTGCATCGTTACCTGCGTCAGCAAAAAGACGTAAACAGTGATTTGATCCTGGCGATGGATGGCGTTAGCAACCCGCACAATCTGGGTGCCATTGCCCGTACCTGTGCCCATTTTGGTGTCAAAGCCATCTTGTTGCCAGAGGCGCAGTTGCTGTATTCGGGCGCGTCGGTACGCACTGCGGCCGGCGGCGCCGAGTTTGTGCAGGCGGTGCACTGTGAAAAGTTGCCGGAAGCCTTGCTGCTGTGCCGTCAGGCCGGTTACCAGTTGATGAGCACCTCCAGTCACAAGGGCGAGTCTTTGTACCAATCGACCTTGCCAGCCAAAGCGGTGATGGTGTTTGGGGAAGAGATGTTTGGTGTTTCCAAAGCGGTGGCACAAAAAGCCGATACCTTGCTGCGCATTCCAGGCACAGATCAGGTTGAATCGTTGAATGTCAGTGTGGCGGTCGCTTTGATTATCGGCGAGTGGTACCGCCAGCATGGTAGCTAGTTAATGCAGATCGTTTAAGGAACTAATGCCGGCCTGACCGGAGCTAACTACCACCAATCCGGAAGGCAGTCGTTGATAGCGCTGACTATCGAGCCGGGCATTGAAACCTATACTGCTGTGTTCAGCGATACGGCAGTTCTCAGTCACAATCACGTTGCGTAATTTGCTGTTGGCACCCACCTCGACCTGACCCATCAGCACGCAATCCTCCAGCTCTGCACCCTGATGAATGCGGCAATGGCTGCCAATCACCGAATGGCGGATGCTGGCAGCCGACAGCTCGCAGCCAGCACCAATCAGGCTGTCCTGGATGCTGCTATGACTGAAACCAGCAAAATAACTGGGTGCCACCGGCTCTTTGCCAAAGACCGGCCAATGCTCATTGTGCAACCGAACGGCCGGGTTGGGCCCCAGTAAATCCATATGCGCCTGGAAAAATGCATCCTGGGTACCGACATCCCGCCAGTAGTGCTGGCTTTCACCGGGCACCAAATTGCTGGAAAAATCATACACATAGACCGGCTCTTTCGGATACATGGCCGGAATAATATCGTGGCCGAAATCATGGCGGGACAGCATTCTTTTCGAATCCTGCTGCAACGACTGAAACAAACAGTAGCGGTTAAACAGGTAATTACCCATAGAGACCAGCACCATGCCATTGCTATCAATCAGATGTTGGATGTGGTGCAGCCTGGGCTTTTCGTAAAAGCCGGTAACCCGCTGCTGGTTGTCCATGGCAATCACACCAAATTGCGGAGCCAGCTCAGCTGGAACCGGCATGGCGGCGATGGTCATACAGGCTTCTCGCTGCAGATGAAAATCCAGCATCTGGCGAAAATCCATTTTGTAGACATGATCGGCACTTAGCACCAAGAGGTGGGTGGCCTGGCTGTGTTCAAACTGTTGCAGTTGCTGAAAAACGGCACCGGCGGTGCCTTTTAGCTTGGTTTCTCTGGTTTTAACCAAGTGAATATCGGCTGGGCAGCGATGTTTGGACCACTGCTGGTGCAAGTAGTGATGCAAGCCATCGACCTGATACTGACCCAGCACCCAAAGCTCATCGCAGCCGGAGTTGATGCAGTTGCTCAGCACAAAATCAATCACCCGGTAATGGCCGGCAAAGGCAACGGCAGGTTTGGCGCAGTGGCTGGTGAGTGGCCGCAGGCGGCTGCCCTGACCACCGGCCAGAATAATACAACCCAACCGCTGATGCTGCTTTGGCATGCTGCTACTCCGCTTAATCTGCTGATGATGGACTAGTAGGTATAGCAGGCTGGGCAGGGATTGCATTGAGCTGCATCATATAAAATGGTGATATTTTGTACAGCTCTCTTATTGAATGCTAAAAACCACTGCTTAAATTGCCGGATATGGTGAGAAATTTGGTGCTAGCCAGGCAAAGCATCCCCCAGATATCGAAAACGTGGGATCAAAGCACCTTGGTATGACACCTGTTCACAGAACATCGCCAGCGGCCGGGCCCAAAGAGCGCGCTCGCCATAAAGAGGCCGGTAAATAACCAGCCATTCTTCGGTTTCACTGTGGCGGGCCAGATCCAGTACTTGATAAAATGGGCCTTTGTAATGCTGGTAATAGCCAGGCTGAATGAGGGGATTATCAGGCTCGGTTTTCATACCAGCTCTCAAAAATAAGCACAGCCGAAACGCTATCGACTTTGTCTTTGCTGAGGTTACGAAAACCGCCTTCAGCAAAGAGTTGTTGTCTGGCGTCGGCGGTGGTCAGACGTTCGTCATGCAGTTCGACCGGCAGGCCAAAGCGGCCATGCAGCCGGTTGGCAAACTTGCGGGTGCGCACGGTAAAATCCTGCTCCGTGCCATCCATATTCAGTGGCAGGCCAACCAGTAACAGATCTGGTTGCCACTCCTTCAGCAGTTTTTCAATCTGGTCCCAATCCGGAATACCATCCCGCGCTTTTAGTGCCGATAGCGCACTGGCGCTGCCGGTCAGCTCCTGACCGATAGCAACGCCAATGCTTTTGGTGCCGTAATCAAAGGTAAGAACCGAGCGATGCTTAATCCTTGTCATCAAGCATGCCCTGCGGTGCTGCTAAGTTGCCAGGTTTCAATGCCCATTTTTTTGGTAGCGGCTTGCCATTTGTAGGCATGGGCCAGGTCAAAAATAATGCTGCTATCGGCTGGGATCAGCAGCCAGGAGTTGTCGGCGATTTCCTGTTCCAGTTGACCGGCCACCCAACCGGCATACCCCAAAGCCAGTAAAAATTTATCCGGCCCATCTGACGTGGTCAGGGACTGCAAAATATCTTTGGAGGTGGTGATCATCAGATCATCTTCCAATTGCATGCTGCTTAGGTAGCCTGGCTGGGCTTTATGCAGCACAAAGCCGCGATCGGCCTGTACCGGGCCGCCGGCACAGACGGCCTGTTCTGTGATCGGGTTTTTTGGATCAAACTCGATATCCAGTTGCTGCAGTAAGTCGCCAATGGTGGCTTTCAGTGGATGATTAATAACGATGCCCATGGCGCCGTCTTCATTGTGTTCACAGATGTAAGTCACGCTGCGTTGAAAAAATGGGTCTTGCAGCGATGGCATAGCTATCAAAAAGTGATGCTCAAAGGTATTCATGCTGCGCTCCTTATTCGCTACCAGCCAACTGCATTGTTGGCTGGGAACAGACCAGGTACTTCATTGACCGAGCAATTGTTCGATGGCATCAAACAACTGACCGGTGATATGCACGGGAGCTTCGGCTTCAATTTCCCGCACGCAGGTGGGGCTGGTGACATTGATCTCAGTTAGTTTATCACCAATGATATCCAAACCAACAAAAATAAGTCCTTTCGCTTTTAGCGTGGGGCCAACGGCTTCGGCAATGGCCCGGTCCGTGTCGCTGAGTGGCCGTACTTCACCACGGCCGCCAGCAGCTAAATTGCCGCGAGTTTCGCCTTTAGCCGGGATCCTGGCCAACACATAAGGAATGGGTTCGCCGTTGACCATTAAAATACGTTTGTCGCCCTGGCTGATGGCCGGCACAAACTGCTGAGCCATGGCATAGCGGCTGTTGTGAGCGGTCAGGGTTTCCAGCACCACGCCAACATTGGGATCATCGGCTTTCAGGCGGAAAATGGAAGCACCACCCATGCCATCGAGTGGCTTGATGATCACATCCTGGTGTTGTTGCCAGAAAGCTTTGAGCCTGGCGGAGTCGCGGCTAACCAGGGTTTTCGGTGTGTATTGGCTAAACCAGCTGGTGTAGAGCTTTTCATTGGCATCGCGCAGGCTTTGTGGTTTGTTCACTATCAGACAGCCTTGTTGCTCGGCTAGTTCCAGCATATAGGTGGCGTAGATGTACTCGGTATCAAAGGGCGGATCTTTGCGCATCAGGATGGCGTCCAGTTCTCCCAGCGCAATATCCTGCTCCTGACCAAACTGGTACCAGTTAGCTGGATCTTCCTCCACCATCAGCAAGCGTGAGCGCGCCCGGGCCTGACCTTCCAGCAAGTACAAGTCTGCCATTTCCATGTAATGAATGGTGTAGCCGCGACGCTGAGCCTCCAGTAACATGGCGAAACTGGTGTCTTTTTTGATGGTGATGTCCGCTATAGGGTCCATCACAATACCGATACTAAGTGCTGTCATAAGTTCCTCAGGCGAGATCGCCACATTGCAGCTGCAAGGCACTGATCGCCGTGAGTGCTGCGGTTTCGGTACGTAAAACTCTGGGGCCAAGCCGAATACCCAGATAACCTGCTGCCAGCGCAGCTGTCATTTCCTGCTCACTAAAACCACCTTCGGGGCCTATCATCAGGCGAATACTATGGGCTGGCTTTAGTGTCTTAATGGTGTCGGTTGCCCAGGGATGCAAGGTCAGCTTCAGATCTTTTGTTGGCTCGGCCAGCCAGTGTGCCAGTTGCAAAGCGGGCAGAATTTGGGGGATCCGGCTACGGCCAGACTGCTCGCAAGCAGAATAGACAATTTTTTGCCATTGCTGTTGCTTCTTTTCCAGTCGCTCGCCATCCAGCTTCACACCACAACGCTCAGAAAACAGCGGCGTAATGGTGTTTACCCCAAGCTCCACCGCTTTTTGAATGGCAAAGTCCATTCTATCGCCACGCGAAATGACCTGCCCCAAGTGCAAGTGTAAGTTGGACTCGGTTGGGTTTGGCTCTGAGCTTGCCAATGAAACCAGCAGCTGCTTCTTGCTAACCTGCTCAATGCAAGCGGCATAGTTGTTGCCATCGCCATTAAACAGTTGCAGCGCATCACCAGGCTGCATCCGCAGCACCCGCCCGACGTGAGCCGCGGCTTCTTCCGGCAGGGTGATGGATGAGGTATTCAGTGGTAAGTCGACAAAGATTCTGGGTATACGCATAGCAAGTCATGATAAGAAAGCATGCCTCTATGGTAGCAATTTGCTGGCAATAGCCAAAGAAAAACCCGCCGCAGCGGGTTTTGTTATGCTGTAAAATTTTCCGACATTAACGGCGGAACAGGCGCAGTACCAGCAAGCCTAAACCCATAATCGCTATAGTAGCTGGGGCAGGGACTTGAGTGGTAGTCTCATCAAAAGGATCACGTGCCCAAACACCAAAGTTTGAAATATCAACTACTTGATT
>ERZ869909.355-NODE-355-length-59959-cov-86.443940_pt1 | contig 59959 bp, 46 predicted proteins | sample MGYA00520892_ERZ869909 | MGnify/ENA primary metagenome ERZ869909 (study PRJEB32215, sample SAMEA104723947) | bioreactor metagenome | biome: bioreactor; feature: anaerobic bioreactor; material: water | place: China | collected 2015-03-12 ... | reverse complement strand
TCCTGCAACACGCCCTGCACCCACAACCCGCTTGGCGTGAAGGGCTGCGGCGAGGCCGGGGCCATCGGCAGCCCGCCAGCCGTAGTCAATGCCGTGATCGATGCGCTGCACCGCGCCGGGCACACCAACATCACCCATATCGACATGCCGCTGACGCCCACGCGCGTCTGGGCTGCGATGAACGGCAAGTAAGGGGGAACCGGGATGTATGCTTTCGACTTCGTAAAGCCCTCGACCGTGGACGAGGCTGTGTCGGCATTGGCGCAAGAGGGCGCGCAGGCTTTCGCGGGCGGGCAGACCCTGCTGCCGACGATGAAACAGCGCCTCAATGCGCCGAAGGCGTTGGTCAGCCTTACCGGGATCGCTGAACTGAAAGGTGTGCGCCGGGAGGGCGACTTGCTGGTGATTGGCGCGGCGACGACCCATGCCACCGTTGCCGGTGAGGCGGCGGCGCATTATCCGGGCCTGGCCGTGCTGGCAGGCCAGATCGGCGATCCGGCGGTGCGAAACCGGGGAACCTTGGGCGGTTCGGTCGCCAACAATGACCCGTCGGCCTGCTACCCGTCAGCGGTGCTGGCCTCGGGCGCAACCATCGTCACCAATACCCGCGAGATTGCGGCGGATGATTTTTTCGACGGAATGTTTGCCACCGTGCTTGAAGAGGGCGAGATCATCACCGCCATCCGTTTCCCGATCCCGCAAAAGGCGGCCTATGCCAAGTTCCTGCAACCGGCCTCGCGTTTCGCGCTGACCGGGGCTTTTGTTGCACAGTATGCCGATGGGGTGCGGGTGGCGATCACCGGCGCATCCGAGGGCGGCGTGTTCCGCTGGGCCGAGGCCGAGGCCGCTCTTTCGGGCAATTTCAACGCTGATGCGCTGAACGGGCTGAGCGTGCCCGCCAAAGGCATGATCGGCGATCTGCACGGAACGCCGGAATACCGCGCCCATCTGGTGGGCGTGATGACCCGCCGGGCGGTTGCCGCCGCTCGGTAATCGGTGTGGGAGGAACGGGGGGCGGGGCGACTACACGCGCCCCGGCCCTTTTCCATTGGCGTTGCCGGAACGCCGGCTGCGGCCTGAGCGTTTGATTTGAAGCGGCGCGACTTGTCGCCTAGATTAGAGGCGGTGGCAGTGGCAGGATTGGGCGTGTAGTGAAGGAATATATCCGCAAGATACTGGGGCTCGGCGGCGATCTGGACCCGCCCGCGCAGATCGACCTGCCGCTGCCGACGCTGTGGTTACTGGGCAATACCGGGGCGGGGAAATCAGCTTTGGTACGCGCGCTGACCGGTGAGGCCGAGGTCGGATCAGGCTTTGCCCCCTGCACCCGGACCTCCCGCGCCTTCGACTTTCCTGCGGGGCATCCGGTGCTGCGTTTTCTGGACACGCGCGGGCTGGGCGAGGCAGGCTATGACCCCGCTGAAGATCTGGCCGCTGCCGAGAAGGGCAGTCATGCCATTCTGGTGGTGATGCGGCTGGATAACCCGGCCCAAGGCGCGGTGGCCGATGCGCTGCGCCGTGTGCGGGCGCGACGGCCAAAGGTGCCGGTGCTGGTGGTTCATACCGGCGCCGATCTGGTGCGCGATACCGGCACACAAGCGCGGGCGCGCGGTCAGGCGCAGGCGCTGGCTGAAGTAGCAGCGGGCGGCGCACTTCCCGCCGTGACCCTTGCGCTGCCCGACGATATCGACAAAGCCGAAGGTATGGAGGATCTGCGCACCCGGCTGGGCGAGATGCTGCCGGAGCTGACACTTCTTCTGATGCGTGAGCGCGACTGGAGCGAAGAGGCCGAACGCTTTGCCTCTCTGCGTCCCACGGTGCTGTGGTATGCCGGCGCTGCCGGTGCCAGCGATGCAGCGCCGTTGGTCGGCACTGTCAGCGTGCCTGCCTTGCAGGGTGCCATGCTGCACGCGCTGGCACGGCTTCATGGGCTGGAATGGACAGCGGCGCGGATTGCACTGTTCGCCTCGGCATTGGGGACCGGGGCGATTGTTCATTATGCCGCCAGCCATATGTTGCGTCAGGGTGTGAAGCTGGTGCCGGTTTACGGCCAGACGCTGGGCGCGGCGGCGGCGGCGGCGGCCAGTTTTGCCGCCACCTATGCGCTGGGACGCGCGGCATCGGCATGGCTATACCGCACGTCGCGGGGTGAAACACTGGATGCCGAAGACCTGCGCCACCTCTATGACGAGGCTTTCCACAGGGCGCGGCATGCAAATCGCTGACCGGCTCAGGCGTTTTTTCCTGCGCTGGAGTAGGCTGGGCATGGCCGGACTGCTGCTGTTGCCGCTGACAATCACTTCGGTCCTTGGTTTCCTCTGGCTGCATGAGCGCGGCTGGCTGTTGTGGTTTGTCCTTGCCTCGATTGCGCTTTTTGCCGTGGCGCGGGGCACCCGCTTTGTGATCCGCCTTCGCAAACCGACAGAGCCCCCCCCGCGCGATCTGAAATCGCCCGCCATCGACCCGGAATGGAGCGCGCGCGAAGTTTCTGCCTATGAGCGCGCGCAGGAACTGATCAACAGCCGCATCGCTGAACCTCTCCCGTGGGAGGATTTGCCCGCAGAGGGGCTTGCCGTGGTCGAACTGGTTGCCGCCGATCTGTCCGGGGGCAAGCGGACTGCGCTTGATTTCACCGTGCCTGAAGCGCTGTTGCTGGTTGATCGCGTGTCGCTGCGCTACCGCGAGTTCCTGCGCCGCCATGTGCCGTTTTCAGACCAGCTGTCGGTGCGCGCGCTCTACTGGCTGTGGCGGCGACAGGATCAGGCGCTGGCTGCCTGGGAGACGGGGTTTCTGGCCTATCGCGGCGTGCGGTTGGTCCTCAACCCCGCGGTGGGCCTGCTGCGCGAGGTTGAACGCGCCATCACTTCGGGGATGCAGGACAGGCTGAGTGATCAGTTCATGCGTGATGCACAGGCGATCTTGCTGGAAGAGGTCGCTCAGGCGGCGGTTGACCTTTATTCGGGGCGGCTGCGGTTTTCCGAGGCCGAGCTGATGCAGATCCAGCTTGGCTCCGAGATGCGCGACCGCGCCCAGCTTGCGCAGGAAGATGACCCGGTGCGTATTCTGGTGGTGGGGCAGGTCAGTGCTGGGAAATCCTCGCTCATCAATGCGCTGCTGGGCGCGGGCGGCGCGGAAACCGACATGGCCCCCACCACCGACCGGCTGACCGCGCATGAAACGGTGATCGATAGTACTCCCGTCCGACTTGTCGATACGATGGGGCTGGATGGCTCTGACAGGGTGCTGCAGCATCTGCTCGGGGAAATGGCCGAGGCGGATCTGATCGTCTGGGCGATGCGGGCCAGCCGACCGGGGCGCGGGCTGGATGTGGCGCTGCTGGAACGTTTCAATGCGCTATTCAGCGCTGACCCCACCCGCCGCCGCCCGCCGGTGGTTTTTGTTGCCACCGCCGCTGACACGCTGGTGCCCGGCTGGCCTTATCCCGAGAATCGTCTGCCCGAAAGCGCGCAGCACCGGCTGGGGCAGGCGATGGCGGCGATTGGGGAGGATATGGGGGCAAGCGCAGTGATTCCGGTCTGCGCCGAGCCGCCGGAATGGAATGTCGACACCTTGCACGATGCGCTGACGGATGCGCTGCCCGAGGCCCTGATGACCCAGCGCAACCGCCGCCGCGTGACTGGCACCAAAGGCGGGCTGAACCTGCGCGAAAACCTTGGTCGTGCCGGGCGGGGGCTGGGCAAGGGCGCACAATTCCTGCGCCGAAGCCTGCTGCGAAGAACACGCTGAATTCAGCTATGCGGAAATTCTGCTTGATTGGCCGCGCGCACGAAAACGTCAAATCGTGCCTCCTGTGCTTCATTGGCAATTGGCGCGGGGGTAGGGGCTGGGTTATGGTTCGAATCGGAACATAAAGAGAACAAGCCCCCGATGTCCTGCTGGCAAACCGAGGGTTACGCCGAGTTGTGTGTGACCTCGAACTTCACCTTCCTGACCGGCGCCTCGCACCCTGAGGAACTGGTGGCGCGTGCCGCCGAGCTGGGACTGGCAGCCATCGCCATCACCGACCGTAACTCGCTGGCCGGGGTGGTGCGCGCGCATGTCGCGTTGCGCGAGCTCAAACGCGCGCAGGTCGAGGGGGGCACGGTTGCGGTGCGCGGGCAGGTGCGCATCGACCATTCCAGCCGTCAGAGCATGGGCGCGGGCACGGGGTTGGCGGCCCCCCCCGCGCCGCTTCCCCGGCTGATCATCGGCGCGCGGCTGGTGCTGAGCGATTGCCCCGTCCAGTGGCTGGCCTTGCCCACCGACCGCGCCGCCTATGCCCGCCTGTCGCAGATGCTGTCGGTAGGCAAGCGCCGGACGGTGAAGGGCCAGTGCCATCTGTCCCGCGCTGACCTTGAGGAATGGGGCGCGGGGCTGATCCTGATCGCCCTGCCGCCTGATCCGATGGCGCCCCCGCTGGCCGCCGAACCGCCCCCTCTGAGCACCCTGCGCGACATGGCTTGTCGCTTTCCCGGCAATGTTTTTCTGGGGGCCGCACCCGGTTATGACGGCAGCGACACCGCGCGGCTGGCCGCGCTGGCCGGTCTGGCGCAGCAAAGTGGCCTGCCGATGGTCGCCTTGGGTGATGTGCTGATGCACCATGCCCAACGCCGCCGTCTGGCTGATGTGCTGACCTGCCTGCGCGAGGGGCTGACGATCGACAGTATTGGCCACCACGCCCTGCCCAATGCCGAACGCCGCCTGAAAACCCCCGCCGAGATGGCGCGGATCTTTCGCAACCATCCCGCCGCGCTGCGCCGCACGCTGGAAATTGCCGCGCGTTGTTCCTTTTCGCTGGATGAGTTGAGCTATGAATACCCAGACGAGATTACCGATGGCGAGGCGCCGCAGGCCCGGCTGGAACGGCTGACCACCGAGGGCCTGCGCCGCCGCTTCCCCGATGGCACGCCGCCGGACACGCTGGCCAAGGTCGAAAAGGAGTTACGTATCATCGGCAAGCTGGGCTTTGCCGCCTATTTCCTGACGGTGCATGATATCGTGGCCTTTGCGCGCGGCGAGGGGATTTTGTGTCAGGGCCGGGGCTCGGCCGCGAATTCGGTGATCTGCTATGCGCTGGGCATCACCGAGGTGGCGCCCGATGTGATTTCCATGGTGTTCGAGCGTTTCATGTCCGAGGCGCGTGGCGAGCCGCCTGATATCGATGTCGATTTCGAGCATGAGCGCCGCGAAGAGGTGATCCAGCATATCTACAAGATCTATGGCCGCGAACGTGCGGGGCTGACGGCCACGGTGATCCACTTCCGCTCGCGTGCCGCAATCCGCGAGGTGGGCAAGGTGATGGGCCTGTCCGATGACCTGTTGTCGGCGCTGGCAGGCGGCAGCTGGGGCTGGTCGTCGCGCGCGCCCAAACGCGAAGCGCTGATCGAGCTGGGCCTTGACCCCGACGAGCGCCGCTTGTCGCAGGCCATGGACCTGATCGCCCAGATCATCGGCTTCCCGCGCCACCTGTCGCAGCATGTCGGCGGGTTTGTCATCACCCGGGGGCGGCTGGATACCCTTTGCCCGATCGAGAACGCGGCGATGGAAGGGCGCACCGTCATCGAATGGGACAAGGACGATATCGACGCGCTGGGGATCCTGAAGATTGATGTGCTGTCACTGGGAATGCTCACCTGCATCCGCAAATGCTTTGGCCTGATCGCGGATCATGGCGGGCCGGAATGGTCGCTGGAGAGCCTGCCGCGCGAATGCCCGCAGGTCTATGACATGCTGTGTGTGGCTGATGCGGTGGGGGTGTTTCAGGTCGAAAGCCGCGCGCAGATGAACTTCCTGCCCCGGATGAAACCGCGCGTGTTCTACGATCTGGTGATCGAGGTGGCGATCATCCGGCCCGGCCCCATTCAGGGCGGCATGGTTCATCCCTATATCAACCGCCGTCAGGGGCGTGAGCCGGTCAACCTGCCTTCGACCGACCTGCGCCCCGTGCTGGAGCGCACGCTGGGCGTGCCGCTGTTCCAGGAACAGGCGATGCAGATCGCCGTGGTGGCGGCAGGCTTCACCCCGGAAGAGGCCGACCGCCTGCGCCGCTCGCTGGCCACCTTCAAGCGCATGGGCACGATCGGCGCGTTCCGTGACCGGTTCATCAAGGGCATGCTGGAACGCAACTATGACACGGCCTTTGCCGAGGCCTGTTTCGCCCAGATCGAAGGGTTTGGCGAATACGGCTTCCCCGAATCCCACGCGGCCAGTTTTGCGCTTCTGGTCTATGCCTCTGCCTGGCTGAAGCGGCATCATCCGGCGGCTTTTGCCTGTGGGCTGCTGAATTCCCAGCCGATGGGCTTTTATGCCCCCGCCCAGATCGTGCGCGATGCTCGCGAACACGGGGTTGAGGTGCGGGCGGTCTGCATCAACCATTCGGAATGGGACAACACGTTGGAGCGGCGCACCGATGGCGCGCTGGCCCTGAGGCTGGGTTTTCGCCAGATCAGGGGGTTGCGTGCGGAAGATGCCGAATGGATCGTGGCGGCGCGCGGCAATGGCTACCCGGATGTCGAAAGCCTGTGGCGGCGCGCCGGTGTGCCCCCCGCCGGGCTGGAACGACTGGCCGAGGCCGACGCATTCGCCGGCCTGCAACTGAACCGGCGCGATGCGCTCTGGGCCGTGCGGGCGATCCGCGCGCCCGCGCCCCTGCCCCTTTTCGGCGATGAGGGTGAGGGCATCCATGAGGCCCCCGTCCCGCTGCCGCGCATGACGCTGGGCGAGCAGGTCATCGACGATTACCTGTCGCTGCGCCTGTCCCTGCGGGCGCATCCGATGGAATTGCTGCGCCCCCATCTGCCGGGTCTGACCGCGCATGGCGCGCTGCCCGTCGCGCCGCCGCGCGTGTCGGTCTGCGGGCTGGTGATCACGCGGCAAAGGCCCGGCACGGCCTCGGGCGTGATCTTCATCACGCTGGAGGATGAAACCGGTGTGTGCAACGTGATTGTCTGGCCCAAGGTGTATGAACGGTTTCGCCGGGTGGTGATCGGCGGGCGGCTGTTGCGGGTTACCGGGCGGCTGCAGCGCGATCAGGGGGTGATCCATCTGATCGCCGAGATGGTCGAGGATCTGTCGCACCGCCTGTCGATGCTGGGCGATCCGGGCCCGCACGCCATCGACCCCACCGAGGGTCGCGGCGATGAGGCCCGCCGCCCCGTCCCCTTGCGCGAACTGCCCGCCCACCACCCGTTGCGCACCCCGCGTCATGCCTCCCGTCAGACTGCCCGTCACCCGCGCGATCAGGCGAAAGTGCTGTTTCCCAGCCGCGATTTTCACTGATCGCTCGTCCCGGCAGGACACGGGAAAACCGCACAAACCCAGACGCCATGCCACGAAAAACGGTCTTTATCTTACCCCCCACCCCCGCTATCACCGGGAAACGTGGCCCCGTAGCTCAACTGGATAGAGCAGCCGACTTCTAATCGGCAGGTTGAGGGTTCGATTCCTTCCGGGGTCGCCATGGAAGACATTTTTCTATTTCCTTTCAGTGGTTTGATTGTCAGTGTTGCCCAGCTCATCCGAAGGGTTGGACAGAATTCGATCGTTTTCAGCGCCGGTCAGGCGCGCAAGTGCTGAGTCGGCGAGCTTTCGGCGCTGTGCCTTCTTTGTGTAGCGCGCCGCCTCCTGCGGTGATCCGTGAGCCAAGACGGCCATGACCTCGAACTCACTGTCTCCTTCTACTGTGATCGCGGTCGCGAGAGTCTTGCGGACGGCGAGTGGCATGCGCGCAAGCATGGTGGCACCAAACGGCGGGTCTGGCGCAAGGTCCATCTCGGTATCGACGAGGAAACGCTGGAGGTCCGGGCCGTCGAGATCATCGGGAGCCATATCGGCGACGCGCCGGTGTTGCCTGACCTTTTCACCCTGATCTAGCCTTTCAACGGAATTCGCGCGAGTGGGTCTGTCAGCTTTGATGCCAAGCGCTGCATGCAGATCGTATCTGAAGGGTGCCCGAGACGCGCGCCCCGCTACCAGCGGCAGTCTTTCAAGGCAAAGAAGCTGCGCATGCCGATGGTGTAACGGTAAATTGGGTCTCTCATCTAGCCGTGTATCGGGCGCGGCGTCACCCGCATTGCCCAGCGTCCCGCCAAAGGACCCGCATTTTTCACAGGGAAATGTTCGCCGCGCTGACGAAATGCCTGCGGTGCAATTTCATTTCGGTACCAGCGAATTCTTCCTGGGCAGCGGTCGTGTGGGACGACCTTGTTCCTCACGGCTCTAGCGAACCGCCAAGCAAGCGGCAAAGGGTGTATAATTAGTAGGATAAGCTCATCGCTAACTTCGAAATTAGCCCGTATTTACGGTAATTTATTCTAAAATTATGGTGCCCGGGGGCGGAATCGAACCACCGACACGAGGATTTTCAATCCACTGCTCTACCCCTGAGCTACCCGGGCACGGGTGAAAGCGCTGGGGCTTTCGGGTGACGGCTTCTTAGGTGAGGGCGCGCGGCGTGTCCAGAGGGATTTTTTCAAGCACGGTAAATCGATTGATACGCGGCCCCCGATGTGCAGGTAGTTGCCGTTGCGATGGCAATCCGATACTGAATTTGTGTAGCAAGTGGAGTGTCCGATGCAACCGGTCCGCGGTATCCTGCTCAAGATTTCTTCGGTGCTGGTGTTCATCGTCATGGCCAGCCTGATCAAGTACACCTCAGGTACGATCCCCCCGGGCGAGGCGGTGTTTTTCCGCTCTTTGTTTGCGATGCCGGTGATTCTTGCCTGGCTGGGCTGGCGGCATGAGCTGCACAAGGGGCTGCGGGCGGCGCAGCCGATGGGCCATGTCTGGCGCGGGGTTGTCGGGACAATGGCGATGGGGCTGGGTTTTGCCGGGCTTGCGTTCTTGCCGCTTCCGGAAGTGACGGCGATCGGCTATGCCGCGCCGCTGCTGGTGGTGATTTTCGCGGCCATGTTTCTGGGCGAGGACGTGCGATTATTCCGTATCTCGGCGGTTGTGGTGGGGCTGATCGGAGTGCTGATTGTCCTGTCGCCACGCCTGTCGCTGGGCGCGGATCTGAGCCATGCCGAAGCGCTGGGCGCCGTTCTGGTGCTGGGCGGCGCGGTCTTTGCGGCGCTGGCACAGATATTTGTGCGCAAGTTGGTGGCGACTGAGTCAACCTCGGCCATCGTGTTCTACTTTTCGCTTACGGCGACGCTTCTGTCGTTGATTACCCTGCCTTTCGGCTGGGTGTTGCCCTCGCCGAGCCAGCTTGCGCTTCTGATCCTGGCGGGGCTTTTGGGGGGCGTGGGGCAGATCCTGCTCACGTCCAGTTACCGCCATGCCGATGCTTCGGTGATTGCGCCGTTTGAATATGTATCGATCCTGTTTGCGCTGGGGATCGGTTACTGGGTGTTCAGCGAAGTGCCGACGCTGAGCATGCTGGGTGGCGCGTTGCTGGTTGTTCTTGCCGGGATCATGATTATCTGGCGTGAACGGCAACTGGGGATAGAACGTGCCCGCCAGCGCAAGGCAATGACACCGCAAGGCTAGATCAGGGAAAGCGCGCGGCGGGGCACCTGTGGTGCGGCAATCAAGTGTCCTCTTGTGGCAACAATCCCATTCCCAGCCGTGCGGCGACCACCGCCAGAACGATGCGCAACAGATGATGCATTGTTACATAGACCGCGCTCATCTGAAGCGACAGTGCCACCAGGGACATTTCGGTGATGCCTCCCGGCGCGAAGGCAAGGATGATCGCGGGCACCGGCTCTCCGACCGGGCCGGAAAGGGCCAGTGCGCAAAGCGCAGCAATCGCCAATACCAGCGCGACATTCAGCGCCGAGAGCTTCAGCGCCAGCCACATTCGATGGCTCTGGAACCCGGCGAATCGACTGCCAAGCGCGGTTCCGACGATCCATTGCGTGATCAGGATCAGCCATCCGGGCGGCGTGGCACTGGTGAGGCCGGTAACATGGGCCAAAGCGCTCAACAAAAGCGGCCCTGACAGCACCGCTGCCGGGAAGCGCAGCTTGTGGGCCCCCCACCATCCCAACACACCAGCCCCTGCCAGGACCACCAAATCGGCCGCCAGCAGCGGAACCTCCGCTCCGGGCCATTCCAACCCCGCGCTACTGCCGGCTCCCTTACCCGCGACCAGCGCGAAAGCAACTGGCACAAGTACGATGCACAGGATCAGCCGTAGAAACTGTAGCATGAGCAGCATGGCCACATCCGCGCCGGCCTTGTCGCCCATTTCCAACGCTTCCAGAAAGCCGCCGGGCATGGCCGAGAAAAAAGCCGTGCGCGCATCAAGCCTGCCGAAATGGCGGTACAGCCAATAGGCCAGCCCATGGGCGACAGGAACGAAGATCACCAGCGCGGCCAAGGTGAACCACCAGCGAGCCGCCTGTTCCAGAAAATCGGTTGGAAAGCTGCCGCCAATCGCCACGCCGATCACGGGCATCAGTGCATAGCGCCAGGACTGCGGCACGGCAGGCGGCGCGCCAAAGATGCGCAGCCCTCGCGAGGCCGCTGCCGCCACCGCGAAAAGTGATCCCAGCAACATTCCCAGCGGCAAGCCGAAAACGGTGAAGATAACCCCGCCTACAGCCCCCAGCGCATAGGTGGCGAGGATCACGCGCGGCGCAATCCCGCTGGTCAGTCGCATTCGGTCTGTCACCTGTCCCTCGCTGTTTGAGCGTCGTTGGGAGGTGAAGGTTCAACCATGCCGGGCAGACAGGCTCAAGTGGCAGGCGGCATTCACATTTGCCCGCCTGCGATCTCGATGCACTGGCCGTTGATGCTTTCCGATCCGGGCAGGCACAACCACATCGCGGCCGCGGCTACCTCATCAGGGTGGATCAGGCGTTTGTGGCGATTGGTCTTGACCATCATGTTGCGGGCATCTTCGGCACTGATCCCGGCGCGCTGGGCAATACTGTCGGTGTTGCGCGCGACGATCTCGGTGTCCACATAGCCAGGGCACAGTGCATTGAAAGTCATGCCCGTTCCCAGGAAATCCTCCGACAGGCCGCGCATCAGGCCGATCATCCCATGTTTCGAGGCCGTGTAGGCAGGTGCACCGCGCAGTCCCTTCAGGCCGGCAATGGACGAGACGAACAGCACGCGGCCCCAGCCCTCGGCATGCATGCCGCCTAGGCATTCGCGCACGGTAACATAGGCGCCATCCAGATTGATCGCCATCATCTGACGCCAGAAGGCCATGTCCATCTTGTGGATCGCCTTGCCTTCGGCGATGCCCGCATTGGGCACACAGATCGTCACCGGGCCGCGTGCGGCAATGGCGTCGGCACAGCCCGAGACAACGCTTTCCTCATTGGCCACATCCATCTCCAGCGCATGCAGGCCCGGCGTTGTGGCGGCGGCTTCGGCCAGAACCGCTCCCCGGCGACCGGTAATGGTGACCTGCGCGCCCGCGCTTGCCAGCGCGCGTGCAATCGCCAGCCCGATCCCCGTGCCGCCACCGGTAATCAGTGCATGGCGCCCGGCAAGTGCCTGTTCGTTCATCCTGTTCTCTCCCATGTCAGTTGCTCGCAGCCTAGACCGCATGATTCCGTTTGCCTAGTTGCTGCACCTTTCTGCGTGGCAGATGACGTTGCGGCGCGGCCAAAGGCAAGCCAGGGAAACAAGTGAGGGAGAGAAAGAGCGAAGGGGGCGGTCAGCCGCTGCTGCCGATGCGGAGCACTTCATTGCGGCCATTCTTGACATAGCGCAGTTCGTCATCGCTGATCGCCGACACCTGGCCACCATCCAGTCTGTCACCTACCCGCACCCTAACGACCTGCCCGTTTGACAACCGAACCAGTGCGCGCCGGTCATTCGGGGTGCCGAATACTCCAACAAGGTTGACCCGGCGCAAGTTGATCGCGCGGGTCTGGGTGGCCTGCTGCGCTACCGAGGCTGAGGTGGGAATATTGGGCGCTGCGCTGGCGGCGGCGGATGGCGCTGGTTCGGAAGGAGCAGTAGTGGCAGCAGGGGTGCTGCGAGCAGCTGCCAGCGCTTCCTGCACCCGGGCACTGATATCGCTGGGACGGGCGGTAGGGCGCAATGAAACGGCGACAACTTCGGGCGCCTCATCTGCTTCGATCCCGGCTTCAGCTTCGGCCTCGGCGACCTCGACGGGCGGCACCAGATCGGTGGGGCGGCGTTGTGGGCGCAATGCGTCAAGCAAAACCCCACCTGGCGGCGGGGCGAGGGCGGCGCTGTCGTCTTCGGGGTCAGATGCGCCTGCGACACCTTCAGGCGCGGTTTCGGTCGCCGGATCGGGCGCTGCGTTCTCTTCGGTGCCGCGCATTTGCTCGGCAAGCTCGGCCGCCACCGGGCTGCGCGGTTGCGGGCGCGCACCGGCAAGCGCCGGGTCGGCGCGCGGCGTTTCATCGGCAGTCTCCACCGCTTCTTCGGCTTCTTCCGGTGCCTGGAGCTGTGCTTCGGGCTCTTCCTCCGTTTCGGCAGGGGAGGCGGGCTCTGGCGCGATTCCCGCTGGCCGCACCGGCGGCACTTCCGATGGCTGACCGGAATAAACCACCACACCCGCCGGGGTGAGCGCGCCTTCGGGCGTTGCCTCGACCATTCCGTCGGGACCAAGCGAGAATTCGGTGCCGAACGGCGGCGGTGGCGGCGGGCTGGCGGGCGCGACCTCGGCCAGCTGTGGGCGGTCCAGCTGGGGCGGCAGTGCCAACTGCTGTTCTGGCACGCGCTCCCCTTCGGCGATTGCCTGCGGACTTTCCATGCCTTCCAGCGCGGCTTCGTCGGCCTCTCCCGGCGACGAAACACCCTGGCCTGTCTGACCCAGAAGATCGACCGGCATTGCCTCGCTCAGCGCCTCTTGAACCAGTTCTTCCAGCAGGGCATCGGGATCGGTGGTCTGCACGGGCGCAGTTTCTTCGCTGGCAATCTCGCTGATGGCTTCATCCGGGGCGGCCGCTTCGGCCTCTGGTTCTGGTGCCGCTTCCTCTACCGCGTCGGCCGTATCTTCCCCTGTGGCAGGCGCAACGGGTGCCGGTGCGGTGATCTCTGCAGGCTCCGGTTCGGGCGCGGGTGCTTGCGCCGGGGCATCAATCGGTGGCAGCGATGATATCTCTTCTTGCTGCGCCTGCGCCAAATCGCCCTCGCGCGCAGGGCCGGAATTGAAATAGATTGCCCAGATGGCAACCGCGACCATCAGCAGAAGCAGCCCGCCGGTCAGCATCAGCCCGCGGCGGGCGAAGCTGGTCTCGGCGCGTTGCATACTGCGCGCGCCGAAGATGGTGAGCGCTTCGGCCTCGGTGGCTTTCTCGCGTTCGCTGGCGGGCGGTGCTGAAGCCGGGACCAGCGCTTTAACGTCGGTGTCGCGCTTGCGTGTGCTGCGTTGCTTGCCGCTCTCGGGCGCTTTTGACAATCCGATTCTGGCCAGAACTCCTTTCGCTGAACGTCGGCCACGCCGGTAAAGGCGCGTCATTCTGCCTGGGGCATCCTTGTCGGCCTTGGCCGGCAAAACCGCAATCCTTCCGCCGAGGTTTGGCTTGTCGGCCTTCGTTCCGGGGCTTTCCGCCACAAGTTTGGGCCCCGGGGCCGTAGCAGGGCCAGAAGCCGGCTGCGGTGCCGCGCCACGACGCGAGGAAAAGGCCACTGGCGCAGGTTTGGCACCCTGCGATCCGGTGGTGGGTCTGGGGGGCACGGGCTTCGGCGGCCCAGAGGATTTCTTCGGTGTCGGAGCGCTCGCCGTTTGGTCCTCCGGCTTGATGGCCTGTCCGCTCGCTGCCTTGGGCTTTGCTTCTTCGGAATCGCGTGCCTTCAGGGCAGGGGAGCCAGATGGCACTTGCGCCGGAGCAGTGGTCTTGTCCTGTTCCGGTGAGACATGCTTCGTTTCAGAAACGCGCGCTGCCTGTTCCGACGAAGACTTGGCCTCGGGGGCTTGTGCGGGTTTCGCCGGTGCTCCCAGGGCCTCGGCCTGCGCCTGCTCGCGCCGAATGCGTGTGCCCATGCGGCGCACAAGGTTACCAACGCGCGAAAAGGTCTCGGGAACGGCGCCCGGTTCTGCCGGCCGGGTGGGGGGCGCCGGGTGGCCAGGTGTTGCTGGGGCCGCGCGTGCAGCGGCAGGCGCGGGTTTCGCCGTTGCAGGCCGTTGCGGAGGCGTCGCCGTCGCGGGCTTTGCGGTTTCAGTCGTTTTCTGCTGATTGACGATGCGAACCGGTTCCCTGTCACGTTCCACGCTGGTGTCACGCGACAGGAACGCGCGCGCGCCAGAAGTCTCGCCAAAGAATGGCTCGCCCGAAAATGCTCCGGCAGGCGGGGTTGCGGCGAAAGAGACTGGGTTAAACCCATGCGTCTGCGCAAAGTCCTCGGCCTCGGCCAGGATCTCGCGCGCGCAGATCGCTACCAGTGCATGATCACCCTCGACCACGTAATCATAGGCAAGTTCGTGCAGGGCATAGGGCGTCAGCCCCTCGATCTCTGCCTCGATCTGCAGGCGGCGGGCCTCGTCGGTCGGGCCGGGGGCAATGACGGTGGCATAGCGCACCTCGCTGTCGGGTAAGATCAGCTTGGAACGCAACCCCTCGGGCGCCAGTGCCTCGGCTTGCTGACGCAACTGCCTAAGCTTGCTGTCCAGATCGCTGGCATCGAAGCGGGTCGAACCTGTCACGATCCAGCCTGACGCAACGCGCTGCAGGAGTTCGAGGCCGTCATGCGACAGCTTAAGGGCAAAATTTGGTTTCATACGGCGCGTTTACCACAAGCCACTGATCAACAACGAGTCCGAGACTCGGGTGTCTCCTTCCCTATAGCAGGAATCCGCCGATGCAAAGAAAAAGCCCGGCAGTGATGCTGCCAGGCCACGGTTTGTTGATCAGCGCGTGTTCAGGCACCCGCTTTGCGCAACGCTTGATCGAGATCGGCAATCAGGTCATCGGCATCCTCGATTCCGATTGAAAGACGCACCACATTGGGCGCTGCACCGGCGGCTTTCTGCTGCTCGGGCGAAAGTTGGCGGTGGGTGGTGCTGGCAGAATGAATGATCAGCGAACGGGTGTCGCCCAGATTGGCGACATGGCTGAACAGCTCCAGCGAATCGACCAGTTTCATACAGGCTTCATAGCCGCCCTTGAGCGCCACTGTGAACAGACCACCTGTGCCTTTGGGATACAGCCTTTTCGCGCGCTCATGCCAGGGCGATGAGGGCAGGCCCGCATAGGTAACAGCCTCGATGCGCGGATCTGCCTCCAACCAGGCGGCGACTTTCTGCGCGTTCTCGACATGGCGTTGCATCCGCAGGCTGAGGGTTTCGATCCCCATCAGCGTGTAATGCGCGGCCTGGGGGTTCAGGGTCATGCCCAAGTCGCGCAAGCCGATGGCGATGCCATGGAAGGTGAAGGCCAACGCGCCAAAGGTCTCGTGGAACTTCAGGCCGTGGTAGGCTGGCTCAGGCTGCGAGAGCGAGGGGAACTTGTCGCTCGCGGACCAGTCGAACGTGCCCGAATCGACCACCACGCCGCCGGTAACGGTGCCATTGCCCGTCAGATACTTGGTCATCGAATGCACCACCAGCGTGGCCCCCATCTCGATGGGGCGGCACAGATACGGGGTGGCCGAGGTGTTGTCGACGATCAGCGGAATACCGTGCTTGTCGGCAATCTTCGCCAGCGCCGGAATATCGGTGACATAGCCACCGGGGTTGGCGATCGATTCGCAGAAAACGGCGCGGGTGTTGTCGTCGATGGCGGCCTCGACGGCGGCCAGATCATCGGTGTCCACGAACTTGGCCGACCAGCCGAACCGCCGGATTGTCTGGCTGAACTGCGTGACCGTTCCGCCATAAAGGCGGGTCGAGGCAACAACATTGCGCCCCGGTTCCATCAACGGAAACAGCGCCATGATTTGTGCGCCGTGACCGGACGAGCAGCAGACCGCCCCGGCGCCCCCTTCCAGCGTGGCGACCCGTTCCTGAAGGGCGGCGACGGTGGGATTGGTCAGGCGCGAATAGATGTAGCCAACTTCCTGCAGGTTGAACAATGCCGCCGCGTGGTCGGCATCGCGGAATACATAGGCCGTGGTCTGATAAATGGGCACTTGCCGTGCCCCCGTGGCCGGATCAGGCCGTGCGCCGGCATGGATCTGCAATGTGTCGAAACCAAAACTGCGGGTCATGAAGCCTCTCCCTTATGTCATTCGGCGCGACGCTACGGCAAAGTATAAAGCCGCACAACGCCTGCGGTGCGCTGCATGCGCAAGCCGCGGATATGCAGTTTCGTGTTTGGCTTGCACGGAGGTGATGTTGTCAGCGTCGATCAAGCGCGCGCGGAACGAAACAGCACCGGCGGCTTGGAGTGAAAGATGGATTTTCTTATTTCAGCAGGAAGTATCGGGCCAGCGATTCCTGCGAATACGCTGAAAGACCTGTGGCCTGAGGGAAGTGGTGCCGCTGAAGGGACTCGAACCCCCGACCCCATCATTACGAATGACGTGCTCTACCAGCTGAGCTACAGCGGCACTTCTCTCGGTCCATTGCCGCGCGGGGCGTGGCGATGTGGCGCGGTGTTTAGCACCGGCACAGGGCCGTATCCAGTCCAAATTTCAACTTTTTCCATGCTACGAGCCGCACTGTCACATCCCGCGTCGGCGGGTCTCGTCCAGGTCTATGATTTCGGCGTCGGCTATTGTGGTTTCTTCGGGCGGTGAGGCAGGTTGCGGGGGTTCTGGAGGTTCGTTTGCGGCGGTCGGTTCGGACTCTGATGCGGGCTCCGGCTCAGATTGCGGCGCGGGGGCAATCAGCGCCCCTACGATCAGCGGCAGCATCTCGGTGCCGGTGGCGCTGGGGCCGGAACTGTCGGGCGGGGTGCGCCAGCTCAGCGTGTCGAAGCCCTCGCAATTCTCGCATATCGCTTGCCAGCGGGCATGAATATGGTGGCACTTCTCGCAGACCCATTGCGACCCACGCGGTGCAACAAGCGCACGCGCCAGCCAGCCGCGCACCACCGCATCGTCCGAGCCCTCACCGCGCTCGATCGCCGCCATGATGGTCAACACGCGTTGATTGGGCGCGGATTCGTGCAGACCGCCGATGGCGCGGCGTGCGCCCGGGAAATCCTCGGCCGCGATCAGCAATTCGGCGCGAATCATCCGGGCTTCGTCGCCTTCGTTCTGGCTAAGAAGCTTTTCAAACCGTTTGACACGCTGCGCGGGCGGTTCATCGGGTTCGATATCGGCGAAGGCCTGCGCCAGTTCCGGATGCGGATGCAGTTTCCATGCCTTTTTCAGCACTTTCGCCGCCGCCGAGGCCTTCCCTCGCGCGATATGCGCCCGCGCTGCCCGAACGGCAGCGGGGATCAGGGCGGGCGCGGCGGCATTGGCTTCGATTGCCAGATCCTGCGCCATGCTCAGATTGCCGTCGGTGGCGTAGGTCTCGGCCTGTTGCAGCGCCAGAACGGCATCGCGACGGGCGTAGACGTCCTTTGGCAAGCGTCCGGTGCGCTTGACTTCGGTCAGTGTGCGGCGCGCGCCCTGCCAGTCGCCGGATTTGTTCTGCATCTGCAACAACATATCCTGCGTCTGGCCATGGGCCGGTCGCAGCGCCAGCGCCTTTTCCGCCAGTTTTCGCGCCTTGTCGGTATCACCCGCCTCAAGCTTCTGGCGCATCAGACCTTGCACGCCGACAAACCGCGCGCGGTCATCCTCAAGCAGGCGCTTGTAGTAGTCTTCGGCCAAGGCATTGTTGCCCTTCTTGCGGGCGGCCTGTGCCATCAGAAGATTGGTAAGCGCCTTGCTTTCCAGTAGTTTCTCGGCCTTGCGCGCCTTGGTCACGGCCTGGTCGCCATCATCGGCGGCCAGTGCCAGAAAGCCCTCGGTCAGCGCGTCCAGCCCGCGACGCTTGCGCGAGGCTTCGAAGTAGCGGCTGATAGCGGTGTCATCACCATTGATGAAGCGCAGCGTTGCCACGAACAGGCCCGCCAGCTTCAAAAGCAGCCAGAGCGCGGCCAGCAGCAACAGCGCGGCCAGCGCGGCCTGAACCGGGCCAAGCGTGAACTCGGTGTTGGCAAAGGCAATGCGGACGCCTGCCTCGCTGCCCAGAAGCGCATCAGCGCCCAGGGTCAGTCCGGCCACCACCAGCATGAACACCGCGATTTTCAGGATGATCCAGAACATGGTGGCCCCTCTACTGGTTGTTCATGCGCGATTGCACCTCGGCCAGCGCGGCCAGGGCATTGAGCCTGGTTTCGACCTGCGCGCGCCAATCAGCCATAGCGGCGGCGGGGCCGTCGGGCAGGGTGTCCAACTCGGTCAGGGCGGCGGGCAGATCGGCGGCGCGGACATGCGCTTCGGCCCGAGACAGAATGGCGTCGGTATCGTTGCCCTCACGTGGGGTGAGCGAGCGCGCACCAGTCTGGCTGCGCAGGAAGTTCAGTACCCGGTCGCCGGTCGAACGGCCCTCATCCAGCGGTGCTGCGGCCAAGGCGTCACGCGCAGCGCCAGCAAAGCTGGCCTGCAGGTTACGCAGTTGCGGCAAGCCATCCGAAAAAGCACTTAGCGCGGGGGGCAAATCGGTCACGGTTGCCAGCGCGGGAAGCGCATCGGGGGCTGGCTGGCCGGTTTCGGCGGCTGCGGCCAGTTCGGCCAGCGCGGCCCGGGCTTCAAGTTGCGCGCGGGTGCTGGCCAGATCCTGCTCGGCGTCCTCGATGGCTTGCGCCCGTTCTGCCTGCCGGTCGCGCGCCTCTTCCAGCGCGCTGTCAATGCCTTCTTCGATGCGGGCGGCCAGGTTGCCTTCCAGCTGCGCGACCCGCTGCTCCAGCCGTGTTGCCGTTTCATCGGCTTCCAATGCCGCCAGGCGCTCTTCAAGGGGGCGCAGGTCGGGCGCGGCATTTTCCAGCGCCGCGATCCGCTCTTCCAGCGGAGAGAGTGCGGCGATTGGGCTCTCACGCGTTTCCAGCGCAGCCAGCCGGGCCTCCAGCGCAGCGGTATCGGCAGGCTGCCAGCCCTGCGGGAAAAGCGCCAATACCGCGCCCGCGCCAATTGCCGCCGCAACGACGCCCCCCAGCACCAGCGGCACAAGGCCGCCGCGCCGCACGGGTGGCGGCGGCGGGGAGGCCGCGCGCGCGGGTTCGGCGGGTTCCGTCATTGACGCTATGGGCGGTTCGGGCGTGGGTTCGGCATCGGCGATTTTTGCAGGTTCTGCCTGCGTTTCGGTGCCCTCTGCCGTTTTTTCCGGCACTGCACCTTCCGACACCGGCTGAGTGGTCGGCCCTGCCAATGTATCAGAGCCGGTTGCAGGTGCCTCGCTCATGGACGGGCCGCTTTCCGGCGTTGGCGACTTGTCCGATTGATCCGACGTAACGCCAACCGGCATTTCCGCAGCATTGTCCGCATCCTTCGCGCCCGTTCCGGTGGTCTTGGCGCGCGGACGCCTGGTTCCTGTTCCGGTTCTGGCCATGAAGGGTCTCCGATGCCAATGATATCAACGATCCAATTATATTAACTTAGTCGCTGCGGGGCACAGCCTCAAGGCTCGGGGGGCAGATGCGACAATCCTTCTGCAACCGCCCGGCACATTGCCGTTGCATCCGGCGCCGTGGCAATCGTGCATCGCTCCCGCAGCGCGGCAGGCAACCGCCCGGCGCAGTTTTTACTGATCGCCACGATCCGCAATCCCGCCGGGACACGCCCGCCCAGCCGCGCGGTAAATTCGGAAGCCGCGCGCGGCGAGAACAGCGGCGCCAGCACCAGTGCCGCCCCTTCAAGCGCGGGCAGGACGGCCGGGTTCCACACAACCGTGCGCGCTTCATAGACCTCTACACCGCGAATATCGAACCCTTCGGGCGCAAGCTCTGCGACCAGATCACGCGCCAGATGGCGTCCATGCACATGCACCAGCCGCATGCGCGGCCTTATCCGCCGCAGATCGGCCAGCAGATGCGTCGCATCGCCGCCCGATTCGAATACAGCAAGCCCCGCTGCCTGCGCTGCCGCCGCCGTGCCTGGCCCCACGCACCAGGCGGGCAAGCCCAGCCCCTGAACCGTCGGCACCGCATTGGGCGAGGTAAGCACCACCGCACCGGCGCCTTTAAAAACCGAATGGTCGAACGCGACCGGAGCAATCTCGGTCAGAGGTGCGATCATCACCTGGTGTGGCGGGCATTCCTTTTGGCAGCATTGTGCAAAACGCTCGGACTGGGCGCGCGGACGGGTGAGCAGAAGAAGCGGAAGTGTCACGGCGGGCCTTTGGACGGGATACGGGGGCAGGGTGCCCATTGTCTGCGTTGCGCGCCGATGATACCTCCTGCGCTGACGCGAGAGCAACCGCGCGTATGGACGGGTCTGGCATGAACGGGCAGCTGATTTTCCTTGGTATCGAATCCAGTTGCGACGACACCGGCGCGGCCATTGTCCGTCAACAGCCGGGAGAACCGGCTGAAATCCTGTCCAATGTGGTCGCCAGCCAGACTGACCTGCACGCAGCCTTTGGCGGCGTGGTGCCGGAAATCGCAGCCCGCGCCCATGTCGAAAAGCTGGACCTGATGGTCGAGGCCGCGCTGGTGCAGGCCGGGCTGGCGCTGGATGGTCTGGACGGCATCGCCGTGACAGCGGGGCCGGGGCTGATCGGTGGTGTGCTGGCGGGGGTGATGGTGGCGAAAGGGCTGGCGGCGGCAACCGGGCTGCCGTTGGTGGGGGTAAACCACCTTGCAGGCCATGCCCTGACCCCACGGATGACCGATGGTCTGGCATTCCCCTATCTTATGTTGCTGGTATCGGGCGGTCATTGTCAGTTCTTGCGTGTCGAGGGGGCGGAGCGGTTTACCCGGCTGGGCGGCACGATCGACGATGCGCCGGGCGAGGCCTTCGACAAAACCGCGAAACTGCTGGGCCTTCCGCAACCTGGCGGTCCATCTGTCGAGGTCGAGGCGCGCCAGGGCGATGCCGCGCGCTTTGCTTTTCCGCGCCCGCTTCTGGACAGGCCGGGGTGCGATCTGTCGTTTTCCGGTCTGAAAACTGCCCTGATGCGCGCGCGCGACGGTGTGGTAACAGAGAAGGGCGGGCTGACTCGTGCTGATCGCGCCGATCTCTGCGCCGGGTTTCAGGCGGCGGTGCGCGATGTACTCGTCGAAAAGTCTCGCCGCGCGCTGGCGGGCAGTCCGGGGATGACGGGTTTTGCGGTCGCGGGCGGGGTGGCGGCGAACCAGAGCCTGCGCGCTGCGTTGGAGGCCGTGGCGCAACAAGCGGGCGTGCCGTTCCTGGCCCCACCGCTTGCGCTTTGCACGGATAACGCGGCGATGATCGCCTGGGCCGGGATTGAACGGTTTCGTGCAGGTGCGCGCGATGACCTCTCGCTTTCCGCCCGCCCCCGCTGGCCCCTTGACACAGAGGCCCCGGCGCTGATCGGATCAGGCAAACGCGGCGCCAAGGCCTGACAACCGGAGAAACGACATGCCCCTTTTCGCCCTTATCTGCACCGACAAGCCCGGCCACGAAGACCTGCGCAAGGCCAATCGCGCCGCGCATCTGGCCTATATCGAGGAAACCGGTGCCGTGGTGCATGCCGGCCCTTTCCTGAATGCTGCGGGCGGGATGATCGGCTCGCTGGTAATTCTGGATCTGCCTGACCGCGCGGCTGCCGAAGACTGGGCGGGTAGTGACCCCTATGCGCGCGCGGGGCTTTTCGGAGATGTGCGCATAGAGGAATGGAAGAAGGTGATTGGCTGATGGCATTCTGGCTGATGAAGTCCGAGCCTGATGTCTTTGGCTGGGATGACCTGGTGGCCAAGGGCGAGAAGGGCGAGGAATGGGACGGCGTGCGCAACTATCAGGCGCGCAACAACATGCGGGCCATGCAGTTGGGTGATCGGGTGTTCTTCTATCACTCGAACGTCGGGCTGGAGATCGTCGGTATTGCTGAGGTTTGCGCGCTGGCGCATCCCGACAGCACCACGGACGATCCGCGCTGGGAATGCGTGGATATCCGTGCGGTGAAGCCCCTGCCGCGCGCGGTCACGCTCAAAGAGATCAAGGCGACGCCGGAATTGGCCGGGATGTCTCTGGTGACCTCGATGCGGCTGTCGGTGCAGCCGGTGACCGAGGCGGAATGGGCGCTGGTGTGCAAGATGGGCGGTCTGGACGAGGCGCCCTGACGGGCGCGCGCCCGAACGCACGCTCCCGCCCACCCTCCCCGCGCGCGTTCGGGCGCAGGGGGCGTTGCCCCCCTGGGCCTCCGGCCCATTCAGCCCCAGGATACTTGAGGACACAAAATGGCAAGTATCCTTTGATGCAGGATCTTGAGTAACGAGAAACGGGGGCGTTCAAGCCCCCGTTATGCACTCTTTCCCATGTCTGCTGAGCTGTCTGGCTCAGTAGCGATAGTGTTCAGACTTGAAGGGGCCGTGCGCCGGTACGCCGATATAATCGGCCTGTTCGGTGCTCAACTCGGTCAGTTTGACGCCGATCCGGTCCAGATGCAGGCGCGCGACCTTTTCATCCAGGTGTTTGGGCAGGATATAGACGCCCGGCGCGTATTCATCGCCCTTTGTCCAGAGTTCGATCTGCGCCAGCACCTGATTGGTAAAGCTGGCTGACATCACGAAGCTGGGGTGGCCGGTCGCGTTGCCGAGATTCAGAAGCCGACCTTCGCTGAGCAGGATGATCCGGCTGCCCGAGGGCATCTCGATCATGTCCACCTGGTCCTTGATATTGGTCCATTTGTGGTTTTTCAGCGCCGCGACCTGAATTTCGTTGTCGAAATGGCCGATGTTGCCGACGATCGCCATGTCCTTCATCGCGCGCATATGCTCGATGCGGATCACGTCCTTGTTGCCGGTGGTGGTGATGAAGATATCGGCGGTGCTGACCACGTCTTCCAGCACCACCACTTCAAACCCGTCCATGGCCGCCTGGAGCGCGCAGATCGGGTCGATTTCGGTGACTTTCACCCGCGCACCAGCCCCGCGCAGCGAGGCGGCCGATCCTTTGCCCACGTCGCCATAGCCACAGACCACGGCAACCTTGCCCGCCATCATCGTGTCGGTCGCACGGCGGATGCCGTCGACCAGCGATTCCTTGCAGCCATACTTGTTGTCGAACTTCGACTTGGTGACCGAATCGTTCACGTTGATCGCCGGGAAAGGCAGCAGACCCTTCTTGTGCAGGTCATAAAGGCGGTGCACGCCGGTGGTGGTTTCTTCGCTCACGCCCTGAATGGCATCGCGCTGCTTGGTGAACCAGCCGGGGCTGGCGGCCAGGCGCCGGCGGATCTGGGCGAACAGGAATTCTTCCTCTTCCGAGGTGGGGGTTGCGATCAGGTCGGTTTCACCGGCCTCAACCCGCGCGCCCATCAGGATGTAGAGCGTGGCATCGCCGCCATCGTCAAGGATCAGGTTGGCGGTGCCGTTTTCGCCGCCGAACTGGAAGATCTTGTCGGTGTATTCCCAGTATTCCTCCAGCGTTTCGCCCTTGATGGCAAAAACCGGTGTGCCCCCCCCCGCGATGGCTGCGGCGGCATGGTCCTGGGTGGAGAAGATGTTGCACGAGGCCCAGCGGACATCGGCCCCCAGCGCGACAAGCGTTTCGATCAGCACAGCCGTCTGGATGGTCATGTGCAGCGAGCCGGCGATGCGCGCGCCCTTGAGCGGTTGAGCTTTGCCGTATTCGTCGCGCAGGGCCATCAGCCCGGGCATTTCGGTTTCGGCGATGGCGATTTCCTTGCGGCCGAAATCGGCCAGCGAAATGTCCTTGATGATATAGTCTTTCGCCATCGTGGCGCGCTCCTGTGGTTTACCGGCAATCTGCTTTGGGGGCAGATAGCATCGGGGGCATGGTTCGGCAATGCCGTGTCAGGTGCCCTGCTGGTTGAGGCGTGGCAAGAAGATTGTCAGCAGGCCCAGGGCGGGCAGGAAGGAACAGACCTGATAGACATAGATGATACCTTTGGCATCGGCCAGAACGCCCAGGGCGGCTGCGGCGATGCCGCCGATGCCGAAGGCAAAGCCGAAGAACAGGCCCGCAATCATGCCGACCCTTCCAGGCACCAACTCCTGAGCGAAGACGATAATCGCCGGAAATGCTGAAGCAAGGATGAAACCCACCATCACGGTGAGAACCCCTGTCCAGAAAAGCGTTGCATAGGGCAACATGAGGGTGAAGGGCAGCGAGCCCAGAATCGAGAACCAGATCACCCAGCGTGCGCCGAAACGGTCGCCCAGCACGCCGCCAAGGGCAACGCCCAGCGCCGCCGATCCGAGGAACAGGAACAGCATGACCTGTGCCTGTGGCGTCGTCAGCGCGAAACGCTCGATAAGGAAGAAGGTGTAGTAACTGGCGATGCTGGCGGTATAGATGTTCTTGCTGAAGACCAGAAACGCCAGCACCGACACCGCCAGGATGATCTTGCGGCGGGGCAGGGCGGCGGCGGACTTGGGCGCGGGGCGGCGCGCGGCCTCGCGCCGGACGTTGGCATACCAGCGCCCCACCCAGCCCAGTATGAGGATGCCGGCCAGCGCCAGCGCCGCGAACCAACCCACCGCAGGGCGGCCCAGTGGCACCACCACAAAGGCCGCTAGAAGTGGCCCCGCCGCCTGGCCTGCATTGCCACCCACCTGAAACAGCGATTGCGCAGTGCCGAACCGCCCGCCAGAGGCCGCCCGTGCCACGCGTGAGGCTTCGGGATGAAACACCGCCGAGCCAATACCGATCATCGCGGCCCCGGCAAGCAACCAGGCGTAGGAATCGGCCGTCGCAAGCAGCACCAGCCCCGCCAGTGTCGAACTCATGCCGATGGCCAGCGAATGCGGGACCGGGTGACGGTCGGTGAACTGTCCAACCAGCGGCTGCAACACCGAGGCCGTGCCCATGAAGGCGAATGTCATCAGACCGATCTGCGTGAAGCTGAGCGCGAATTCCGCCTGCAACAGCGGATAGATGGCCGACAGGAGCGACTGCATCACATCGTTGATCAGGTGACACAGGCTGATTGCCATGATCACCAGATACTGCGTGCGAACGATGTCCCCGGCCTGTGGCGCAGGCGTGGGAAGCGGGGCGAGGGGGCTGGTCATGGCAGGTCCGGAGCCGGTTCTGTAGCGCCCGAAAAGAACCCTGACCTGGTGGAAAGTCAAGCCGGGCCACACGGATACGCGTTTTTCCGCATCATTGCCCGGCGATCTTGGGCAAGATCCTGCATATCGGTTGTGAGTATGCAAACTTCGTGCGAAAATGAAAACTTGTGAATACCGACAAAAAAGGCATTTCGGGGAATCGTGCGGGTCAGCGAAAAGCCAGATCGAGACTGCGGGCCGAAGCGGGCCGGTTTCCGGCGTGCCGGCGGCCTGATGCTTGCGTTGACATTTGCCTCTGCTGCGGCCCTGATGCCGTTGCCGCGCCCGGCTGCGGCAATGAACGAGCTGCGCTTCATCGTGCCGGGTGCGGAAAACGGCCTTCGCGCCGATCTGGAGGCCAGCTCGCTTCTGGCTACCGCGCGCGCCGAGGGGCAGCTTGATCCGCTTGATGTGACCTCGGCGGCACGGGCCGAGTACGGTCGCCTGATCGGACTTTTATATGAGCGTGGCTACTATGCACCGCGCATCAGCATCCGCATCGACGGGCGCGAGGCCGCCGATATCTCTACACTGAGCCCGCCCCGCACCATCGGCACTGTCGAAGTTGCGATCGAACTTGGCCCGCAGTTTCGCTTTGGCCGTGCCGATATCGCGCCGGTGGCACCGGGCACCGAACTGCCATCAGGTTTCTCAACCGGCGAGATTGCGCGCAGCACGCTGGTGCGCGACGCTTCGGTTGCTGCGGTCGAGGGTTGGCGGGCGCGCGGCCATGCATTGGCCGAAACGGCAGGGCAGGATGTGGTCGCCGATCACCGCACCCAGCAGCTTAATGTCGACCTGCGCATCGCACCCGGACCGCAGTTGCGTTTCGGGCAGGTCCGCCCACGCGGCAATGAACGGACGCGCAGCGAACGGATCGTGGCCATCGCCGGGGTGAATTCTGGCGAGATCTATGATCCAGAGGCCGTGTTGCGCGCCGAAACCCGGCTGCGCCGAACAGGCACCTTTGCATCGGCCGCGCTGCGCACCGCCGATCAGGCAAATCCTGATGGCACCATCGATATGGAGGTGCTGATCGAGGAAGCGCCGCGGCGCCGCCTGGGGGCCGGAGCCGAGCTGGACAGCACTGCCGGTTTGCGGCTGAGCGGTTTCTGGCTGCATCGCAACCTTCTCGGAGGGGCCGAGAGGTTGCGCCTTGAAGCGGCTGTCGAGGGGATCGCGGCGCGTGTCGGCGGTCTCGGCTTCTCGCTGGATGCGCGTTACACCCGCCCGGCAACCTTCAACAGTGACACCGATATGGAGCTGGGCCTGCGCGCCGTGCGTGTCGATGAGCGCGATTACGGTGCCGACGCCGCAGAGGCCGAGCTGCGCTTCCTGCGGCGCTATTCGGACCGGCTGTCAGGCCATGCGGGTGTTGTGCTGCGGTTCGAGCGTGCGCGCTATGGCGTGAACCGAAGTTTGCGCGGCAATTTCGGAACGCTGGCGCTTCCGGTCGGGCTGACCTGGGATACCCGCGACCGCCCGTTGGATGCCACGGGCGGCCTTTACCTGATGGGCGAGGTGATGCCCTATGCCGGCTTCAACGAGGCCGGGCATGGCGCGCGGCTGCGGATGGATGCGCGCGCTTATGCCGATATGGGCAGCGAGGGGCGTTTTGTGTTGGCCGGGCGGGTGCAGGCCGGGGCGATCCTGGGCAGCGCATTGGCCGCCACCCCGCGCGACTACCTGTTCTATTCGGGCGGCGGCGGCACGGTGCGCGGTTTGCCTTTCCAGTCGCTGGGTGTAACGCAGGGCGGCGTGGCCTCGGGCGGGCAGGGTTTTGCGGGGGTGTCGGGAGAATTGCGCGCTCGGGTCTCTGAAGCGTTCGGACTGGCTGTGTTCGCCGATGCCGGTTACGTGTCGGCCGGAGCCTTCAGCGGCGCGTCGGACTGGCACGCCGGTGCCGGCGTCGGCGTCCGGTATCAGACACCGATCGGGCCGATGCGTCTGGATCTGGCCACACCCGTGCGCCGCAATGCCGGGGCACCAGGGGGGCGATTGCAGGTTTATCTGGGGGTCGGGCAGGCGTTTTGATACAGAACGAATGGCAGAAGCGCGGCTTTGGCAAAGCGGGTTTCCGGCGTGTTCTGGCTCCGGTCCTTTTGCTGATCGCGTTGCTTTTCGTGGTTGCACCGCTGGCGAACGCACAAACAGATGTCCTGACCGATACGCAATCCGACATTCCCACCGATATCGACATTGACATTGACGCTGCCACCGATAACGAAGGCGATGTCGGCTTTCTTGCGGGTCTGCTGCAATCCTACCTGTCCGATGCCGGGCGCGAGGTCAGCATTCGCGGCTTTCAGGGCGCACTTTCGTCGCGCGCATCCATTGAAAGCCTGACCATCTCCGATGATGACGGCGTCTGGCTTGTCCTGCGCGATGTCACCCTGGACTGGAGGCGCGCTGCGCTGTTTGAGCGCCGCGTCGAGATCAACGAACTCAGCGCCGGTGAAATCCATATCCGCCGCCTGCCCGATACCGGTGACGACAGCGCGCTACCCAGCCCCACAGCGCGACCCGATTTCAAGCTGCCTGAACTGCCGGTTTCGGTGAATATCGGCGAGTTGCGCGCTGATCGCGTGGTGCTTGAGCCGGCTGTGACCGGTCATGAACGCGCGGTGCTCAGCCTTGAGGGGGCGATGCAGCTTGCCGGTGGCGAAGGTAACGCCCGTTTTGAGGCGCGGCGCATCGACGGCCAGGAAGGAGAGTTCCGTTTCAGCGGAAACTTTGACAATGAAACGCGCCACCTGACACTTGATCTGCTGCTGTCTGAAGGGCCTGAGGGGATCGCGGCAACGCTGTTGGGCATTCCGGGCGCGCCCTCGATGGCGCTGTCGGTTGCCGGTGCAGGGCTGATCGATGATTTCGAAGCCGATATCCAGCTTGCCACCGGCGGGCAAGAGCGGGTGTCCGGCACCGTTCGTATAACCGATGCGCAGCCGCAGGGCGACTTGCCCGAGGGGTTGCACTTCATCGCTGATATCGCCGGTGATCTGCGGCCCCTGATGGCGGCCGAAATGCACCCGTTCTTTGGGGCCGAAAGCCGGCTGCGTGCTCAGGGTGCGCGCACCACCGACGGTGGGATAAGCCTTTACGAACTGACCTTCAACACCCGCACCATGCGCCTTGTCGGGCGTGCCGATCTGGACGCCAGCGGGCTGCCGCGCGTCGTCGATCTGATCGCCGATATCGCCCGCGAGGATGGCGCGCCAGTGATCTTGCCGGGCACCGGCGGCGATACGACGATTTACGAAGCGGCGCTGAACATTGAATACGATGCCTCGGTCTCGCGCGATTGGTCCATCATTGCCGGGATTGATCGTCTGGCCACCCCCGAGCTGTCAATGTCGCGCGTCGATCTGGAGGCGCGCGGGCGGCTGGCGCCCCCCAACGGGGCGGACGGGTCGGTACTGTTCGAAGGGGTTTTCGATTTCTCGGTTGTGGGAATGGAAGCTGCCGACCCGGCATTGCAGCAAGCCATCGGCTCGACAGTGAACGGATTCATGAGCGTGGTCTGGCCCGGCAGGGATCAGCCCGCAGAGATCACGGGCATCGCTGTCGAGGGCGAGACCCTGGTCTTCAGCGCGCATGGCCAACTTGACGGCACCACCTTTGATGGTTTTGTCGAGGCCGAAGCCCCCGATCTGTCGGCCTTTTCCGCGCTGGCGGGGCGTTCGCTGGGGGGGCATGCACTGCTTACCTCTTCCGGGCGGATGAACCTCATCACCGGGGCGCTTGACCTTGATCTGGGTCTTGTCGCCACCGATCTGACGGTCGATCAGCGCGAATTCGACAATCTGGTCGCTGGCGAATCCACCATCCGCGCCAGCGTGGTGCGTGACCAGCGGGGCACGATCTTGCGTGACTTCGCGCTGGAAGCTGGGGGGCTGGAGATCCGCGCCGCCGGGCAGCATCTGCCAGAGGACATTCATGTCTATACCCGGTTCGATATTACAGATCTGTCCGCGCTGGGGCCGGGATATGGCGGGGCGATCAGCGTCGATGCGCGGCTGGAAAGCGACGGCGAGCGGCAGCAGGTGCGGTTTGACGCGCGCGCGCGCGATCTGGCGCTGGGTCAGATGCCGGGGGCCGAGGCGGTGCGCGCCCTGTTACGCGGCGAAACCGCAATCAGCGCTGAGGCGATGATCGATGGTGACCGCATCACCCTGCGCGAGGCCATGATTGACGGCCCCCAGATAGGGCTGACGGTGGCGGGCCTCTGGTCTGAGGCCGACACCGATCTGTCGCTTGATCTGGCGCGACTGCGTATTGATGGCGTGTTGCCGCGCGCGTCGGGGCAGTTGACGGGTGCGATGCGGCTCACTGGCGACGATCAGGCACGGCGTCTTGTCGTCAACATGGCCAGCGACGGCCCCTTGCGCATCGGTTTTACCCAGATCGACCCGTTGATCGACCGGAACCTTGAACTTGATGCTGCCGTGACATTTGGTGCGGATGGTGCCATCGGCATTGACACCGCGCGGCTGACCACTGCCAGCCTGACCGTCAGCGCCGAGGGCCGGCAAGAGGCCGATGGCGCCGCTGATTTTTCGCTTTCCGGCGCGATTGACACGGTGGCGCGGGTGGTGCCGGGCATCGCCGGCCCGGCCCGGCTGCAGGCGCAGCTTTCGCGCCCGGCGGGGGCGGCGCAATACGATACGAACTTCTCATTTTCCGGACCGTCTGGCCTTGCGCTGGATGCCAGCGGGCAGATCAGCGAGGATTTCGCAACGCTCGCGCTGCGCCTGAGCGGCCAGGTCGATGCCGCCATTGCGAACCCTCTGATACAACCCTTTACGGTTCAGGGCCCGCTGCGTGTCGATGCCCGCATCGATGGCCCTCCTGCGGTGTCATCGATGCGCGGGCAGGCTGTCCTGACAGGCGGGCGGTTTGTTTCGGCGATCAACAATATCGCTTTTTCCAACATTCAGGCGCAGGCCGATCTGATGGGATCATGGGCGCGGATCGAAGCCAGCGGCGATGCACAGACGGGCGGGCGGGTCACGGCTTCGGGCGTGCTGGCTTTGGACGGGCGCAACGATCTGGATCTGAGCGTCAATGCCGACCGGCTTCGCATCGTCAGGCCGCGGCTTTTCGAAACCGTCATCTCGGGTGATTTGCGCCTGTCCGGGGCGCTGGCGACCGGCCCGCGCGTTTCGGGAACCTTATTTGTAAATGAGGCGGAAATCCGTATACCCAACTCGCCGCTGGGCCGAAGCGGTTATGTACCCGAGGGGTTGCGCCACGTTGGCGAAAGTGCCGCCAGCCGCCAAACTCGCCAGAACGCCGGGGTGAACGGCTTGAATGGCAATGGTAGTGACCGGGTGCCTCTTTTCCTGGACCTGGAGTTGCAGGCACCGGGGCGGGTGTTCGTGCGGGGGCGGGGGCTGGATGCCGAACTGGGCGGGACGCTCAGACTGGGTGGTTCGACCGCCGATATCATCCCCTCGGGTAGCTTTGGCCTGATACGGGGCCGGCTGGACCTGCTGGGCAACCGCTTCACCCTGACCGACGGCTCGGCCAGCATGATGGGCAGTTTCATGCCATATGTGCGGCTGGTGGCTACGACCGACAGTGACGGGGTCATGACCAGTATCGTGCTGGAAGGCGAAGCGCTTGAGCCGCAGATACGCTTCACCTCGGTTCCCGAACTGCCGCAGGACGAGGTATTGGCGCGGTTGATCTTCCGGCGTTCGCTGGCTTCGCTTTCACCGTTCCAGGCCGCGCAACTGGCGATGTCGGTCGCCACCCTGACAGGCCATGCCGAGGGCTCGTTCCTGACGCGGGCACGACAAACGCTGGGGCTGGATGATCTCGATGTGATCACCGACGCCAATGGTGACACCGCATTGCGCGCCGGGCGATACCTGACGGATAATGTATACACAGACGTCAGCGTCGACAGTGTCGGGCGCGGCGAGGTTTCGATCAACCTGGATCTGACGCCCTCGGTTACCCTGCGCGCGCGTACCGATACCGAGGGCCGCACCGGTGTGGGCGTCTTTTTCGAACGCGACTACTGAGCGTTTCTGGTCCGATTTTGAAGGGCGTGACACTGACGTCGGCTTTGCGTTAGGGTGGTTCTGGGCTATACGGCGAGGAAACTCGCGCGGTTGCCTGTCGGGCAAAGGCGCAGCCAACATCAGGAAACAGACCATGTCCGCCGATCTTCTGTCCACATTCGTCAAACCTGTGCACCGCGAAGGGTATCCTTTCATCGGAATTTTTGCGGCGGTCACGCTGGTGCTGTTCCTTGTCTGGCAGCCGCTGGGCTGGATTGGTGTGGTGTTGACCGTATGGTGCTACTACTTCTTCCGCGATCCTGTGCGCGTGACACCGCAACGCGAGGGGCTTCTGGTCAGCCCCGCCGATGGCGTTGTCTCGCTGATCGAACCGGCCGTGCCGCCGGTCGAGCTGGATATGGGCACTGAACCCATGATGCGGGTTTCGGTTTTCATGAACGTCTTCAACTGCCATGTGAACCGTATCCCCGTGGCAGGCACGATCTCGGCGGTGTCGTATCGGCCGGGAAAGTTTTTCAACGCCGCGCTGGACAAGGCAAGCGAAGACAACGAGCGCAACTCGGTCGCGCTGGAAATGGCCGACGGTCGCAAGATCGCCGTGGTCCAGATCGCCGGCCTGGTGGCGCGGCGGATCGTTTGCGAGGTCAAGCCCGGCGCAGTGCTGGAAACAGGTGAGCGTTTCGGGATGATCCGCTTCGGTTCCAGGCTGGATGTCTATCTGCCGGACGGTGTGCACCCGTTGGTTGCGCTGGGCCAGACAATGGTGGCCGGTGAAACAGTGATCGCCGATCTTCAATCGGACGAAGGGCCTCGTGCGGGCGAGGCGCATTGAATGGAGCGCAATGACCAAAGCGCCGATGGCACGCCGTCAGATGAGAGCATCCCAGAAGAAACCCCCGACCGGCGCTCGTTGCCGATTCTTCACCTGCTGCCCAATCTGGTAACGCTTCTGGGGCTTTGCGCGGGCCTGACCTCCATGCGCTATGCACTTGGCGAGCGTTACGAAATTGCGGCAGCGCTGATCATACTGGCGGCGGTGCTTGACGGAATGGATGGGCTGATCGCCCGCAAGCTCAACGCCGCCAGCCATTTCGGCGCCGAGCTTGATTCGCTGTCGGATTTCGTCTGCTTCGGCGTTGCGCCGGGTGTGTTCCTGTTTCACTTCGCCTTGCAGGATTTTGCCGGGCTGGGGTGGCTTTTGGTGCTTGTCTATATCCTTTGCGCCTGCCTCCGCTTGGCACGGTTCAATGTAAACCGCGACGCACCGCCGCCGCCGGGCCGGGCACATTTTGTCGGTGTGCCTGCGCCTGCCGGGGCGATGTTGGCGCTGTTACCGGTATTTTTGATGCTGGCCGGAATCGCCGATCTGCGATCCGTGCCGGTTGCGGTGGCTGTCTATCTGGCGGGCGTGGGCTTGTTGATGATCTCGCGCCTGCCGACGATATCGCCCAAGGGATTGCGCGTGCCACGCAACCGGGCGATCTGGCTGCTGGTGGGCGTAGCGGTTTTTGCGGGCATTGCGGTGACGCGTCCATGGCTTCTGATGGTGCTGGCCGATCTGGCCTACCTGGTGCTGCTGGCGCAGGCAGCCTGGGTATACCGGCGCAAGCTGGCCTGAATCAAAGGCCGCCGAAACTCCTTGACGCGCGGCTGCGGGGTAGCTATCTGACGGCAATCGCGCGGTTGTAGCTCAGCTGGTTAGAGTACCGGCCTGTCACGCCGGGGGTCGCGGGTTCGAGCCCCGTCAACCGCGCCATTTTTCTTCCGGTTTCTGGTCATGGCCCTCCATCCTGGGGGGCTTTTTCCCGTCGGGGGATCAGCGCGTCCCCGAATGCGCGAGGCTTGCTTGTATGTTACGATTCGGTATTGACGGGCCTGACTGCATGGCCTATCCCGCCGACATCGCGCGGTTGTAGCTCAGTTGGTTAGAGTACCGGCCTGTCACGCCGGGGGTCGCGGGTTCGAGCCCCGTCAACCGCGCCACTTTCCTAAACCCAGTTTGTTCAGTCTGTCTCTAGGCTGACCTGATTGTCTGCTACGCAGAAGCTTCCTTGCTTTGCCGCTGCGCGGCGGGGGGCGCTGCCCCCGTCCGGCCTACTGCGCACGCCCGACTCCCCCGGCGTATTTTCCGGCAAGATGAAGAGGGCGCGGTGGCCTTTATCGATCCAGTCCGAGGACCGAGACCATATCGTACTCGCCCGGCGACCGGCCCTGGGCCCAAAGTGCGGCCTTGAGCGCACCGCGCGCGAAAACCGCACGGTCGGTGGCGATGTGGCGAAGCACGATGCGTTCGCCTTCGGTTGCGAAGATCACGTCGTGTTCACCGACGATATCGCCACCCCGGACAACCGAAAACCCGATATGCCCCCGTTGACGCGGCCCGGTGATGCCGTCGCGCACGCGGTCGGCGGTTTCATCCAGCGAGACGCCGCGCCCTTCGGCGGCGGCTTGCCCCAACATCAGAGCCGTGCCCGAGGGGGCATCAACCTTGTGTCGGTGATGGGACTCAAGGATCTCGATATCGTAATCAGGATCCAGTGCGGCGGCAACGCGGCGGGTCAGTGCCATGAGAAGGTTGACACCGAGACTCATGTTGCCGGCGCGCACGATCACGCCGGTTCTTGCGGATTCAGAGATTGCGGCAAGACTGCTTGCATCGAATCCGGTCGTGCCGATCACATGCGCGACCCCTAGCCGGGCGGCCAGTGCCGCCAGCGTCACGCTGGCGGCAGGGGTGGTGAAATCGATCACCGCATGCGCTCCGCGCAGTGCTTCAGCCGGGTCGTCCTGGACACGCAGGCCCAGGGGTGTGCCGCCCAACGCGGTGCCCAGATCCTCGCCAACCCAGCCGTGGCCGGGCCGTTCAAGTGCTCCGGCCAGCCGTGCGGTGCCACTCTCGGAAATGACTTGCACCAGCATCCGGCCCATGCGCCCGGATACCCCGTTGACCACGATTGCGGGACGTTCCGACATGACCGAGTCCTCCGTTTTGCCTCTGCATAATCTGCAAGCGGGCGCGGGGAAACCGGGATTCATCACCTTCGCGGCAAATTTGCGTATCGGCAGGACGGCGCGCGTTGCGGGGAGCGCGCGAATCTCCTATGGAAGGTGCATGGCAAAGAAACACCTTTCATCCGGCTCGGGCCCAACGCAACGTCAGCTTCGTGTTGGCGAGGTCATTCGTCGGCGGTTGTCCGAGGTTCTGGCGCGCGGCGATGTACATGACCCTGAGCTGAACCGTTTCTCGATCACGGTATCCGAGGTGCGCAGCTCGCCCGACCTGAAGATCGCCACCGCTTTTGTGATGCCGCTGGGCGGGCGTGAGGCGGAGGCTGCCCTGGCCGCCTTGCGGCGCAACAAGGCAGAGCTGCGGCATCTGGTGGCCAAGGACATCGCGCTCAAGTTTGCGCCCGATCTGCGTTTTGCGCTGGATGCCACATTTGACCGGATGGACGAGGCACGCCGCCTGTTCGCGGACCAGAGGGTGCGTGCGGATGTCGAGGCCGCCGAGGCACACGAGGTGGATGAAGAACCGCCCGCCGCCGAGCGCGGCGTCAGAGATGACGATGCGCGCGGCTGACAAGGTTTCTCTTCTGCTCGCCGCCGCCTTTCTGTCGGTGGTGCCCGGCCTTGCCGCCGCTGATTGTTCAGAAATCGTCTTTGATGAGCTGCCCTTTACCCTGTGCGAGGTTTCCGCAGGTGATGACCTGCGCCTTTTCCTGAACGACGAGGATGGCGTAGTGCATGGCTCTTTCGCGCGGATAGAAGCCATGCTGGACACGCGCGGCGAAGCGTTGGTCTTTGCGATGAATGCCGGGATGTATCACCCGGACCGGCGGCCCGTGGGCCTTTACATCGAAAACGGCGAGGAGCAGCGCGGCATCGTGACCAGCGCCGGGCCTGGGAATTTCGGTATGCTTCCGAACGGGGTGTTCTGTATCCTCGATACCGGCTTTGCCGTGATCGAAAGCCGCGCCTTTGCGGCTGTCCCGCCCCCTTGCCGCCATGCCACGCAATCCGGCCCGATGCTGGTTATTGACGGTGCGCTACATCCGCGCTTTCTGCCTGACTCCGACTCGGCATTGCTGCGCAATGGGGTCGGGGTCAGTGGCGATGGTCAGCGTGCCGTATTCGCCATCTCCAACCGGCCGGTTACTTTTCATCAGTTTGGCCGTCTGTTTCGGGATCACCTCGCCATACCGCAGGCGCTTTATCTTGATGGCAATGTCTCGCGGCTGCATGTGCCAGGTATGCAGCGCTCGGACTGGGGGCGGCCGATGGGCCCGGTCGTGGGGCTGGTGCGTTCCATCGGGGCGGATGGCTGACAGGCGGGCGCGTGCAGCGGGGTTGGCCAGGGGCGCTGGCGCACTATGTTCAGCATGAGACCTGGAGAGATCATGCTCAGCATTCGATTTGACAATTCATACGCGCGTGAGCTGGAGGGGCTTTACATTCCCTGGCACGGTGCACCGGCGCCAGCGCCGAAGATGCTGTTGCTCAATACCGCTCTGGCGCAGGATCTGGGCCTTGACCCGGTTGCACTGGCCAGTCGCGAGGGTTTGGCGATGCTCAGCGGCAGCGCAATGCCCGAGGGGGCCGAGCCACTGGCGATGGCCTATGCCGGGCACCAGTTTGGCGGTTTCTCGCCGCAGCTTGGCGACGGGCGTGCGCTTCTGCTGGGTGAGCTGATTGACCGGCAGGGACAGCGGCGGGATCTGCACCTCAAGGGTTCGGGCAAGACGCCTTTTTCCCGCGGCGGCGATGGCAAGGCAACGCTGGGGCCGGTCCTGCGAGAATATATCCTGGGTGAGGCGATGCACGCGCTGGGCATCCCCACCACCCGGGCGCTGGCTGCCGTGACGACCGGCGAGACCGTCTGGCGCGAAACGGCGCTTCCCGGTGCGGTGCTGGCGCGGGTGGCGTCCAGTCACCTGCGCGTCGGCACGTTCCAGTTTTTTCTGGCGCGCGGTGAAACCGAACGTCTGCGGCGGCTGGCCGATTACGCGATCCGCCGCCATTTTCCCGAACTGGAGGGGAGTGACGATCGTTACCTTGCCTTCCTCTACGCCACGATCGAACGGCAAATGGCGCTGGTTGCTCAATGGATGGCCGTGGGCTTTGTGCATGGGGTGATGAACACCGACAACTGCGCGATTTCCGGTGAAACCATTGATTATGGTCCCTGTGCCTTCATTGACAGCTATGACCCGAATGCGGTTTTCAGCTCAATCGACCGGCAGGGTCGATACGCCTATGACCGCCAGCCGGTGCTGGCGCAATGGAATCTGGCGCGATTGGCCGAGACCTTGCTGCCGCTGATCAATCCTGAAAACCCAGAGGCCGCACTTCCGCAGGCGCAGGAGGTGATCGAGGAGGCGCCGGAAATCTACGCTCGGGAATGGCGGGCGCGGATGGGGGCAAAACTGGGGCTTGGACAATGCGTGGCGTCGGATGAGGGGCTGATCACCGGTTTCCTGTCGCTTCTTGCCGCAGACAAGGCCGATTTCACCCGCAGCTTTGCGGCGCTTGCTCCGGCGGCGGAGGGTGATGAAATCTTGTTGAAAGATTGCCTGGGCGATACGCTCGATCGCGCCGAATGGCTGGCCGCATGGCGCAAGCGGCTGGAAAGCGAAATGGGCGGCGCCGGGGCAGTGGCGGCGCGAATGGCAGCGGCCAATCCCGTTTATATAGCCCGTAATCATCTGGTTGAGGCAGCACTTGCGGCGGCCCATTCAGGCGATATGGCGCCAACGCATCAATTGCTGGAGGCGCTGAGCCAACCTTTCACCCGTCGCGCCGGGCTGGAAGCGCTGGAGCAACCCGCTCCTGCCGATTTCGGCCCCTACACCACCTTTTGCGGCACCTGACTCTTGCGGTGCTACCACCCTGTCAGCACGGCCAGCGCCAGAATGCTGCCAGCCAGTGCCATCATCGCGCGACAGTAGAGAGACAGCGCGCGCGAGACGTCAGCGGGGGCAGGGTCATTGGCGTTGGGGTTTAGCCACGGTTCAGGGGTCACTTTCCCGGCATAGATCCGCGGGCCTGACAGCCGGATACCGAGTGCACCGGCCATTGCCGCTTCGGGCCAGCCCGCGTTGGGGGAGCGATGACGCTGCGCATCCCGGAACATGCAGGCAAGTGCCGCGACGGGTTGCGCCGATACCAGCGCGAACAAAAGACCCGTGAGGCGGGCGGGAACAAGGTTGGCCAGATCATCAACCCGTGCAGAGGCCCAGCCAAAGGCTTCATGCCGATCGGTTCGGTGGCCGATCATCGAATCCAGCGTGTTGATCGCCTTGTAGGCGGCAATACCCGGCAGGCCCAGAACCAGCCCCCAGACAAGCGGTGCAACGATCCCGTCCGAGGCATTCTCGGCAAGCGATTCGGTGGCCGCGCGTGCGATGGCGGGCGTATCCAGTTGCGCCGGGTCGCGCCCGACGATCATCGCTACCGCCGCCCGAGCGCCGGCCACGTCGTTTGCCTGCAGCGGCACAGCCACCGCGCGAACATGCTCATGCAGCGAACGCGCGGCGATCAGCGGCCAGGCAAGCACGCCCGCCAGCACCGTTCCCGCCCAGCCGCCTGGCAGCGCTGCCTGCACCGCCGACCCGAGCGCCGCCGCTATGCCGATCACCAGCAGCGCTACAAGCGCCCCCAGCGCCCGGCGCTGCAAGGGGCTGTCTCCTTCGCGGTTGAGCAGCCTGTCCAGCCTGGCAATCAGCCACCCGGCCCAGGTAACCGGATGCCCGATGCGGCGATACAGCCGGTCGGGCCAGCCCAACACCGTATCGATCGCCAGCGCGATCAGCATGGCAGCGGCAAAGCTCATGGCGTCAGATGGCCGGGCAGGCGGTGGCAATCGGGCATCAGCTGTCCTTCGCGGGTTCTTTTGTCTGGTGCCCTGTCTGCGGCCATGCGCTTGCTGCTTCAAGCCGCAATCGGGGCGCTTGCACCGCCCGGGGGCGCATTATATGTTCCGCGCCGCAAGTTGGCCCCGTCGGGGCTGCAATGGTGACGATCAAGCGGGGTGCGCACGTGGCAAAGAGGGCTAGAAAACCTGTCGAGGCGCAACCGCTGCCGCCCCTTGGCCCCTTGCCCTTTTCCCTGACTGAAGCCATCGGCATGGTGGACAAGGTCTTCGATATCGAAAAGATGCTCAAGGATGAGGGTGTCCAGCTGACCGAGCCCTATTATCAGCAGTCGGTGCTGGTCTATGAACAGTTCTATGAAAAATACCTCTCGGTCCCCGGTTGCATGCATTTTGCCCTCAATTATGACGGCGTTTTCAACCGCAACGGCTTTTACGGTCAGGCGCGCGGTGTCTCGAAACAAATCGAGCGGATGGGCGGTGCCGAGGCGGTTCTGGAGGTCGGTTGCGGCAAGGGGCTGAACACGATCCATCTCGCTCAGAACAACCCCAACGTGCAATTCACCGGCCTCGATCTTCTGCACGAACATGTCGCAAAGGGCACCGAACGCGCCGCCGACCTGCCCAATGCCCGTTTTGTTCAGGGCAGCTTTGAGCCTTTGCCGCAGGATCTGACCGGCTTTGACATTGCCTTTGGCGTCGAAACGCTGTGCTATGCCGTCGATCTGGACAAGGTTTGCCAGTCGCTGGCGCGCGCCCTGAAACCCGGTGGACGGGTGGTGATCTTTGATTGCTTCCTGAACGAGCCCGCGCCGGGCCACAGCGAAGAGATGCAGCTTGCCACCCGGCTTCTGGAAGTTGGCTGGGGCATCTCTCAGGGCTATCGGACACCCCAGCAATGGCTGGATGCCTTCAACCGCGCCGGGCTGGAGCTGCATTGGGACCATGACGAGACAGCCTTTATCCTGCCCAATCTGCGCAAGCTTCAGGAATATTCGCTCAAGTTCTACAATGACTGGAAGGTCCGGCTGCAAGCGCGGATCGTATCGTCACTGGGGCAGCGCAACGCCGTGACCGCGCTCTTGATGCCGTATCTGTTCGAAGGGGTCGAGGGCGAGAATGCCTCGCTGCCCGGCGTCAGTTATCGCCGTCTTGTGGTGCGCAAGCCCGTGGCCTGAAGGTGCTCCTGGCAGCGCGCCCTTGACAGCGCCGCCGCGCCGCCCAGTTTTGCGGTGACAACAAGGAAGCGCCTCTTGGACATCGCCGTTATAGACTCCATCGACCAGATCGCCCCTGCCGAATGGGATGTTCTGGTGCCAGCCCCGGACGGACGGGTGGTTGACCCGTTCACCACCCATCGCTTTCTCGCAGCGCTTGAGCGTTCCGGCTCCGTCGGTGGGGGGACCGGCTGGCAACCGCAGCACCTGGTAATCCGTGAAGGGGGCAGGCTTCTTGCAGCCGCGCCCTTCTATGTCAAAGCCCACAGCCAGGGCGAATACATCTTTGATCATGCCTTTGCCGATGCCTGGCAGCGGGCGGGCGGGCGTTATTACCCCAAGCTGCAATGCGCCGTGCCCTTCACCCCCGCAACCGGCCCGCGCCTTCTGGGCCCCGCGCCGTTGCGCCCGCTTCTGCTGCGCGCCATGCGCGATATCGTCGAGCAGAATGGACTGTCCTCAGTGCATATCACCTTTTGTACCGAGGAAGAGGCCGCCCTTGGTGCCAAGGAGGGCTTCCTGCACCGCGTCACCCAGCAATACCACTGGGAAAACCGAGATTTCGGCAATTTCGAGGGGTTTCTGGCCGCTCTTTCCTCGCGCAAGCGCAAGGCCATCCGCAAGGAACGCGCCACCGCGCAGGCTTTCGGCGGTCAGATCCGGGCGCTGACGGGCGATGCCCTGCGGCCTGAACACTGGAATGCCTTCTGGGCCTTCTATCAGGATACCGGCTCGCGCAAATGGGGCCGCCCCTATCTGACACGGGCCTTCTTTGACGAAATCCACGCTAGCATGCGCAATGATATCTTTCTGGTGCTGGCCGAACGCGGCGGGCAGCCGGTGGCCGGGGCGCTCAATTTCATCGGGCGCGACACGCTTTATGGGCGCTATTGGGGCTGCACCGAAGATCACCCCTGCCTGCATTTCGAATTGTGCTATTATCAGGCAATCGATTTCGCGCTGGCAAACGGGATGAAACGGGTCGAGGCAGGGGCGCAGGGCGAGCACAAGCTGGCACGCGGCTATCTCCCGGTGCCGGTGCATGCGCTCTACTGGTTCAATGATGCACGTTTCACCCGTGCGGTGGCCGATTACTTGCGCTCCGAAGGCTCGGCCGTGCAGCAGGAAATGGACTGGCTCGAACAATTCGCTCCCTTCCGCAAGGCGGGCGAGACCAACCGGCAGCCTCAAGGGAAAGGATCAGGGGATGCGGCCCAAAAAGCTGGACACGAGTGAACGAAACGCCGCCTTGCCAGAACTGGCACGGCGCGGATGGCGCCATGATCCGGAACGTGATGCGATCACCAAGTCATATCGCTTTGCCGATTTCGCGCGGGCATTCGGCTGGATGACCAAAGTTGCGCTGTCGGCTGAAAAGCTCGATCATCACCCGGAATGGCGCAATGTCTACAATCTGGTCGAAGTTGTTCTGACGACCCATGACGCAGGCGGATTGACCACATTGGACCTGCGGATGGCCGAACGGATGGATGTCCTGGCCGCGGGCTGAACGCGCCGATCAATACGCGCGATCAGCCCGGTCTGACAGGGAATGAACCACCGGGTGCGGTTTTCGGCGCTTGATGGCACTTGCGCCCTGTCCGCTGTTGGACCTCAGAGCGATTCCAGCATGGCCTCGCCGCCTGAAAGTTCGCAGGTTCCCGCTTTCACCTCGACATGAAGCCGCGTTACTACGCCATCCTCGACCAGTATCGCATAGCGGCGCGAGCGATTGAGGAGCCCGGTTGCCGGCGCTGAGAATGCCATCCCCACCGCGCGCGTGAATGCTGCGTCAGGATCGGCGAGCATGGTGATCCCTGCCTCGCTGGCGCCGGTCGTGCGGCCCCAATAGCGCATCACATGCGCGTCGTTGACCGACAGACAGATAATCTCGTCCACGCCCTTTTCGCGCAGTGCTGTCGCGGTGCGTATGAAACTTGGCACATGCGCCGAGTCGCAGGTCGGGGTAAAGGCGCCGGGTACGGCGAAGATCACTACCCGCCGCCCCTTCAGCTTCTCGCTCAGATGCACCACGTCAGGGCCGGTATCCCTGATCACCGGAAACGTTGCCTCGGGCAGTCGCGTGCCCAGATGAAGCGCCCCGGCGCTTTCAGCCGGGGCGGCTTTGATTGTCGTATTCATCAGTTGTTTTCCAATCAGAGCATCGCCAGAAGAGCTTCGCCCTTCGAGATGTCGCATTCACCGGGCTTGTCGACGCTGGCATGGGTGATCACACCGTCCTCCAGCACCAGCGCGTAGCGGTTCGAGCGCCCGATCAGCCCCAGATGAGGTGCAGTGAAATCCATTCCCAGCGCGCGGGTAAAGGCACCGTCAGCGTCACCCAGAAGCTCGATTTCAGCTGTTGTCGCGCCCGTCGACTCGCCCCAGGCCTTCAGCACGAATGGGTCATTGACGGCAATGCACAAGATTGCATCAACGCCTTTGGCGCGAAACGCGTCCGCGGTGCGAATGAAGCTTGGGATATGGGCCGTGGTGCAGGGGCCGGTGAAAGCACCGGGCAGGGCAAACAGCACCACTTTGCGGCCCTTCAGCTGATCGCCAAGGCTGATGATTTCCGGGCCGTTTTTGCCCATCCGGGCCAGGTTTGCATCGGGCAGGCGGGTGCCGGTTTCCAGTGCCATGATCACTCCTCGTTCGTTGCGTTTTCCTTGTGCAAGGTTATAGGGTTGCCGTGGCCTCTTTTCCAGTCGCCCGACTGGGGTGTGGTGGGGCACACGGCAACAGAAGGCGGGAAATGAACGGAATTGTGGTTGTTGGCGCGGGGCAGGCAGGGGCTTCGCTGGTGGCAAAACTGCGCGCACTGGGCTATGCGGGGCCTCTGACACTGATCGGTGACGAGGCGCTACCACCCTATCAGCGCCCGCCGTTGTCAAAAAAGTATCTTCTGGGCGAGTTGCCCAAGGAACGGCTGTTTCTGCGCCCTGAAGCCTTTTATGCCGAACAGGGGATCACGCTGCGGCTGGGCAAGCCGGTGACCGCCATCGATACTCAGGCCCGCCAACTGGTTCTGGGCGACGAGGCACTGGTGTATGACCAGCTTGTCCTGACAACCGGCGCCGAACCTCGGTGCCTGCCAAAGGCCATCAGCGGCGGGCTGAAGGGGGTCTACAGCGTCCGCAGGCTGGCAGATATCGATGCCATGGCCCCCGAATTCTCTGCCGGTCGGCGGGTGTTGATCGTCGGCGGCGGTTACATCGGGCTTGAAGCGGCGGCGGTCGCGCGTCAGCGCGGGCTGGAGGTGACGCTGATCGAGGCTGCGCCGCGCATCCTGCAACGCGTCGCCGCTTCCGAGACTGCCGATTACATCCGCGACCTGCACGGCGCACAGGGCGTGCATATTCGCGAAAGCTGTGGGTTGAAGCGCCTTCTGGGCGCGGCGGGCCGGGTGCATGGCGCGCTCCTGGCGGACGGGCAGGAAATTGCCGTCGATTTCGTCATCGTCGGTATCGGTGTGACGCCCGCCTCCGCGCTGGCCGAGGCTGCCGGTCTGCGGCTCGAGAACGGGATTGCCACCGATGCGCTGGGCCGCACGTCGGACCCGTATGTCTGGGCGGCGGGCGATTGCGCGTCATTTCCCTGGGCGAGGGGTCGCATCCGCCTGGAGAGCGTACAAAACGCCATCGATCAGGCCGAGTGCGTGGCGGCGAACATGCTGGGCGCGGACAAGGCCTATGCGCCGCTGCCGTGGTTCTGGTCGGACCAGTATGACCTGAAACTGCAGATTGCCGGGTTGAACACCGGTTATGACCGTGTGGTGATCCGTCAGACCAAAGGCGCGCGCAGTCACTGGTACTACGACGGCGCGCGTTTTCTGGCGGTCGATGCGATGAACGACCCGCGGGCCTTCATGCTGGGCAAACGCCTGCTTGAGGCTGGCCGCGCGCCCGATCCCGCACACGTGGCTGATCCGGCCTGCGATCTCAAGACATTGCTGGCCTGATCATGCGGATTGTGGGCGGGGCCTTGCGTGGGTTGCAACTGGCAGATGTCGGCGCGGGCGATGCGACCGCGCATTTGCGGCCCACTTCTGACCGGGTGCGCGAGGCGGTCTTCAACCTTCTGATCAACGGTCGCCACGGCGATCTGGTGCGCGGTCAGCGGGTGCTTGACTTGTTCGCTGGCACTGGCGCGCTGGGATTGGAGGCATTGTCACGCGGCGCGTTGCAGGTCACATTCGTCGATGACGGTGCCGCTGCCCGCGCTCTGATCCGTGCCAATATCGAAAAGGCGCGCGCGATGGGCACCACGCGGCTTTTCCGTCGCAACGCTACCGTGCTGGGTCCGAACCGGGGGGCGGGCTTCGGGCTGGTGTTCCTTGATCCGCCCTATGGGCTGGGCCTGGGTTTGCCTGCACTGCATTCTGCAAAAGAGGGCGGCTGGCTGACCTCCGGCGCCACCGTAGTCTGGGAGGAAAACACCCCCCAGATTGCACCCGAGGGCTTCACTCTTCTCGATCAGCGACGCTACGGCGACACATGGGTCACGCTGCTGCGCGCGCCTTGATCTCATTTTCTGGCTTAAAGTGTCCGGCCCGCAGGGGGCAAAGCCCCCCGCGCTACAGGATAAAATCAAAATACCGGTTCAATGGCAATTCACGCGCTCGCACCCCCGTCAGATCGAAAAGTGCATTGGCCAGAGCGGCCGCCGCGGGCGGTGTCGAGGGTTCGCCCGCGCCACCCATGCGCGGCTGGTTTTCCAGGATACGGGTTTCGATCACCGGCGCCGCGTTGATCCGCAAGGCGTCGTAATCGGGGAAGTTTCGCTGCTGCACCTCGCCATCTTCAAAGGTGATCTCGCCCATGACCGCCGCAGACAACCCATAGATCAACCCCGATTCCATCTGTGCCTGCACAATGCCGGGGTCCAGCACTCGGCCCATGTCGCAGGCGATCCAGGCGCGGGAAATGCGGATGCGCCCACTTTCGTCGCGCACCTCCACCACTTCGGCCACTGGCGTGCCGAAGGACCAGGTGAATGCCACACCGCGCCCGGTGCCGGGCTCCTTGGGTCTGTCCCAGCCTGACATCTCGCCCACGGCTTCCAGCACCTGCGCGGCTATGGCGCTTTCCGGGCGGATCAGTGCCAGCCGGAACTCCAGCGGGTTACGCCCGGCAGCATGGGCCAGCTCGTCGATAAAACTTTCATGAATGAAACCGTTGTGGCTGTTGCCGACCGAGCGCCAGAAACCCAACGGGATATCCAGATCCGCGTGATACCCCTCCACCCGGTAATGGGGGATTGCATAGGGCTGATCAAAGGCCCCTTCCACGTGCCCCTTGTCCGGCCCGCCCATCGGCAGACCCAGCATCCGCCGTCCGGCCTGATGCATCACCGAAGGTCCGGCTATGCGTGCCTCGAACGCTTGCGCGTGCCCGTCCGCCACGGCACCCCGCATCCGGGCGATGATGCCGGGGCGGTAGAAATCATGGGTCATGTCCTCTTCGCGAGACCAGACAACTTGCACGGGCGTGTCCGGCATCTCTTTCGCGACCTTCGCTGCAAGCACCGAATAATCCGCCTCCAGCCGCCGCCCGAACCCGCCGCCCAGAAACGGCGTGTGGACGGTGACCTGATCGGCCCGCAGGCCCACGGCCTCGGCGGCTGCACGGGCTTGTATCAGTGGCGTCTGGTTTGGTGACCACAGCTCCAGCGCGGCGCCGGTATAAAGGGCGGTAGCATTCATCGGCTCCATGGTTGAATGAGCCAGAAAGGGCAGGCGGTATTCGGCCTCGATCACTTGCTCGGCTTCGCCGAGCGCGCGCTCTGCATTGCCATCGTTGCGCAGCCGTGAATTGCGCCGCCCGTCGAACGCTTCATTGATCCGCGCGAATATTGCCTCGGTTGTGGGCGGATAAGGGGCTGGGTTCCATTCGATCTCTACGGCCTCGGCCCCGCGCATCGCGGCCCAGCTATTGCTGGCGACCACCGCCACGCCGGTGCCCAGATCGATCACCCGCTCGACACCAGGCACCGCCATGGCTGGCGCGGCGTCATACCGGCGCATCGTGCCACCCAGCCGGGGAGACATCCGCGGGCTGGCGAATTTCATGCCCGGCAGGCGGATATCCACGCCAAAGGTGGCAGTTCCTGTGACCTTGGGCAACATGTCCGCTCGCGGCAGGGAACGGCCCAGAAGCTTCCATTCGGCAGGGTCGCGCGGCTCTACCTGTGGCGGGCTGCGCCGGGCCGCGGCCTCGGCCAGTGCTGCATACGGAATGCGCCGTCCATCGCTGGTGACAACCGCGCCCGCTTCGGTGCCGAGCGCGCTGGGCGTGGTGCCCAGCTGTTCGGCAGCGGCGGCCTTGAGCGCCTCTCGCGCGCTGGCCCCGGCATGACGCAGACGGGCGTAGCCGTCACGCGTGGCGGTCGATCCGCCGGTGATCTGCAACCCGAACAGCTTGCCCAACTGCCCCATCGCGCCCGCCACCGAATGCTGCCAGTCGCGCATCGCATAGTCGGCCAGCGGCAATCCGGCCTCCATCAATGCGGCATTGTAATAGGCATCGGCGGCGGGGCCATGGATGACGCGCACGCTGCCCCATTCCAGATCCAGTTCTTCGGCCAGCATGGCGGCCAGCGTGGTCTGCGCACCCTGTCCCATCTCGGCCCGTCCCGTAACCAGCGTAACGCCATCGCCATTGATGATCAGGAACGGGTTGAGCGCTACACCCTCGGGCGGGGCTAGCGGGTTTGTCACCGGCTGGCGGATTTTCCACACGCCAAAGGCCACGCCCCCGGCGATGGCAACCGATCCCACCAACAGGCTGCGCCGCGTTATCTTGCCCAGTTTGCTCATGGCTCAGGCCTCCCGCATGTCAGCTGCGGCATCATGGATCGCGGCGCGGATACGGCTGTACGTGCCGCAGCGGCAGAGGTTCCCGGCCATCCAGTCGTCGATCTCGGCGTCCGTTGGTGCGGGGTTTTCAGCCAGCAGCGCTGCGGCCTGCATGATCTGGCCGGACTGACAGTAGCCGCATTGCGCCACCTGATGGCGCAGCCAGGCGGCTTGCAGGGGCGCGGGGGCATCTGGCGTGCCCAGCCCCTCGATGGTGGTGACAGGCCCCCAGACATCGGCCAGTGCCACCTGGCAGGACCGCACGGCTTCACCGTCGATCATGACGGTGCAGGCGCCGCAGGCTGCCACGCCACAGCCAAACTTGGTGCCGGTCAGGTTGAGCACATCGCGCAGCACCCACAAAAGCGGCATGTCCTCGGGCAGATCGAGCGAGTGGGTCTGGTCATTGACGGTTAGGTCCATCTGCCTGCCTCCGGGCTGCGGCGCGTATTTACCTCAACATAGGGGATACGCGCGCGCTTTCCAGCCGGATCAGAGGACAACCACCCGCGTTCCACGCCCCACGCGACCGAAAAGGTCAATCACATCATGATTGATCATACGAAAACACCCTGACGAGGCCCGGTGCCCGATCGAGCGCCATTCCGGTGTGCCGTGGATGCGGATGCCCTCATCGGTGCCGGTGGCAAGGGTGCGCAGATAAAGTGCGCGGGCGCCCAGCGGGTTTCGGGGGCCGCCCGGCTGGCCATCGGCCCAGCGTTCCAGCGAGGGATCGCGCCGAATCATGTTGGGCGTCGGCGTCCAACCGGGCCAATGCGCCGTGCGATAGATCTCGGCCTCGCCGCGCCAGTCCAGCCCCTCACGCCCCACGCTGAGACCGTAACGCAGTGCGTAACCATCAGGCAACACCAGATGCAACAGCCCATGGTCCAGCCGGATGACGATGGTGCCCGGCGCTTCCTCGGTATCAAACCGCACGACCTGCCGGTGCAGCCATTCTGGCACCTGATCTATCGGCACGGCGGGGATGGTATGCGGGCCATCGCGCCGCGCGGCGTAATCCAGCGGCTCGATCTCGGGTGGCGGCGCAAGGGCAAGCGGCTCAAGGCAGGCCGCCAGCGGCAGCGTGGCGCCAGAGGCAAGGCCAAATGTGAACAGGCGGCGGGACAGGGTGGTCATGGGAGCCTATGTATCTGGTATCTGCAAAGGTAACTCTGCCTTGTCTCGCCGGGTTCCAAGCCCGTCTGGCAATCTCGCTACAGACTGGTGCGCAGATGCCACAGCTCCGGGAACAGCTCGACGTCCAGCATCCGGCGCAGATATTGTACCCCGGCAGTGCCCCCGGTGCCGCGCTTGAAGCCGATCACCCGCTCTACCGTGGTGACATGGTTGAAGCGCCAGCGGCGGAAATAATCCTCGAAATCCACCAGCTTTTCGGCCAGTTCATACAACTCCCAATGGGTTTCCGGCGCGGCATAGACGGCGCGCCATGCGGCTTCGACCGCCGGATGTGCCTTCCAGGGTTGGCGCAGATCGCGTTCCAGCACTTCGGCGGGAATGTCGAACCCGGCCCCGGCAAGCGACTGGATCGCCACATCGTAAAGCGAGGGCTTCTTCAGTTCAGCCTCAAGCGCCGCCGTAAGATCTTCGCGGTGGGCATGCGGGCGCAGCATCGACAGATTGCGGTTGCCGACGGCGTATTCGATCAGCCGGTACTGCCAGGATTGAAACCCCGAGGACTGGCCCAATGCATCCCGAAACCTTGTGTATTCACTCGGCGTCATGGTGCGCAACACATCCCATGCACTGTTGAGCTGTTCGAAGATCCGCGCCACCCGGCTGAGCATCTTGAATGCCGGACGCATCTGGCCATCCGCCAGAAGCGCGCGCGCGGCGCCGATCTCATGCAGGGCAAGTCGCATCCACAATTCGGATGTCTGGTGCTGGATGATGAACAGCATCTCGTCATGTGCAGTACTGCGTGGATGCTGTGCGCTCAGGATCGCATCGAGCGACAGATAATCCGTATAGGACATGCGGCCATCAAAGGCCATTTGCGCACCTTCCTGCGCGGGGTCATAAGCCTGGGTCATGGGGTTCTCCGGTGTGTTGAATGAGGGCAGAAAACGGACTCAACCCGCAACGCGCGCATTCAACATTCCGACCATCGCCAAACGCTTCCACAATGCCATCCAGCCTGCCGGGCGACAAAGCGGTGGCAGGGTTTTCATCTTGCCCGAAATACGCACGGGGGTTCCAAGGGGGCGCGTGCGCCCCCTTGGCGAGGGGGGCGCGGGGGGGCGAGCAGCCCCCCCGATCTCCCCCGCAACCTTCATGTCACTTTCGCCCGTTTCTTGAATTCAGGCCGGTCCCAGGCATGGGTTTTCATGATGTCGGCCAGTATTGCCACGGCTTGTTCCACATCATCCAGCCCGGTGAACAGCGGCGTGAAGCCGAAGCGGATGATGTCGGGCGCGCGGAAATCGCCGATAACGCCGCGCGCGATCAGGGCTTGCATGATGGCATAGCCTTCCGGGTGGCGAAAACTCACCTGGCTACCGCGCCGGGCGTGTTCGCGCGGGGTGGCAAGCAGCAGATCGGGGCAAGCGTCCTCAACCCCCTTTATGAAAGCGTCGGTCAGCGCCAGAGAACGCGCGCGCAAATCGGCGATCTCGACATCCTCCCAGACATCGAGCGCGGCATCCAGCGCCACCAGTTGCAGCACCGGCGGCGTGCCCACCCGCATCCGGTCGATCCCGCGACCAGGGCGGTAATCCAGATCGAAGGCAAAGGGGGCTTCGTGGCCCAGCCAGCCCGACAGTGCCGGGCGCGCGACCTCGGCATGGCGGGGCGCGACATAGATGAAGGCCGGGCCGCCGGGGCCGGAATTGAGGTATTTGTAGCTGCAGCCCACCGCGAAATCGGCCTTGCCTTCGGCTACCTTCACATCGGTCGCGCCCGCCGAATGCGCCAGATCCCAGACCGCCAGCGCCCCCGCGGCATGCGCTTTTGCCGTCAGGGCAGGCATGTCATGGCGCCGCCCGGTGCGGTAATCGACCTCGGTCAGCATCAGGACCGCCACGCTGTCGTCAATCGCCGCTTCCACCGCTTCGGGGGCGACGGTGACCAGCCGGTACTCTGGCCCCAGCGTTTTGCACAGGCCTTCGGCCATATAGAGATCCGAGGGGAAATTGCCGGTGTCGGACAGGATCACCCTGCGCTTCGGGTTCATTTCCAGCGCCGAGGCGAGCGCCTGATAGACCTTGATCGACAGCGTGTCGCCCATCACCACATGCCCCGGCTCGGCCCCGATCAGCCGCGCGATACGGTCACCGACGCGGGCGGGCAGATCCATCCAGCCCGCACGGTTCCAGCCGGTTATGACCATCTGCCCCCATTCCTCGGTGACTGTCTTTGCCACCCGAGCAGGCACGCTGTGGGGCAGGGGGCCCAATGAGTTTCCGTCGAGATAGATCATCCCTTCGGGAAGGTCGAACAGGGCGCGGGTCTTGGCGAAATCAGTGGTCATTCGATTACTCGTGCAAGGATCATGACAGCCTAGGGGCGGATCTTCTGTATTTCAAGCTTGAAGGTTGCCCGCCCGTGTCAAAGCCAGTCGCGCAGGATCGGAATGAGCGGTATGTCGGCCGGGGGCATCGGATAGTCGCGCAAATCGGCGGCGCGAACCCATTTCAACGCCTGACCTTCGCGCGGTGTGACGATGCCCTGCCAGCGCCGACAGGCGAACAGCGGCATGAGCAGGTGGAAATCAGGGTAGGAATGGCTGGCGAATGTCAGGGGGGCCAGGCATGAGGCCCAGGTTTCGATCCCCAGCTCTTCATGCAGTTCGCGGATCAGCGCGGCCTCCGGGGTTTCGCCGGGTTCGACCTTGCCGCCCGGAAACTCCCACAGGCCGGCCATGGATTTGCCGGGCGGGCGCTGGGCCAGCAGAATGCGCCCATCAGGGTCGATCAGCGCGACAGCGGAGACGAGGACGGTTTTCATGAGGCGGCGTACCCGTGGCAAGCCGGGGAAGGGGGGCGCTGCCCCCCGCCGCGCCATGCGCGGCTCCCCCCGGCGTATTTCGGGCAAGATGAAATCGTGATCACGAGCGGTAATCGGCGTTGATGTCGATATAGCGATGCGTCAGATCGCAGGTCCAGACCGTGGCCTTGCCCTTGCCCAGGCCGAGGTCGACGCCAATCGAGATTTCCGCGTTCTTCATATGTGCGGCTCCGTCGGCCTCCTGGTAGTCCGGATCTACCATGCCATTCGTGGCGACCTTCACGTCACCAAACCTGATCGACAGCAGGTCACGGTCGGCGCGCGCACCCGACTTGCCTACCGCCATGACAATGCGGCCCCAGTTGGGGTCTTCGCCGGCGATGGCAGTCTTGACCAGTGGCGAATTGGCGATCGCCATGGCGCAGCGGTGGGCATCGGCCTTGTCGTCAGCACCGGTGACAGTGATTTCGACAAACTTCGTGGCGCCCTCGCCATCGCGCACCACCTGATGCGCAAGATCGGTCATCACGGCGCCAAGCGCCTTTTCGAAAGCCCGCGCCCCGACAGAGCGCATATCGCGCAGGGCCGGTGCCGGGCTTTTCCCGGTTGCTGCGACCAGCAGTGTATCCGAGGTGGAGGTGTCGCTGTCGACGGTGATGCAGTTGAAGCTGCGGTCGGTGAGGCGGCTGACCATGGTTTGCAGCGGTTTTTGACCGATCGTCGCATCGGTAAAGATATAGACCAGCATCGTCGCCATATCGGGCGCGATCATGCCCGAACCCTTGGCGATACCGGCGATGCGGACAGGGTGCCCATCGACCATGATCTCGGCCATTGCACCCTTGGGGAAAGTATCGGTCGTCATGATGGCGCGGGCGGCCTGATCAAGGCCTTCGGGCGCCAGACCTGCGCTTAGCTCCTCCAGACTGTCGATGATGCGTTCATGCGGCAAGGGTTCGCCGATCACGCCGGTGGAGGCGGTGAAGATACGCTCAGCGGGCAGGTTCAACTGTTTGCCAACTGCTTCACACAACGCATCGACAGAGGCACGACCGCGCGCGCCGGTGAAGGCGTTGGAATTGCCGGCGTTGACCAGTATCGCCGCGCCACTTTCGGTGTCAGCCTTCAGTGCCAGCTTGGCCTGGCAATCCTGCACGGCCGCCGAGGCCGTTTTCGACCGGGTTAAGGTGCCCACAACGGTGCTGCCAGGCGCCAGCCGCGCCAGCATCACATCCAGCCGCCCCTTGTAGCGCACTCCGGCAGCGGCGGCGGCAAACTCAACCCCGCCAATCACCGGCAGGGCGGGAAACCCGGCAGGTGCAAGCGGCGAGACCGACGGCCCCTTTGCAGCCCCCAGCACCGAAGCCAGTTGGTTCTTCAGCTCCTTGGCGGTGGCTTTCCACCTCTTCGCCCTGGCCTTTGCTTTCTCAGCCTTTGGCTTGCTGGCTTTGGATTTCTTGGCGCTGGGCTGTTTGGCCATCTCATGATCCTGTGGTTCAAGAAAACCCGCGCCCAGGAGGCGGGCGCGGGCTGGATGACTCTGAGTTTACGCTGGCTGCGCTTACTCGTCCAGCAGATCGCTGCGGTTCAGAACCGACGGATCGACAGCATCCGAAAGGTTGTCGATATCGGCAGATTCACGCAACTGCGCAATCAGCGCGCGGGAGGTTTCGCGCTGGATCTCTGCCACCAGATCATCGCGGACCATTTCCAGTGTCGGAACCGAGGCAACGCGCGTTTCCTTCAGCAAGATCACATGCCAGCCAAACCGGGTTTCCACCGGGTCAGACACTGCGCCGGGTTCCAGCACCATTACCGCCTGCTCGAAGGGTTCGATCATCACACCTTCGCCGAACCAGCCCAGATCGCCGCCCGCAGCGCTGGAGCCGTCGAGCGAGAATTCGCGCGCAACCTCGGCAAAGTCGCGCCCGGATTCAAGCTCGGCTACGACGGTCTGGATTTCCTCTTCGGTGCGCACAAGAATATGGGCGGCGTTGTATTCGGTGGTGGGCTCACCCTGACCGAATTCTGTGACAAAGGCGTCATAGGCTACCTGTAGGTTCTCTTCGCTGGCGGCGGCCTCGACGGCGGCCATCAGGGCGGCATTGGCGACGAAATTGCGGGTCTCGTTTTCCAGCATGATACGCTCACGCTGGTTAAGGGAACCTTTGTAATGCTGATACAGCATTTCCTGTTCGATCAGTTGTTCCACAAGTGCCGGAAACAGCGTTTCAGCAGGAACCGCGGCAAACTGCTGGGGCAATGCGGCGCGCAGGGCGGCGGCGTGGCCCAGCGTGATCTCGGTGTCGCCGACACGCGCCAGAACGGTCGCGGCGTCAGGTGCATCCTGTGCCGCCAAAGGCAGTGAAAAGACCGCAAAGGCGGCTGCAGCAAGAAATCCGGCGGTTTTTTTCATGGGAAAGCTCCTGAATGCGCATGGATTCGGCGCGTATGATTGACACTATATGGCCCGCCCCTTACATCGCTTGTCGGTCCTGCGTGCGTGGCAACGGCCTGCTTGCGCCCTTATCTAAGGGAACCCCCGGCAGGCGGGCAACCCCGCGGCGCGCACGAAATGGTCAGCGTAGGCGAGCGGAGAAAACATGTTGGGTCTTGGAACTCTGAGCCGGAAGGTCTTCGGCACGGCAAACGATCGCAAGGTAAAGGCCGTGCGTCCGCTGGTCGAAAAGATCAACGCGCTGGAGCCGGAATTTCAGGCGCTGGACGACGCCGGTCTGATCGCAAGGACCGAAGCGTTGAAGGCACGCTACGCGCAGGGTGAAAGCCTTGAGAAGCTGTTGCCGGAAGCCTTCGCCAACTGCCGCGAGGGTGCGCGCCGGGCGCTGGGTCTGCGCGCCTTTGATGTGCAGCTGATCGGCGGCATTTTTCTGCATCAGGGCAACATCGCCGAAATGAAAACCGGCGAGGGAAAGACGCTGGTTGCTACCTTCCCGGCCTATCTGAACGCGTTGACGGGCAAGGGCGTGCATATCGTCACCGTCAACGACTATCTTGCGCGGCGTGATGCGGGGTGGATGGGCAAGGTGTTTGCCAAATTGGGCATGACCACAGGCGTTGTGGTGCCGCACCAGCCTGACGGTGAGAAGTATGAGGCCTATCAGGCCGATGTGACTTATGCCACAAACAACGAGCTGGGCTTCGACTATCTGCGCGACAATATGAAGACCGAGCTGTCGCAGATGATGCAGCGTGGGCATAACTTTGCCATCGTCGATGAGGTTGACAGTATCCTGATCGATGAGGCGCGCACGCCGCTGATCATCTCGGGCATGTCACAAGACCGCACCGACCTTTATGTCAAGGTCAACGAACTGATTCCGCTGGTGACCGACGAGCACTTCACGCTCGATGAGAAACAGCGCCTGGTGAACTACACCGACGAAGGGCAGGAGTTCGTCGAGAACCAGCTTCATGCTGCCGGCATCCTGCCCGAGGGTCAGGCGCTGTATGACCCTGAATCCACCACCATCGTGCACCATATCAATCAGGCGTTGCGCGCCCACAAGATGCTGCACAAGGATCAGCACTATATCGTCCGCGATAACAAGATCGTGCTGATCGACGAGTTTACCGGTCGCATGATGATCGGCCGCCAGCTTTCTGACGGTCTGCATCAGGCGGTCGAGGCCAAGGAAGGGCTGCCGATCCAGCCCGAGACCGTCACAATGGCCTCGGTCACCTTCCAGAACTATTTCCGCCTCTACGACAAGCTGGCAGGGATGACCGGCACCGCCACCACCGAGGCCGAGGAATTCAAGGAAATCTACAATCTGGGTGTGGTGGAAATTCCAACCAACAAGCCCATTGCCCGTCTGGACGAGCATGATCAGGTCTACCGTACCGCGCGCGAGAAGTTCGAAGGCGTGATGGAAGCGATCCGCGACGCACATGGCAAGGGCCAGCCGGTTCTGGTGGGCACTACCTCGATCGAAAAGTCCGAGGAACTGGCGGCGATGCTGAACAAGGCCAGCATCCCCCACAACGTGCTTAACGCCCGCCAGCACGAGCAGGAGGCGCATATCGTCGCCGAGGCCGGGCGCGTGGGATCGGTGACCATCGCCACCAACATGGCCGGGCGCGGCACCGATATTCAGTTGGGCGGCAACGTCGAAATGCGCGTACTGGACGCGCTTGCCGAAACGCCTGACGCCGACCCGGCCGAGGTGCGCACGCGTATCGAGGCTGAGGTGGCCGCTGAGCGCCGGCAGGTGCTGGATGCGGGCGGGCTGTTCGTTCTGGCCACCGAGCGCCATGAAAGCCGCCGGATCGACAACCAGCTGCGTGGCCGCTCGGGCCGTCAGGGTGATCCGGGGCGTTCGGTCTTCTTCCTCTCGCTGGAAGATGACCTGATGCGCATTTTCGGCTCGGAACGGCTGGAAAAGGTGCTGTCGACGCTGGGCATGAAGGAAGGCGAGGCGATCGTTCATCCTTGGGTCAACAAATCACTGGAGAAGGCGCAGGCCAAGGTCGAAGCGCGCAACTTCGATATCCGCAAGACCCTGCTGAAGTTCGATAACGTGATGAACGATCAGCGCCGCGTGATCTTCGAGCAGCGGCTGGACATCCTGCGCGCCGAGGATCTGTCGGAAACCATCGTCGACATGCGCCACTCCGTGGTCGAGGATCTGGTGCGGTTTCATCTGCCGCCGAACTCCTACGCCGATCAATGGGATGTCGAGGGGCTTCAGGCTGCGGCGATCGACAAGCTGAATGTCGATCTGCCGATCATCGCCTGGGCCGACGAGGACGGTGTCGATCAGGAAGTGGTGCGCGAACGCCTGATCGAAGCTGCCGATGCGCTGATGGCTCAGAAAGAGGCCGATTTCGGGCCTGAAACCATGCGCAACATCGAAAAGCAGCTTTTGTTGCAGATCATCGATACCAAGTGGCGCGAGCATCTGATCACGTTGGAGCACCTGCGCTCGGCAGTGAACTTCCGGGGGCTGGCGCAGCGCGATCCGCTCAACGAATACAAGTCTGAAGCCTTCGTGCTGTTCGATCACATGCTCACCGCGCTGCGCGAGGATGTGACACGGCAACTGGCCCGCATCCGCCCGCTTTCCGCCGAAGAGCAGCAGGCGATGATGGCCCAGATGCAGATGCAGCAGGCCGCGGCGGGGGACGGCAAACTGGAGCGCCCGATCGACCTGCCGCGCATCAACCCGCGTGCCGACGCAGCCACGCCGACTGGCGATGCCCCGGCTGGCCCCCCTGTCGACGGATTTGATGAAAACGACCCGGCCACCTGGGGAAACCCGGGGCGCAATGCACCTTGCCCCTGCGGTTCGGGCAAGAAATTCAAGCATTGCCACGGTCGTTTGCTTTAAAGGACGGTCGTTTGCTCTGACCACAAGCCGCCAAAGGACCATTCCCGCGCCACGAAGCTGCCCAGATCACCGGGCAGTTTCAACTTCGAAAACGGGTATTTCGGAGAGTGCGATGAACCGGGTGCGGATCATTTCCCTGATTGCGGCGACACTGGGTGTTGCCGTGGGCGCAGGGACGTTGTTTCAACAGGAAACCATGCGCCAGGAGGCTACGCCACACGCGGCCTCGGCGCAGTCCGATAACTCGCTTGTCGGGTTGGCGGCAAATGAGTCAATCACAGACGCGGTCGCCGAACCAGAGTCCGAAATGGTTTCGCAGCCAGTTTCGGTGCAAATTGCCACGGCCAGCGTTCTGCCAGGTCTGATCACCACCGCTGATCCGCTTGCAGAGCATGCCCGCTCCGCAGAGGCGTTGGTGATCGAAACACAGCCTGCGCCAATCGAAGATGAGTCCGAAGCCCAGGCCGGGCTTGTGACGCTCGCCACCGATCCTGCGCTGATCGAAGATCTGTTGGCCGAGGTTGATGCCTGTGCCGTCTGGCTGGTGGTGACACCCGAAAGCAACGCGATGCTGGACATGAGCTTGTATGCACCCTGTGATGGCGGCGGAAAGGTGGAAATCAGCCATGCCGGGCTGCGCTTTGACGCCCGTATCGGCAGCGATGGCCAGCTTGCGCTGATCTTGCCCGCATTGACGCCGCAGGCCGAACTGACCGTCAGTTTTGATGACGGTCGCACCAGCAGCGACACCGCCGAGGTTGCGGATGCCAGCCTCTTCGACCGCGTGGCAATCCAGTGGCAGGGTCCTGCCGTTCTGGGGCTGAACGCCTATGAATTCGGCGCTGACTTCGGCAGTGACAATCATATCCACCCCGCCAACCTTGCCGCGCCTGGCGATGCCGCGCGGGGCTTCATGGTCGCGCTGGGCGCCGAGGCCATCCTGGCGCAGGTCTATTCCTTTCCCACCGGCTTGTCGGCGCGCACAGGCCAAGTGGCGTTGGAGCTGGAGGTTGCCGTGACAGAAGAAAGCTGTGGCCAGCCACTTCGTATCGATACGCTGGAAATGCTGGCAGGTGACGAAGCTCTGGCGCGCGAGATTTTGTTGGAAATGCCTGAATGTGACGGCCAGGGCGGCTTTCTTGTGTTGAAAAATCTGCTGCCGGAGCTGACTATCGCGCTGAACTGAACAAGGCGTGACGGCAAGTGATGCGATGGTTTCTTTGCGTGGCGGCTACGGTCGCCACGCTGCTTTTTCAGCCAGGCGATGCTGCGCGCGCGCAGGATGTGACTCTTTCCTCGATCGATGGCACAATCACCATAAGTGGCGACCTGATCGCCTATGACGGCGAGTATCTGCGCCTTGAAACCGAATTCGGCCAACTGACGCTGGATGCGCGGGGCCTGAACTGTGAAGGGCCAGGTTGCCCCTTTCTGTCCGGTGGGACTGCCGAGATCAGTATCGAAGGCGCGCAGATCGTGGCGGAGCATCTGTTTCCCGTCGTGCTGACCGCCTTCGTTCAGGCGCAAGGATTGGAGCTGACGCAAACGCGCGGCATCGGGGAAACCCTTTACGATCTGCGCGACACGGAGGGCGATGGGCCGGTGATGCGTCTGCGGCTGCGCGCCAGTTCCTCGGACGCAGGACTGTTGGCGCTGGTTTCGGGCGAGACGGACCTCGCGCTTTCGCTTACACCGCTACAGGATCCTGATTTCCTTCTTCATGTGCTGGCGCTTGATGCCTTCGTGCCGGTGGCAGCCACCGCAAGTGGGATTGACCGGATCGCCATGACCGATTTGTTGGCGCTGATGCAGGATGCACCTGGACGTCAGGCATCGGCAGGAGGAGGGCCGGAGACCGAGTTGGCTTTACATCTGCGCAACGCCGATTCGGGTGAGCATCACGCGTTGGGTGCGCGGCTTCATTCGATTGGTATCGACCGCGTGACGGAGGGTGCTGTCCGCCACCTCAGCAATGGCGGGTTGGCGCGCGCTGTGGCACGCGACCCTTTCGCGCTGGGCATGACCCTGCGCTCACAGAGGCATGGTCTACCCGTCGTTCCAATGATCGATGCCTGCGGCCTGCCGGTCACGCCCGAGCCCTTTGCGCTGAAGGCCGGTGCCTACCCGCTGACCCAGCCGCTTTATGCGATCCAGCTCCGACAGCGACTACCGTTGCGGTTGCGTCAGTTTCTGGAGTTTTTCGCCAGCCCCGAGGCCGGGAGGGCCATCCGCGCCGCCGGATTCACCGAGGCGCGGCCCGAACAGGCCCCCGCCGCCGGACAGGGGCTGCGGTTGATCCGTTCGCTGCGACTGCCGGAAAGCGGTGATGCCGAGGGGTTTCTGGACAGCCTCCGCAGCATCGGAGACCTGATGCTGGAGACGCGACAGTTGTCGCTGGCGTTCCGATTTGAGCCTGGGACCGCGCAGATCGATGCAACATCGCTGGTCAACATCCGCCAGTTTGCGCGTGATATCGAGGCCGGCGTTTATGACGGCAACGAGATCATTCTGGCAGGCTTTTCCGACAGTCTGGGCGATGCCGAGGCCAACCGGCGTCTTTCGCTCAGGCGGGCCGATGCCGTTCGGGCAGCGGTTGAGGAGGCCGCGCTGCTGCGGGACCCGGAGCGCGTGGTCTTGTCGGCCGAGGGGTTGGGCGTTCTGTTGCCTGTCGCCTGCAACGCCGTAGAATGGGGGCGCGCACTTAACCGTCGGGTTGAGGTCTGGCTCCGTCCGCTGGGGGGATGAGGAGCCGTTCACAAAAGTCCCAGTGCGCGGAAACTGCTTTCGCGTGATTTGCCGATGATCAGATGGTCATGCAGCGTGATGGACAGCGCCTGCGCGGCGGTCTGGATCTGCTCAGTCATTGCGATATCGGCGGTGCTGGGTGTCGGATCGCCCGAAGGGTGATTATGCACAAGGATCAGCGCCGAGGCGTTCATTTCCAGCGCGCGGCGCAACACTTCGCGCGGGTAAACGGGCACGTGATCGACGGTGCCGCGGCCCAGTTCCTCATCGGCAATCAAGGTATTCTTGCGGTCGAGGAAAAGCACGCGGAAATGCTCGGTCTCGCAGTGGGACATGGCGGTGTGGCAATAGTCCAGTAGTGCCTGCCAGCTGGAAATGACCGGCCTGTTCAGCACCCGAGCGCGCGACAGGCGGGTTGCCATGGCCTCGGCCAGTTTTAGCTCCACGATCACGGCCTCGCCCACACCATCGATGCGTGACAGCCGGGTGGGCGGGGCGCTGATCACTCCTGCCAGATCGCCAAAGGCATCCAGCAGACGGCGGGCCAGGGGTTTGACATCCTGCCGTGGAATGGCGCGAAACAGGAGCAGTTCCAGCAATTCATAATCCGGCATGGCCTGCGCGCCACCCTCAAGGAACCGCGCACGCAGGCGCTTGCGGTGGTCGCGCAGATAAGAGGGTAGGGCGCGTGCCACGCCTTGCTCGGCATCCGGCATGACCGGACCAGAGGGCGGACCAGCCTGTGGCGGGACGGGCGACGCGGCGTTGACCGCGAAAAGCGGCAGGGCAGGTTCGGCAAGAGCGGATCGAGGGCGCGGCATGGGGACATGCTGTGCCCGAATCGGTCAAGAAATGGTTAACGCCCGCCTGAAAAATCCAGACGGGCGTTCCCGGAAATGTGGCCGATTCAGCCCTTCATCCCGTCCCAGAAGCTTTTGACCTTGCTGAAAAAGCTCTGACCCTCGGGGTTGTTGTGTTCGCTCAGCGATTCAAACTCGGCCAGCAACTCTTTCTGGCGGGCTGTCAGGTTGACCGGGGTTTCCACCGACAGCTCGATCAGCATGTCACCGTGGCCCCCGCCGCGCAGAGCCGGCATCCCCTTGCCGCGCAGCCGCATCTGCTTGCCGGTCTGGCTGCCCGCAGGCACCTTCACGCGCGAGCGTCCGCCGTCAATCGTGGGCACCTCGACCTCGCCACCCAGGGCCGCCGCGGCAATGCTGATCGGCACGCGGCAATAGAGATCCTGCCCGTCGCGTTGGAAGATCGGATGCTCGCGCAATTCGATGAAGATATAAAGGTCACCCTGCGGCCCACCGCGTAAACCTGCCTCGCCTTCGCCGGACAGGCGGATCCGGGTGCCGGTTTCCACTCCGGCAGGGATGTTCACGCTGAGCGTGCGCTCTTTCTCGACCCGGCCGGCGCCCTTGCAGACCTTGCAGGGGTTCTTGACGATCTGGCCCAGGCCGCCGCAGGTGGGGCAGGTGCGCTCGACCGTGAAAAACCCTTGCTGCGCGCGGACCTTACCCATGCCCGAGCAGGTGGGGCAGGTAACGGGTTCGGCACCGCCCTCAGCCCCTGTGCCGTTGCAGGCGTCGCAGCTTGCGAGAGATGGCACGCGGATGCTTTTCTGCACGCCCGCATAGGCATCTTCCAGTGTGATGCGCATGTTATAGCGCAGGTCCGAGCCGCGGCTTGCGCGCTGACGCGATCCGCCCCGGCCGCCGCCCATGAAATCGCCAAAGAGGTCTTCGAACACGTCGGAAAAAGCCGAACCGAAATCACCGCCCCCCGGATGCATGCCGCCGCGCGGTCCGCGCGCGCCGCCGCCCATCCCGCCTTCGAAAGCGGCATGGCCGAAGCGGTCGTAGGCTGCTTTCTTCTCAGGGTCTTTCAACGCGTCATAGGCCTCGTTCACTTCCTTGA
>ERZ869909.354-NODE-354-length-60004-cov-7.316352_pt1 | contig 60004 bp, 40 predicted proteins | sample MGYA00520892_ERZ869909 | MGnify/ENA primary metagenome ERZ869909 (study PRJEB32215, sample SAMEA104723947) | bioreactor metagenome | biome: bioreactor; feature: anaerobic bioreactor; material: water | place: China | collected 2015-03-12 ... | reverse complement strand
TCTGGTCATTGCCTGTCGTACCCTTTCAGGGCACGATGGCGGGGCGAGGCCTAACCCAGGGCCGCTCCTCCTTCGCTCGATGAGCTTCGGAGGCTTACCCTGGGCTATCTTGCGGCAGCCCTTCAGGCTGCATTGAAGGCCGATCGATTGCCCTGAACCGCTTCCCAAATCCCTTTTTGCTCCCGTACATCCCGAAAATCGGCTACAGAATTAATTAAAATGCCCTAGGGCTCTGTGCGGTCGTCCTCCCAGTACCCCAAGACGGGGCAGCGCTGGCACGAGGGATTCGGGCGGCACCAGTCGCCGTGCATCTGCAACAAGCCCTGCTGCGTGCGGAAATCCATGCGGCGTGGGGGAGACTCCCCGAACACGCGGGGGATCATCGCATCCAGCACCTTGTTTCCGGGCTCGCGCGGCAGCTTCGCGAAAAAAGCGTAGACCCGCTCCTCCGCGGTGCGATCACGACTCTGCCGGGCAATGGCGAGCCCCGCGGGTACGAACACATTGCCGATGATGCTCCGCACGCGGCCAGCCCCGATCGGGGCGGCGGGCTTCGGCAGTGCTTTGCCTTGCCAGGAACAGTGGGTCGACCAGAATCCCATCGCGCTGGGAAACAAGGCCTCGAACTCCCGCCGGCGCGTCGTGGGGCTGGCCTCCTCCCGCCAGATCGCCGCGATGGACTCGTACAAGCCCCGCGCACTCGTCCGGCCGAGCAGTCGTGCGAAGCCCCCGAGACGCCGCTCGGGGTAGTTGATGGGCCGCAGGCCCGCGCGGGTCCACGAGAGACCTTGCACGGCCCGAAGACCCCCGAGATGCTTTTCGCGCAAGTCGTGAAGGCGTTCAAGATGCCTTGGGTCGGTGTCGCCGGGTTCCGGCATCAACCCCGCCAGCGTGAGCAGGGCTGCCTCGAGTATCAACGGGTTTTCCCGTGCCAATTGCAGCGCGCGGTCATAGTGCAGGGCCTGCGCGATGGTGAGGAAATGCCGCTTGAATGGCCCGAACCCGCAGGCGTACAGCAGCGCCTCGTAGAGGGCCTGGTCCGGCCCCATGCGATCCATGCGCACTTGCAGCGCGCGCGCCTTTTCCAGCATCCGCCATTCCCCCGCGAGGTGCAGCAGGGCCAGCAGCCGCTCCGGGCCATGTTGGGCGACCGCCATTGCGCATTGACCACGCAGCGCGAGGGCTTCGTCCTGTTCTGTGTCATACGCCTCCGGCAGGGCCGCGTAGGTCGGTAGCAGTAGCACGGGCAGTTGCGCGCCGGATTCCGTCGTCGGGGGCGCGGTGGGCAATCGCTCCTGCCACACCGCGTGCAGCACGACCCCATTGAATGCCGGATTGGAATCGTGGCCGTGCAGGCGCCAATTTGCATGGGTCAGGTCAATCTCCACATCGCCCGTGCGCAGATTTCCCGCGATTTCGATCTGGGCCCCGCGAAAATCCGGCCCACCGCCGTGGTTCCACCAGCCCGGGGAGATCACCCGCAGCGGGCGCCCATCGGCCGTCGCCAACTCCGCGCCTTGAAAGGCCCCGCTGAACCACAGCCGTTGAATGGCATCCTCATCCGGCGTGCCATTGCCCGCTTCACGCACCCCCATCGGCGGATCGAGGTGGGCGGCGTAGCGCTCGGAAAAGTGTGTCATGGCATTCCAAATCCCTTGGCCACTTGATCCTCTGGGCACATGATCCTCTGGCCACTTGCGCCGACCGCGCGCAGCCCCTACAGTAAGTTGTTGGCAGCATATCGGGCCGGCCATGGGCAGCTCAACGGGGGAGGCGCCATTGCTCACGCGCATTGTCGAACAACTTGCCGACTATCAAGTCGTACTGCAACCAGAGCGGGACGCCCCCGAATGGTGGGCCGGCGCGCCCGCCGTCTGCGTTGACCCCGACGGGGCCGTCTGGCTCGTCGCGCGCATGCGTTCGCCTGAGCGCCCCAAGGGCGAGCGGGGCTATGCGCTGTGGCTTCTGCGTAGCGAGGACGGAATCGCATTTGTGAAAGTGTGTGCCTGGACCCGCGAGGAGGCAGGTATCCTCGGTTTTGAGCGGGCCGCTCTCGTGCGGAACCCGGCCACCGGCCGCTACCGGCTTTTCTACTGCACGGATCCCGGCGGGGGCTGGGTGATTCTTGCCTGCGACGAGGCGGACAGCCCCGAGGCCATCGCCATCGCCTCGGGCAAGCCCGTCATCGCGGCGAAACCACTTGATGCCGACACCTTTGGCGTGACGGGCTTCAAGGATCCGGTCATCCACATCGAGGACGGCCTCTGGCACTTGTTCGCGATTGGCTTGGACCGCGTCGAGCGCATTCATCACTTCACCAGCACCGACGGCGAAGACTGGCAGGCCGGACTCCCCGCCCCGGTGATGCCCAATACCGGTTGGCACGATTTCTACACGCGTCCGGCCTGTATCTTGCCGCTGGAGGTGGGGTATCTGTTCGTCTACGAGGGCTCGCACCACACCTGGTTCGACCCGAACTACCAGATCGCAACCGGACTCGCGTACTCGCCCGATCTGCGCACCTTTCACGATCTCACGCCCGAGGCCCCGCTGCTCGAGTCCACCACGCCCGGCGCCTACCGCACCTGGCGCTACAGCCATTGGGTCCGGCATGGTGGCGGGATCAAGGTCTATTTCGAGGCGGCCTGCGCCAACGGCACGAACGAGCTTCGTGTTGCCCGCTTGGACCGATTTGATGGGACACCTTGAGCCTTGACGGATTTCTAACTAGACTCGGATATAGTCGCGAAGAAGTGACGCGAAAACGGGGAGAATTAATGATGCGTTTGAATCGAATGGTTTCGTGCCTTGCGATGGCATTGCTGCTGGCGCTCACTGCCGCGCCCGCCCTTGCACAAGAAAGTGCGCCGCAAGTCGCGCGCGGCGTTGTGTTCATGGATGACAACGGCAATGGCGTGCGCGATTCCGGCGAGCTTGGTATGCCCGGTGTTGCCGTGAGCAATGGCCGTGAAGTCGTCCTTACCGATGATGACGGCGCCTACGAGTTGCCCATCGACGATGACACCATCCTCTTTGTCATCAAGCCCCCGCACTACGCGACACCCGTCAACGAGACGCAGCTCCCCCGCTTCTACTACATCCACAAGCCCGCCGGGTCGCCCCAGTACCGTTTCCCCGGCGTCGAGCCGACGGGGCCGCTGCCCGAGTCCGTGGATTTCCCCCTTGTGCATCGGCCAGAACCCAGCGCATTCGAGGCCGTCTTCTTCGGCGATACCCAGCCCTACACGATGGAGCAGGTCTACTTTGTCGGGCACGATGTCGTTACGGAGCTGATTGGCACCGATGCCGCCTTTGTCGTCTCCCTGGGCGATCTCGTGGGCGATGACCTCGATCTGTTTGAGCCCTTGGCGGACTTGCAGTCCCTCATCGGCGTGCCCTTCTACAATGTGCTGGGCAACCACGACATCGACTTCAAGGCGCCGAATCAAGCCCTCGCCTCCCAGACCTTCCAGCGGGTGTACGGCCCGCCGTATTACGCCTATCACCACGGGCAGGTGACTTTCGTCGTGCTCGAGAATGTGGACTGGGATGGCAGCGAGTACACCAGCGGCCTTGGCGAGAAGCAGTTGGAATGGCTGGAAAACTTCCTCGAAGTCGTTCCGAAGGACCGGCTTGTCGTCCTGATGATGCACATTCCAATCATGGGCACGGCAGAGAAAGAGGCGATCTTCGCCGCGCTCGAGCCCTTCCCCCACAATTTCTCCATCAGCGGCCATTGGCACCGCCAACGGCACTATTACCTCGGCGAGGAAGACGGCTGGACCCGCGAAGACCTGCACCACCACCTCGTCAGCGCCACCGTAAGCGGCTCGTGGTGGCGAGGCGTGCGTGACGAGGTCAACATGCCCAGCGCCATGATGTCCGACGGCATCCCCAACGGTTACAGCTTCATCGCCTTCGATGGCACCGACTACACCATCCGCTACAAGGTCGCCCGCCGCCCCGATTCCTACCAGATGAATGTCTACGCGCCGAATGCAGTGGAGGCGTCCGCCGTGGGCGAGACCGAGGTCGTCGCGAACATCTTCAGCGGTTCCGAGCGCAGCACCGTCGAGTTCCGCGTTGGCGATAGCGACTGGCAGCCCATGGAGCAGACCACGCGGATGGATCCCTTCTACCTCAAGCTCAAGGCACGGGAAGGCTGGCTCATCGGGCACCTCACCGAGGGACTGAGCGCCGAGGAGCGCGAGGGGTTTGACCTTCGGGCGGTTGAGGGAATCCAGGAGTTCTACGGCAGGCCTTTGCCCGATGCCCGGGACACCGACCACATCTGGGTGGCCACGCTTCCGGCGGACACGCCACCCGGGTTTCAGCTCATCGAGGTTCGCACGACCGATCAGTTTGGCCAGACCGACACGGGCCGCCGGATCATTCACATCCTCGAGTAGGGCGGCCCGAGAGCAACAGAAAGCCCGGCCGCGGCGGCTACTTCCCCAGTACGCCACGGCCGGGCTCCCTGCTGTGTCACCCCGTCCCCGGGTCCCGTATCAGGATTCGTCGTCGAGGTCTGCCTCGGCGACCAAGCCCTCTTGGCAATCGTAGATGACCACGCGCCGGTAGCGCTCGCTGGCCATGTTCGCCCGCCGTGCGATTGCCTTGAGCATCACGCGGCGAAAGGTATCGCGCAGGCTGGAATCCTCATGATTCCAAAGCTGCGTTTCGGTGCCGTCCATGGTGTACCACCAGGTACTGACGACAAGGGGGGAATGCATCATGGGAAGTCGGCTCCTCGTTGTACTTGGTCTGCGTGGTGTACGAGGAGAGCAAGTTGCGAGCCAATCCGATTTACACCGGAAAGGGCGAAATCAGCGCACACAATTCGCCGTTTGACTCCCGCATTGCCAAGAATCGTCACGGGCTGGCACTGCCTGCCGTCACAAAGCCGGTTTCATAGATTGGTCACGACTGACGAAGGATTTACTCGTCGCCTGCCGGGATTCACGCTTTTTCTCGCAGTTCAATGCAACTTTTCCTATACTTCACGATATCTATACCCGCGCATAGCACTATTGACCCGCAGGCTGCGTTACTGATAGGATTACGCAAGCCTTCGAGTCGAAGGTAACCACAACGGAACATGGTAGTTCTAACAGAGAGGTCGAAGGAAATGATGCGTTCGCTTTTTGTGGGTAGGGTGTCACTTTATGCCCTTGCCATCGCTCTTGTTGCGACATCGGCGATGGGCTGCAAGAGCAAGCGGGAGCCGGTGGTGGAGCCGGCTTTCGATACTAGCGGTCAAACGACTTACGAGCAGACCACCGGTACGGGTCTTCCCGATATCGATATCGAAAACCTGCTGTTCAGCAAGGATTCCGGACTGCGCACGGTCTACTTTGATTTCGACAGCTCGGCCCTGCGCCCGGATGCCATCCGCGACTTGAACTTCAACGCGGATCTCCTCAAGCAGGCCCCCAACGCGATTATCCAGATCGAAGGGCACACCGACGAGCGCGGAACCCAAGAGTACAACCTGGCGCTCGGCGAGCGTCGGGCCCAGTCGGTTCGGGAGTACCTCGTTCGCGTAGGTGTCTCCGGCAACCGACTCATCACCATCAGCTACGGCGAGGAAGCTCCGGCCGTGCTCGGTAGCAACGAGTCCGCATGGTCGCGGAATCGTCGCGCCGAATTCAGCCGCGCCCTTCCGTAACCTCACCACCGGAGACTGCTTCAATCATGCTGCGAAAGACGCATATCCCACTTGCCGTTGCCATGCTGGCCGTGCTGGGTACCGGGTGTGAAACGACTGGCGGAAGCCAGTTCGAGAACACCGTGTACTCCATCCACCGCAAGGTGGACAACCTGGAAGGGAATCTCGGGCAGAGCGTTGCACGCCTGAACGAGACCTCGGCCGAGTTGAACACGCGTGTGCAGAGCAGCGAGCAACAGACCCGCGAACTGCGTGGCATGATCGAGGAAAATCAGGTTCAGCTCAGCCGCCTTGAGGCGGATGTGCGCAACTTGACGGGAATCATCTCCCAGCAGTACGGCATCACCACCGGCCGGGCCCCCGTGACCCAGCGCCCGGCCGATCCGTCCCAGGATGGCTTCCATGTGACGGAGCCGCCGCGGGTGGTGGAGCAAGGCACACCCGCCACGACGACCCCGCCGGCCAGTGAGTCGTCGGATCTGTTCGTGGGTGGCGAGGTGATCGACTTGCGCGAGGAAGTGCCGGCGCCCGACGCCGGCAACCCCACGCTGGACTACCGGCGGGCACAGGATGCCTTCCGGGGAGAGCAGTTCTCGCAAGCCGTGAACCTGTACGATGAGTTCTTGCAGAAGTACCCGAACAATCCGCAGGCGCTTGACGCGCTTTTCTGGAAAGCGACGGCACAGATGCGCATGGACCAGCACCGCGCGGCCATCGCCTCGTACAACCAGCTCCGCCAGCAGTATCCGAACGATAGGGAGTTGCTTCCCTCGGCCATCTTCAACCAAGCCATCGCCCACTCGAACATCGGAGAGCGCAGTGCCGCCGTCGAGTTGATGGAGTATGTGGTCGAGCAGTATCCCCTCACGCAGGCTGCCGAGCGCGCTCGCCGCGCCCTCGGGCAGGATTCCTGACCCGGCGGCACGCGCCGCACCGTGAATACGCGTAAGCACAACGCGGGACCGACCTCCACATCGGTCCCGCGTTTTTTTTGCCGAGGGCTTCGCCCGACGGCCCGGAGATATCTGCATGCCTAACTACCTCGGTCTCGATGCCGGCGGCACCAAGACTTTCTGCCTCGTGGGCGACGATACCGGCGCCGTGCTCGGCTTTGGCCGCGCCGGTACCGGCAGTTACGAATACGACGGGGTCGAGGCTGCCGCCGTCGAGAACAAGCGTGCCGTCGACGCCGCCCTGGCCGAGGCCGGGTTGACCCTGGCCGATATCAGCGCCATCGGCATGGGCGTCGCCGGGGCGGATGTTCCCGAGGACTACGCCATGCTCGAGCGCGAGCTGTACACCCCTCTTTTCGGTGACATTCCCCGCGCCTTCCGCAATGACTCGATGGCAGGCCTCCGCGGCGGCCTGCGCGAGCCCTTCGGCATCGTGGTCGCCTGCGGAACCGGCTGTGTGTGCGCCGGGCGCAACCGCAATGGCGACGAAACCCGAGTGGGCGGCCTTGGCGAGCCCTTCGGCGACATGACCAGCGGTTCAAGCCTGGGGCGCGATGCCCTTCAGGCCGTGTGGCGCTCGCGAGACAACATACTCCCGCCCACGCTCCTCACGGAGTTGCTGCTCGAACGCAGCGGCTGCGCGGACCTCGACGCATTCTTCTATGCCCGATACCGCGGCGAGTTGCCCGACAGCGACCTCGAGCCCATCGCTCCGCTTCTCTTCGAGGCCGCGGGCAAGGGCGATTCCGTCGCCTGCGACATTCTCGAACGCCACGGCGCCTACCTCGGCATGATGGCCAACGGCGCCGCCCGCCGCCTGCGCATGGAAATGGACGCCTTCAAGGTGGTCATGGCGGGCAGCGTATTCAAGGGCACTGCCCTCAGCCCCGTCCTCGCGGATGCCATGCGCACCGCCCTTCGCCGCGTGTGCCCGAAGGCCGAAACCGTGATGCCCATGTTCGAGCCCGTCGTGGGCGCCCTCCTCATGGGCATGGAGCACGAGTTGACCATCAGCGAGGCGGTATACGACAATCTATCCCAGCAACTGAAAGAAGCCGAGGCGCGCCACGGCGTCGCCTTCCAATCGAGCACCGCATGAGATTACGCGCACACCATATCGCCATTTTCGTCGTCGTCGCCCTGACCGCCTTCGTGGGCTTCGTGGTCTACCGGCAGGGGCAGGCGCCCGCCGTGACCACCTCGCTCGACCGTGACGAGGCCTTCATCGAGACCGTCCGTCAGCGGGCGGAAGCGCAGCGTGGGGGAGCGGACGAGCGCGGCACCCTGCCCGGCGCCACCGTCGGCGCCCAGTTCGTGCCCGAGATTGACCTCGGCATGGAGATTTTCGATGGCGGGGTGATCTCGAACGATCAGCACACCGTGTTCGAGGTAACGGTCCACAATCGCGGCATGGGCAGCCTCGTCATCAGCGATATACAAACCACCTGCGCCGCCTGCACCCTGGGCCGCATGGCGAGCGAGACGCCCATTCCCGCCGGCCAATCCGGCACGCTGCTCATCACGCTTCGTCCCGATGGGATTCCCGGGTTCGAATCGAATCAAAACCTCATCATCATGTCCAATGATCCCCGGCATCCGCGTACAATTTTGCCTGTTCATGTCGAGGTTGAACGAGAATTTGAACTCGAACCCATGAGGTTCGACTTCGGCACCGTCACCCAAGGCGAAGAAGTCTCCCGCACCATGCACTTCCGCACCTTGCAGGAGGAACCCATCGAGATTACCGACATCACATGGGTGGAGTACGGCGATCAACGCTTGGACTACGCCGTGGAGACGACCCCCGCCGATACCTGGGCGCGACCCGGTTATCCCGAGTACGAAATCACGGTCTCCCTCAAGCCGGACGCCATCCCCGGCGACGACTGGACCGAGTACTTTCTAATTCACAATTCCACCCAGCGGCTCGCGCGCTTCCGGTGCCCCGCCACTGGCACCGTGTTGCCCGGCCCGGCACCGGCACAAGAGTCCGCCGACGCATCCTCCTGAGGAGCCCCATGTCGTATGGGCCTGTTCCGCCGCAATAAGACTGCCGAGAATACCCCCGCCGCCGCTGCCGATGGCCCGGGCGGGGGCGTGTTGACCATCGCGCGGGAGTCCCATTGCCGCATCTGCAAGGGGGTACGGCATTTCAGCACCTGTTGGCTGCGCCCGCGACCGCTCACGGCCTGCACGAACTGCAACACCCCCTTTGACAATCCCCAGGCCCTCTACGCCATGCGCCAGCCCGCATGCCCGCACTGCGGCGAGTTCCTCGAGCACCCCGGCTTCGAGTACGGCCAGTGCGACGGTTGCGGCTCGAAATACGAGCTGGTCGAGGGCTGCGTGCCCAGCCTCATTCCCAATGCGAAACAACGCGACGCCATGAATACGATTGGCCGCTCGAGGAGCATCACCTGATGACCACTTCCATCGATTCCCTTCAAGACGCCCTGGCGGCCCACGGGCAGGAGCATGTCCTGCGGTATTGGGAGGAACTCACCGACGACGAGCGCGCAGCCCTTGCCGCCCAGATCGAGGAGATCGATCTCGCGCAGATGGAACGGCTCATCGATATTTGGGTCAAGAACGAGCCGAAGCCGGAGCATTTTGACGCGATTACCCCGGTTCCCGTCGTGCCCCCGGTGGACCCTTCCCGCGCCGATGCCAAGGAGGCGCTCGCTGCGGGCGAGGATGCCCTGCGGGCCGGGCGCATCGGGCTTGTGGTGGTTGCCGGTGGTCAAGGCACGCGTCTGGGGTACGACGGGCCCAAGGGGGCCTACCCCATCGGCGCACTCACGGAACGCACGCTGTTTGCCTATCACGCCGACAAGATTCACGGCCTGCAACGCCGCTACGGCGTCACCCTGCCCTGGTTCGTCATGGTGAGTGATACCAACCGAGCGGAGACGGAAGCATACTTCCAGCAACACGCGTTCTTCGGCCTCGATCCCGCCGATTTAAAATTCTTTCAGCAGAAAATGGTCCCCTGCGTCGATGCAAACGGCAAGTACATGCTCGACAGCAAGGGCGTGCTCGCCATGAACCCGAACGGCCACGGTGGCAGCCTGCTCGCCCTCATCGACGAGGGCATCGTGGCGGAATGCCGGTCACGCGGCATCGACACCCTCAGCTATTTTCAGGTCGACAACTGGGCGGTGAAGGTCGCGGATCCCTACTTCCTTGGCTACCATCTGCTCGGCCAGAGCGAGTTTTCCTCCAAGGTCCATCGCAAGCGGGAGGCCCGCGAGAGCGTCGGTGTGCACTGCATGTGCGACGGGGTGCCGCATGTGATCGAGTACAGCGAGCTGGACATCTACCCGAAACTGCTCGAGACCGATGCCGATGGCAAGCCTGTTCACTTCGCAGGCAACCCCGCCATCCATGTGCTCGATATCGGCTTCGTCGAGCGGGTCTACAACGAGTTCGAGCGCTTTCCCTGGCACCGCGCGCACAAGAAGATTCCCTACATCGACAACAACGGCCAGCGCGTCGAGCCGGATGCCCCGAACGGCTACAAGTTCGAGACCTTCATCTTCGATGCCCTTCAACTCACCGAGCGCGCCCCGGTGGCGCTGGAAATCCTCGCCCCGGGCGAGTACACCCCCATCAAGCAGATGGACGGACCCAACAGCGTCACCGCTGCCCGCGCGTCCATGGCCGCCTATTGGTCCGAATGGCTCGAGGCCGCGGGCATGACCATCGAGCGTGACGGCGACGGAAACCCCGTCCATCTCGTCGAAATCAGCCCCCGCTTCGCGCTGGATAAGGCGGAATTCGTCGAGAAGACCCAAGGAGTTTCATGGCCCGCCCCCGGCCCCATCTTTGTGGACGGAGTGGGCACGATCTTTCAGGGCCGCTAGCGTCAGCGCAGCGCGAACCGCGTCGCCTCGCCGTTCCGCTCGATCGTCAGTGCCTCCGGCGTGAACACGAGGCGCTCGTCGCGCCCCTCGACCGTCACCGTGTGCGTGTCGCCCTCCACGCTGTGCTCGATGCCCTCCGGCGCGCGGTTGATGCGCAACACCGTGATGAAGTCCTGCGTTGCGGACGCCTCGGCGGGCTTCGCCGTGAGGTGCCATTCGCTGATGTCCACGCTCGACCAGTCATGCGGCGGCGGGTCGTAGGCGTCTGTCTGTTCAATGGACATACCCGCCGGGTACACGAACTCCGTGACCACCGAGCCCCGCTCGCCGCTCCAAGAGGCGCTCGCCTCATCGATATCGAATTGCGTGGGTGCGTGGAGCAGCCAGTCGAACTCGGAGGCCTCCGGCGCCTCGAGCCGATCATGAATCACCACGCGATCGGGCTTGAGAAACACGATGGTGCGGGTCCAGCGGTCGAGGTTGCCGTACGAGTCCCCGGCCTCGCCTGCCACCACATCGACTTCAGCCGTCGTCTCGAAGGCCACAATGCGGCCGATCGCGTTGGCATTGTGCGGCCGCTGCCCCTCGCCGTTCACCAGAATGGCGTTCTGCGACACCGTGTTCCACATCCATTGGGTGTGGTGCGGACTGCCGTGAATGTCGCGCGAGCCCGTATGGATGAGGGCCGGTTGCCCGCCAATGTTCAGCATGAAGTGGTTGTTGGCATTGTGCCCGTGGCTCACCGAGCCCATCGGGCTGCTCTTGAACAGCACCTGCACATTGTCGCGCGCATCCACCAGCGTCGTATTCAGCGCGGCGATGCCGGTGCCGTGAAAGGCCATGGAGGTCGGCAGGTCATCCGGCGGGGTCGATTCCACCGCCGCAGCCCCCGCCGCCAACAAGAATCCAAAGTAATCATTCGGAAGGCCCTCGCCAATCGTCTCCGCGTACCACTGCCAGTGGGGATTGCGCGCACCGGCCGCCATGATCGCCGCCGTGCGGGCCGTGCTTCGGTTAACATGCGGCCGCTCGGCCAGGTCCGCGAAGCCGCTGTGCTCCGTGCCCGGTGGCGAGACATACATCGCAAAATAGCCCGTCTGCCGGAAAAATGGCCGCTCGTAGATGTCGATGTCGTAGGCCGAGCGCATCAGGAGGGTCCAGAAGTTGAAGCGCGTGAGGTAGCTGCTCCAGTACGCCAAACCCTCGTGCCAGCCTCCGTCCTCATCGCCCCAGACCGGGTAACAGGTGTAGAAGACCGTCGCCGAGAAGTCCAGCCACATCGGCGCCTCGGGGATGTCGTCAATAAATGCCACTGCCAGCTCACCCAGGAAATGCCACGCCCGGTTCCGGTGACTTCCGTACGGGTTCCACAGGTGGCCCCCGTGCAGGTGCTGATAACACTGACGGCCGCGCTCGCGCATCACCGCGGCCACGCGGGTGCGTTCGTCGAGGGTCAAACTGTCGTGAAGCCATGAATATGCGCGTGAACCATACTTGATAGCAGGCATTGCGGCTTCATCGTTGTATCGGTACTCCGTTGATCCCTTCGGGTCCCATTCGGAAAAGGCCATCAAGAGGTCTTTGCCAGCATCTGCGTAGCGGGTATCACCGGTCAAATGGTAAACAAAACCTAACAACGATGCGCCATCCAATACCGCGATAACGCGCCGCCGGTTGCCCCACCAGATTTCTCTCCATTCCGCGCTTTTGTGTTCCACTCCTTCCGGGTACAAGGGCGGTTCCGTCGTATCTGGGGGCGATGCAATCAGGCGTTCCGCGCGAGTCACCATCGCCTCGAAGTGGTCCTTGAGCGGACCTTCCGCGAGTTCTTGAAGCCTCGGAATGTCATCTTTTGTGAACCATAGCCGAGGATGAGCGTGCGAGACGCCATTCACCAATTCCTCACGGCTGGGGCTCGGAAAGACCACCGCATTTCCAGGCACCTCGAAGGAGCGTACCTCGCTCCATGGGGTCCGCTCGTCGTCCTCGTTGTACGCTGCATACCGCCAGTAATGCGTGGTCTCGGCTTCGAATGGCGCCGTCGGACCGTGGGCGGCCCATGGGGTGCGTTCGACCCGGTAGACGATATCTTCAAAGGCGGGATCGCGGGCGACCTCGAGGGTATATGCCTCCGCCTTGGGTGTAGGCCGCCAAGTGAAGCCGGGGGGATTCACCTCGGACGGCGGATGCTCGGCCGATGGCCGGTAGCCCCAGTTATTGGCGGCGGCGGGACTTTCGTCCAGTACCCATTCGGCATGGGCATGGAACATGACAAAAGCGGCGGCAATGACGATGCTTCCCCGGCAAAAAAAGCGCATGGTTCCCGAATTCCTCCCTTTTTTGGTTCGTAAAGGCCACCATGGCGGACGGTCGTGCGGGCTGTCAAGGTGGGGAAGGGGCTACGGCTTGCGCCACCAATACCAGGCCGTAATGTTGCGTGCGAGGCGGAAGCCCAGTCGCTCGTACAGGTGCCGGGCGGGGTTGTCATCGGTAACGCCGAGCGCCATTTGCTCGAAACCCGCAAGGCGATAGGTGTCCGCTAGTTCCTGCACGAGTCGGCGGCCGATACCCCGCCCCTGCGCGGCGCGGCGCACGGCCACATGCAGCACGAACCCGACGCCGGGCGCGGCGCGGCTGCCAATGATCATGCCGTCGGGCCTTTGGCCGTTGCCGGTGCGGGAAACGCGCGCAAAGGAGGGTTGGAAGTACCCATAGCCGCCGTTGGCCACTGTTCGGAGAAAGGCGGAGGCGTGGGGGTGATCACGCACCTCGAGATGGTCCCGCCGCCCGGGATGCTCGCGATAGGCATCCACCAGCACCTCGGCGGCGAGGTCCCAATCGGCGGCGGCGAAGGGGGTTGAGTCGATGGGGCCGTCGAGCTGGAGACCGGGGGCATCGAGAGGCGCCAGCATCAAGGCGCGATTCTTGGAGGTGAAGCCGAATGCCGCGTAGGTGGCCTCTACATCCTGCGGTTGTGTGGGGAGGTACTCGCCCACGATGCCCTCGATGGGCTCGTTCTGCAGGTGCGTTAGCAAATGGTGCAGCAGTTCCGCCTCCGCGCCCTGCCCGCTGCATTGGGCGAGCACATGCAGATAGACGATGTCGGCGATGGGCGGGCGCATCACGGCCATGGCAATGGCCTGCGCCTCGTGCCGGTCGTTTAATAGCGCAAATGCCCGCACGCCGGGATGGACGAGGGTCTCCCGAAGGATGCCCGGCGCCTTGGCGATGTATTCATCCGCCGCAGGCTGACCATAGAGCTGCCCCAGCCCTTTGGCCGTCTCGGCGAGAAATGCCGCCATGTTCGCGGGCGGTTCGCGCAGCGCCACGATGCGATTCGATTCCGTCGTCATTGCTCCCCCCTGCTGTTCGCGGCATGGTACGGGCTGAGAGGCGGCCTTGCAAACGCGTTTGGTCATGCTGCGGTTGCGGGTGTAGAATTGCGTGGCATGCTCGGCGCTTGCTTTTTGTGCGCTGGAAAACGATCGAAACATCCGAATTCCCACGGACAGGAAGCGATGCCCGCGGAACCTTCTCCAGATTCTCCTGCCGAATCCGCATTCCTTCGCCCGCCAACCGGTGGCAAGCGCACGCTCAAGCAAAAGGCGATGCGCGGCTCGGCGATCACCTTTGTCGGCTTTGGCGGCACCCAGTTCATCCGCCTGGCGGGCAACATTCTCGTTGCGCGATTGCTGGCCCCCGAGGATTTCGGCCTCATGGCCATCGTATGGGTCGTGATGTTTACCGTCACGATGCTGTCGGATGTGGGGGCGGGCCCGGCCGTCGTTCGGCACGAGCGCGGCGATGAACCCAACTTCCTCAATACCGCCTGGACGATGCAGGTCATTCGCGGCATCGTCATGTTTCTCGGGGCCTGCCTTATCGCATGGCCCGTCGCGTATATATACAAGGAGCCCCGCCTGGTAGCGCTGATTATCGTGGTAGCCTCGACGGCCCTATTCGATGGCTTCGTTACCATGAAAATGTACACGGCCACGCGTCACTTGGCGCTTGGGCGGCAAACCCTGGTGGAGCTTCTCTCGCAAACCGCCGGCGTGTTCGTCATGGTGGGCCTGGCCATCGCCTACAATAGCGTCTGGAGCCTGGTGGCGGGGGCAATCACGGCGCGGCTTCTGCGCCTCGTGATCGCGGAAATCATTCTGCCCGGCGTGTCGAACCGCTTCTGCTGGGAGCGCGAAGCCGTGGGCGAGCTCTTCCGCTTTGGCCGGTGGATTTTTCTCAGCAGTCTCCTCATGCTCGTCGGCAAGCAGGCAGATAAGCCCCTGCTGGGTTTTCTCGATTCCATGGCCATATTGGGCATTTACGAGCGGGCAAACCGGCTTGGCGACCCCTTTCAATCCTTGACGATGCAGTTGGCGCGCAAGGTGGTCTTTCCCGCGATGAGCAGCGTGCACCGCGACCGCCCGGAGGAACTCCGGCGCAATTACTACCGAGCGCGCCTGGCCCTGGACGGCGTCTTCCTGCCCTTGTTGGGCGCGCTGATCATCAGCGCGCCGATTTTCGTCAGCATTCTCTATGACGATCGCTACGAGGCGGCTGGATGGATGCTGCAATTGCTGCTCGTCCGGGTGACGATGCAATGCATGCTGGACCCAAGCGGGGAGTGTCTGATTGCCATCAACAAGCCGCAATATGGCTTCTGGTGGACGCTCAGCCGCACGGTATGGATTCTTGTCGGCCTGCCCCTGGGCTGGTACTATTTCGGCTTGCTTGGCGTGGTCTGCGTGGTGGGATTCTCAGAAGTTCCCGTCATGATCGTCATCTGGCACGGCATGATACGGTACAAGCTGCTGAATTTTTCGCGCGAACTCCTGGCAGTGTCCCTGGTTTTGATGGGCATGGTGGTGGGATGGGGTTTTACCTTCCTCTGGGATGCCGCGCTGGTTGAGCATTGGTTGCATTTCGAGGCGTGGTTACGCGCACTCTGGGAATCGAGGTCAAGCGGATGACGCCCTCCGAATCGGACAAGATGCCCCCGGTGAACACCATCGCCATGATGACGCCGGGCTGGCCCGCCGGCGCGATCCCGAACGGCATCCTCGCTTCCGCGGCCATTACGCGCAAGGAGCTGATGGCGCGCGGCGTGTGCGTGAAGATCATCACGAGCGATGTCTCGGAATCGGCGCGCAATGACCCCGATGTGATTGACCTGAAGTTGGGGCGAGACCCCCACGCACGGCGGCGATTGAAGGCACGCCTGATGTATCGAATCGCGCCCGCGTACAAGACCTATCGTGATGTCGCCAACGGCATGCTGCGGGGATTGCGCATCATTGGGCTGGACAAGGTCGACCTGATGGAAATGGAGGAGTCTTTTGGCTCGGCCGCGCTGATCGAGAAGGCCACCCCGTTTCCCATCGTCGTGCGTCTCCACGGCCCCTGGTTCATCAACGGGTCCGTTGTCGGCAATCCCAACGATGCCGCGTTTCGCGGGAGGGTTTACTATGAGGGCAAGGGAATTGCCGCGGCCTCCGCGGTAACGGCGCCCACGCATTACACGCTGGATTCCACGGTCCGTCATTACAACCTCGAATTGCGCCGAGCCGCGGTGATTCCCAATCCCCAAGAGGCGGCGCCGCCGGAGCATCACTGGGATTTGGCGCAATGCGACCGCGATACCATCCTGTTTGTCGGCCGATTTGACCGGATCAAGGGGGGCGATGTCGTCATCGACGCCTTTGCCCGATTGGCCGCGGAGTACCCCAATCTGCGCCTTGTGTTCGCCGGCCCCGACCAGGGCTGCCGCGATGATGACGGAAAAATGTGGACGCTGCCCGAGTATGTGTCCTCGCATATATCGGATCCGGGCATCGCGAATCGCTTGGAATGGTTGGGCTCGCAACCCCACGATGCCCTGCCGGCCCTGCGGCAGAAGGCCCTGGTGACCATTGTCTCTTCCCGCTCGGAGACCTTCGGCAACACCGCCACGGAGGCCATGGCCCAAGGTTGCCCGATTGTGTCCTCCACCGGCGGCGGATTGGTGGAAGTCATTCGCGATGGCTACAGCGGCCTGCATTGCCGCGTGGGCGACCCGATCAACCTCGCGGAACGAATCGCCGAGTTGCTGGAAGACCCCGAACGCGCGGCGACCCTCGGCGCGAACGCCATGAAGGATTGCGCCGAGCGCTTCGCACCGGCGGTGGTCGCGGACCAGCTCCTCAGTTTCTACGGGGAAGTGCTTGCGGACCGGAAAGCACGGTAGGCGATGACCGAACTCGGGGCGATACTACTCTTCTCGTGGATCCCGCTGGTCCTTGTGATTTTCGCCGCGCTGCCGCCGCGTCAAGCCGTCATTTTTACCTTTCTTACGGCCTATCTCTTTCTTCCCGAGCTGCGCTACCCGATCAGCGGCTTGCCCGAGTTCTCCAAATCCAGCGCCACGGCGTATGGCCTGGCGTTGGCCATCCTCATCTTCGACAACACCCGCCTGGCGCGATTCCGGCCCAGCCTGCTCGATATCCCGATTCTCATTTACATCATGGTCGATATTCCGACTTCCCTGACCAATGGCCTGGGAATCTACGACGGGTTCACCCGTTCCCTCGGCCTGGCAATCGAGGTCGGCATTCCCTGGGTGGTTGGAAGGCTGTACTTCAACGATCTCGAGGGGCTTCGCGAGCTGGCCAAGGCCATCTTCATCAGCGGACTGATCTATGTGCCGCTTTGCCAGTTCGAGATTCGATTCAGTCCCCAGTTGCACAATCTCGTCTACGGCGACCATGTACACGAGTTTCAGCAGACCATTCGATTCGGTGGCTACCGGCCGACCGTCTTCATGCGGCATGGATTGCTCGTCGGTCTATGGATGAGTTGGGCCACGCTGTGCGGAATTTGGCTCTACGCCACCGGCACTTTGAAAAGTCTCGGGGGAATTCCCCTGTACTTGCTCATCATTCCACTGGCCATCACCACGGTCATGTGCAAGAGCACCGGCGCGCTCGGGCTCTTGCTGGTCGGTTGTGCCATCCTCGTGTGGATGAAATACGCCGGCGCCAGCCGCGCGACCTGGCCCCTCTACGCCATCGCGGGGTGCGTATGCGGCTACCTCGGTGTGCGCGTGACGGGTATCTGGCATGGCGAACAGCTGGTCTCCCTCGCGGAATCCATCGTCGGCGGAGACCGCGCCCACTCGCTGGGCTATCGCTTGGCCAACGAGCGTATCCTCACGGAGCACGCCGCTCGGCGGATGCTGCTCGGTTGGGGTTCATGGGACCGCAACCGGCCGCCGGACTCGCGCGTCGTGACGGATAGCCTGTGGATTATCGTGTTCGGCATCAATGGCATCGTGGGGCTGGCGGGATTCGTGGGCATGATGCTCGGGCCGCCCCTCCTCTTGGCGCGCCGGGTGAGCACCAAGCTCTGGATGCATCCCGCGGTGTCCGTGGCGCCCTTGTTCGCCACCATCACCGTGTTGACCATGGTGGATTTGCTCCTCAACTCCGGCTATGCCCCCGTCCTTCGTGCTGCCATGGGGGGGCTGGCAGGGTTTCAGGTCGTCAAGGCCACGCAGACGACCTCCTGGGCCGCGATGGTCGCGCGCATGCGTGCCGCGGGCGCCGCGCAAACCCCGCAGGAAACACCCACGCAGCGGGCTGCCCGCCGTCGCCAAGCAGCAAAGTCGGGTGGAAAGGGTAGGCAGCCTACCTTCGAATGGCCAGAAAACAAGCGGGACGCGCCCTGATTCGGACGCGCCCCGCGAGAAGAAGTTGTTGTTCGTGCCCCTCGGCGATGACCACTTGTCGGCGATGACTACTTGAGCTTGGCCTTCGCCCGGCGCAGCAGGCGCTTCGCTTTGGACTTGAAGTCGTTCCACGGCATCAACACGCTGCCCTTGAGCACCTCATTCGGCCGCGCCTTGAAAATCGTCGTGTGTGCCTCGCCCTTCCAGTGCGCCGGGGCCTCCTTGGTGTAGTAGTACCCCGCGAACGATTTCCGGCTCATGTTCTCCGGGCATTGCACCGCGGTCACCCCGTGCCAGCTGATGTCGCTCGTCTCGAACACGCAGCAGCGGTTGAACACGGGCACAAAGGCCTGCTCGCGGTTTTTCACCTGTAAGTCCCACAGCTCAAGCAGGCCGCCGTACTCCTCTTTCCACTCCTTGTTGAAGAAGACGAGGATGTTCAGGCGGCGATGGAGCTGGCGCTCCTCGATGTAGTTGAAGTCGATGTGGACATCCAGATGACCACTGCGGCGCGTCTCGTGAATGCCCCCGCCGACGAGGTACTCATCCGCCAGCAGGTTCGGAATGCCCACGATCTCCCCAAGCGTCTCGCGGAATTCCGCCGAGGCAAGGGTATCGTGTAGTTCCTTAATCGGCGCGGGGAACTTCTCGGAGTCCGTCACCTGCACCTTGCCTCGCTCGTTGAGGGCCTGGAAGGACTTGCCGTTCGCTTCCGCTTCCGCGAACGAGGGGAAAGAATTGTAGATTTCTTCGGCAAAATCCTCCTGGAGGAAGTTGTCGATTTTCATGTGGGGAAAGGGCGGCACGGCGCGGAATTGCGCCTTTAGACCGTCCACATCAATGGGGTTGAGCCGCTGCATTTCTGAACTCCTTGTGCTGTCGATGCACTGAATTCAACCGTTACCAACACACCCGGATCAACAGCTTACCACAGCCCGGCAGAAAAGCAGAAACCCCACACGCTACTACGCGTATCCAAGCGCTTCCAGGGCCTCCCGGTCCGCCGGATCCACCTCCACCGGCACCTCCTCGGGGGCCTCCCCTCCAACAGCCAGTTGCTCGCGCCAACGCGCCCGCATGCGCGCGAGGGCCTCCGGCTGTTCCGGCGCCACATCCTCCTGCTGAAACGGATCCCTTGCGAGATCGTACAACTCTTCCCGAACCGGCGGCGCGTCCAGCTCCAGGCGTTGCAGCTCCCCACTCGACAAGGCCCGCGTACGCTCCAGGCGCTCGTCTGATGCCCGCGGCCGTTCCGAGGGGGGCTCGAAGCGCTGCCAGGTAATGTACGAAAGGTTGCCCTCACGCACGGCATGCACGAGGCAGCGCTCCTGAATCAGCACCTGCGCGGTCATCGGTCGGGAAAGCGCCACAGGCTCCAGTTGCTCGTCGTTCCAGGCGAGCAGGGTCGAGCCGTCGAAGGTTCCCGGCTCGACCGCTTCATCCGCCACGGCGTGAAAAGTAGGCAACAGATCTACCAGCGACACCGGCGTGTCGACGCGGCCGGGCGCGATGCATCGGGGCCAGTGGAAAATCAGCGGTACGCGCAGCACCTCCTGGTACACCGTCCACGCATGATCCACGAAGCCGTGCTCCAGAAATTCCTCGCCGTGGTCCGCCGTGACGACAACGAGCGTATTGTCGGACAGGCCCAAGCGATCGATACCCTCGATCAATGCGCGAATACAGTCGTCAGTGTGGAGGATTTCCGCATCGTACCGCTTGACCATATCCACGAACTGCGCGTCACCCGGCCCGAAGCCCTCCGCCAGCAGCGCAGGCAGATTCTGGCGGATATGGAGGAACGGCAGGGCATCCCGCAGGGGCTCGTCACCCAATCGCGCGCGGCAATCCCACGGAGGTTGATACGGCGCGTGCGGGTCGAGGTATTGCACATAGGCGATGAAAGGCTGCTCGCGATTCCGCTCAATGGTGTTGAGCACGCCCCGCGTGAGGCTCATGCCCCGCCCGCTGGAGAAGCTGCGTTGCGCGTTCGCCGTGTGCTCGAATCCCAGCCAGTTCGTGTACGGCGGCGTGCTCAAGTTCGGGTGATTCGTGCTGAACGAGCTGAATCGGCCCGTGGCCGATGCCGGATTCGCGAGGTTGGGGTTGACCGCCGGCAGCCGCGTATTCCAACCGAAGGCCCCGCTGCGGCTCGGGATGCGTCCGCTCAGGATCGAGGCGACGGATTCGCGCGTGTACGACGAATTCGAGGAGGCGTCTTCGAACACCAATCCGGAGGCGGCCAGGCTGTCCATAAAAGGACTGACCGGCCGCCCGTACCCGTACGCGCCGAGATGATCCGCCCGCAGGGTATCCACCACGATGCAGAGGATGTTGCAATCCCGGGGCGCGCGCAATGGCTCGGGCGGGTATTGGCGCGGGCTGCATGCCGGCAGGAAGGCGGCGCCCGCGGCAGCGGCCGTCAGTTTATGGAAAGTCCGGCGCGGGATAGTCCTCGGGTTCGGCACGAACGGGGGGCTCCTTCCAGATCAGTTCTTCACGCAACGCACGCATCAGGCTCCAGGCCATGAGGAGCATGATGGCGCAGAAGGGGAGCCCGGTGGTAATCGCCGCGGTTTGCAGGGCGATGAGCCCACCCGTGGCCAACAGCACGGCGGCGACGACGCCCTCGAGCACGGCCCAGAAGATGCGCGTCAGCACCGGCGGATTCGTATTGCCTCCCGAAGTGATCATGTCAATCACCAACGAACCCGAGTCCGACGAGGTGACGAAGAAGGTGACGATGACCATCGTGGCCACGAGGCTGGCCACCATGCCGAAGGGGAAGTTCTCGAGCAGCTGGAACATGGCCACCGGAATGCTTTCCTCCACCGCCGCGGCGATGCTGGTCTCGGTAAACAGCTCGAGATAGATGGCCGAGCCACCGAAGATGGCGATCCACAGGAAGCCGACGACCGTCGGCACGAGCAGCACGCCGAGGACAAATTCACGAATTGTGCGCCCCTTCGAGATGCGCGCGATGAACATCCCCACGAAGGGGGCCCAGGATATCCACCAGCCCCAGTAGAAGAGCGTCCAACTGGCCTGCCAGGCCGGGTCGGAAAAGGTGGAGGTCCACATCGTTGTTTCCAGAAGGTGTTGCAGGTAATACCCCGACGATTGCACCCACAATTTGAGAATGAACACCGTCGGACCGACCACGAAGAGGAACAGGCACAGCAATACCGCCACGATGATATTGAACTCACTCAAGCGCCGAATGCCCACATTGACGCCCGTAACGACCGAGATCGTCGCGATTACGGTGATGCCTGCAATGAGGGCGATCTGCACGCCGATGTTGTTGGGCAGTCCGAAGACATGGCTGAAACCCGCGTTGATTTGCTGGGCGCCAAGGCCCAGCGAAGTGGCCACGCCGAACAGGGTGCCGACCACGGCGGTAATGTCGATCGCGTGCCCCAAGGGGCCGTAAATGCGATCGCCGAGAAGGGGATAAAACGCCGAGCGAATCGTGAGCGGCATGCCGCGGCGGTACGAGAAATACGCGAGGCTCAGGCCCACAAGGCTATAAATCGCCCATGGGTGCAGCCCCCAATGGAAGTAGGTGATGTTCAGTGCGCGCACGGCCGCCTGCGGCGTGCCGCCCTCGCCCGTGGGTGGGCTGCTGAAGTGCATGATGGGCTCGGCAACGCTCCAGAAGAGCAGGCCGATGCCCATGCCTGCGCTGAATAGCATCGCGAACCAGGTTGGTCGCGTGAATTCGGGCCGGCTGTCGTTGCCCCCGAGGCGGATCTGCCCATAGCGGCTGAAGGCGAGCCACAGCACGAAAAAAAGGAAGAACGCGACCGAGAGGATGTAGAACCACCCGAAATACGACGCGATGAATCCCTGCAACTGCCCGAATCCGGACTCCAGCGTGTCCGTAAACACGATGGCGCCCGCCACGAAGGCAAGAATCACCCCCGCCGCGGGATAAAACACCGCAGGCAGAACACGCCACGCGCCGTCGGCACTATTCGCTTCGCCGGACATTGGCCTACCCCTGCTTTTGGAAGTGCAGAATGCCCCAGGCGAGATACCCTTCGTGCCCGGCGTCGATCCAGTGCTGCAAGCCTTGCAGCATCCGCTCGACATAGGCGTCGCTGACATGCCCCTCGAGGTCGTCCTGGCTGGCCAGCAGTTCCTCCCGTACCCGCGTGTAGTGCTGGGTCAATTGCGGGGTGTGGTCCTCGATTGCCACTGTGGTGAACCCGAACTGCTTCGCCTTTTCCCGGTAATAGGCGAACGATGCCAGCGAATCCAGGTGAATGCGCTCGTACACGGCCTGCAAGACCCCGTCCGGGCAATCATCGGCCTGCATCGGGTCCGTAAAGATGAGGTGTCCGCCCGGCTTCAATACCCGCGCGGCCTCGCTCAACACCTTGCCCCGATCCGCCGAGTGCAGGAAGGCATCTTCCGACCACACCACATCAAACGATTCATCATCGAACGGGAGGTCCTCGAACGGCCCGTCCACCACCTCGATGCGGTCGGTCAAGTCGAGGATGGCGTTCTTCTCGCGGTTGCGCTCGTTTTCCTTCTCGCTCAGGTTCAGGCAGGTCACATGGCACCCCGTCGCCAGCACATTGTTGCGCGCTGCGCCGCCGTAGCCCGCGCCCAGGTCGAGCATGCGGGTCGTGGCGTCCATCGGCGGCAACATCGCGCGCATGCGCTCAACCGTGCGTGCACTCGCCAGGCGGATGGGCTCGTCCGTACTTGCGTACAGCCCGACATGAATGTCCTCTCCGCCCCAGACGATATGATAGAAGTTGTCGGCGTCGTCGCTGTTGTAGTAGTCGCGTGCGGTCTCGATCGCCTGTTGTTCGGTTCTACTCAAGATTCCAGCTCCGCATGATCACCCTCGTGGTATTTCTTCTCCGCGACATGGATGAAGAAGTCCGGCTCGTTGACCTTGTCCAGCTCCTTGAAGTCGGCAAAGGTCTCGATGCGCTGGAAGCCCACCTCATGCATCAGGCGCCGCACATATTGCTGGCGAAGCGGAAACATGTTGAGGTGAAACACGCTGCCATCAGGGAAGGTGTAGCAGAACCGCGCGAGGCCCTCGTCGATGTGTTCCGGCTCGGCCGAAACATCGCCGCCGCAGTAATAATAGGTATGCTTCGGCGTAATGCCGTGATCGAGCATTCCGTCGTAATTGCGCTGGTCCAGCACGAGGATGCCGTCGTGAGTCAGCGTGGCGTAGAACTCGGCCAAGGCCTTGCGGCGGTCCCGTTCGCTGAACATGTGGGTGAATGAGTTGCCCAGGCAGATGACGGCATCGTAGGTGCCGTAGACATCCTTGTTGAGCCAGCGCCAATCCGCGGGGACCGTGCGGAGCATCTGTCCGTGGTTGCGGGCGTTCTCGAACGCCTTGACCAGCATCTCCTGGCTGCCGTCGACGCTCGTCACATCAAACCCGGCCTTGAGCAATTGCACGGTATGGAAGCCCGTTCCCGTGGCCACATCCAGCACGCGCTTGACCCCGCGCTCCTTGAGGATGTCGATGAAGAAGTCGCCTTCTCCCTCGCGGCGGCGTTCCCAGTCGATGAGTTCATCCCACTTCTCAACGAAGCTTTGGACATACTCCTGCTCGTAGTGATCCGTCTCACGAACGGCTGTGGGATCCGGCCCAAAATCTTGCTTTTTCGCTTCCATGATCATGAAGCAAACCCTCGTTTCTGTTGTGCCTGATACTCCTCTTACGCCCAACCTCGCCTTAAATAAGCGGTCCGGCGGCGGCCCGATGGCATGACAACGGCCGTATACATTGAGAGCAAAGACGATTGGTAATCCGCGCGCCGACCCCCGGCACGCATTTACTACATAACGATACCCTTCGTGGTCGGATTAGGCAAAAAACTCACAAGTCACTGAGTAGTATTGGCTTATGGGGTGAAAATTTCGTTGCGGTTTCGCGTGTCCTGTGATAGCATCCCCGCATGACGGACGAGAGTACGCCATCGGCTGCCGAGCGCGGCCAACCTTCCCTGCCGCCTTTCGCATGGGGCGGTGTGCTGCTCATTTTGGCGGTCAAAGTTCTCCTTCACCTGCCCATGCACCCGGCATACGGCTATTTCCGTGATGAACTCTATTACCTCGCTTGCGCCGATAACTTGGCATGGGGTTATGTCGACCATCCGCCGCTTTCCATCGCAATCTTGGCCGCCACGCGTTTCATCCTCGGGGATGCGCTCTGGGCCATTCGATTGCCCGTGGTGCTGGCGGGGGCTGCCTCCCTGTTCATCACCGCGATGCTCGCGCGCGAGATGGGCGGCGGCAAGTATGCGCAGGTGCTCGCAGCCCTGACCCTGCTGATTGCCCCGGTCTATCTCGCCATGGGCTCGTTCTACTCCATGAACACCTTCGAGCAGGTGGCATGGCCCCTGTGCGCGCTCCTGCTGGCCCGCATCATCCGTACGGGCGATGCCAACCTGTGGCTCTGGTTTGGCGCCGTGGCGGGGCTTGGGCTGCTCAACAAACACAGCATGGTGGTCTTCGGATTCGCCCTCGTGGCGGCCCTGCTCTTCACGCCGCACCGCACCCAGCTTCTCAAGCCCCAGGTCTACCTCGGCGGTGTCATCGCGGTCGTACTTTTCCTGCCTCACTTGATCTGGCAAGCCATGAGCGGTTTTCCAACCCTCGATTTCATGCGGGCCGCGCAGGCGGGAAAGATGGTGGCGCACAGCGCGCCGGAGTTTCTCTTCGGGCAAGTCCTGCTGATCCACCCGCTGAATCTGCTCATCTGGCCCGTCGGCCTTGCCTGCCTTCTCTTCGCGCCGTGGTTACGGGCCTACCGCGTGCTGGGCATCGCCTTTCTCATCGTGATCGCCATCAACCTCCTCACCGTTGCCAAGACCTACTACCCGAACCCGGCTTACCCCATGCTGTTTGCCGCGGCGGGCGTGGCGTATGCCCGCTGGTTCGAGGCGCCCAAGCTGCGGGTGCTGCGTTTCGCCCTGCCGGGGGTGATCGTGGCGGGAGGCCTTCCATTGCTTCCCATTACCTTGCCCATCATCGCGCCGGAGTCCTTGCTGGCCTACACCCAGGCGATTGGAATTTCGGCTCCACGCGAGGAGCACAGCCACCAGGAACTCGAGTTGGACCAGCACATGGCGGACCGGCTCGGGTGGGAGGAGCTGACAGCGGCCGTGGAGGCCGTCGTGGCGGATTTGACCCCGGAGGAGCGCTCCGGCGCTGTGATTTTCGGCAGCAACTACGGCAATGCGAGCGCCCTTCAGTTTTTCGGCAGCGGTCTTCCCCCCGTCATCTCGGGCCACAACGCCTATTGGTACTGGGGACACGGGGATGCGGATGGCAGCGTCGTGATTGGCGTGGGGATGTCGGCGGATGGGCTCGCGCCGATGTTCGAATCGGTGGAGAGCGTGGCGCGGGTGGACGCCCCGCTTTCCGTGGTCCACGGCACGGTGATCACGGTCGGCCGGAACGCGCTGGTGTCCATTGACACCATTTGGCCGCAATTGAAGTTGGGAATGTAGCGAACTCCACAAAAATGAAAAGCGCCCCCGCCCGAATCGTATCGGACGGGGGCGCTTTGTGTCGTCTATGCGGGAATGTTACTTCCTGCCGAAGAAGCTCTTCTTCGCGGCCGCCGCCTTGCGCGGGGTCTCGAGGGCGGCCTGGGCCGCGGCGAAACGCGCGATCGGCACCCGGAAGGGGCTGCAACTCACATAATCCAACCCGACCCGGTGGCAGAACTTCACCGAGGACGGCTCCCCGCCGTGCTCGCCGCAGATGCCGCACTTGAGGCCCGGGCGGGCCTTGCGGCCCTTCTCGACAGCCATCGAGACAAGCTGGCCGATGCCCTCCTGGTCGAGTACCTCGAAGGGGTCGTTCGGGAGGATCTTGTTCTCAAGGTAGATGGGCAGGAAGCCGCCGATGTCGTCGCGGCTGTAGCCGAAGCCCATCTGGGTGAGGTCGTTCGTACCGAAGGAGAAGAACTCGGCCTCCTTGGCGATCTGATCGGCGCACAGGGCCGCGCGGGGGATCTCGATCATGGTACCGATGAGGTAGTCGAACTTGACCTTGGTCTTTTCCAGCACCTCGGCGGCAACCGCCTCGATCAAGGCCTTCTGGTGGGCCATTTCAGCCCTCGTGCCCACGAGCGGCACCATGATCTCGGGCAGAACCTTAACCTTCTTCTTCGTCAGCTCCGCGGCCGCCTCAAGGATGGCGCGGGCCTGCATCTCGGTGATCTCGGGATAGGCGATGCCCAAGCGGCAGCCGCGGTGGCCCAGCATCGGGTTGAACTCGTGCAGACCCTCGATGCGTGCGCGAATCTTGGCCGGGCTCACGCCGCAATGCTTGGCCAATGCGGCAAGCTCCTTCTTGTCCTCCAGCAGACTGCCGACGAACTCGTGCAGGGGCGGATCGAGCAGGCGCACGGTGACCGGCTTGCCAGCCATCGCCTTGAAGATGCCCAGGAAGTCCCGCTTCTGGAACTTGAGCAGCTTCATCACGGCCTTGCGGCGATCCGTCTCGTTCTCGGCCACGATCATCTCGCGCACATGGATGATGCGCTCCGGCTCGAAGAACATGTGCTCGGTGCGGGCCAGGCCGATGCCCTCCGCGCCGAACTTGATTGCCTGCGCGGCATCGGCCGGGGTCTCGGCGTTCGTGCGCACATTGATCTGGCGAACGGCGTCGGCCCAGTCCATGAGCGTCTTGTACCACTTGTTCTTCTCGGGCTGGGCCGGAAGCACGGGCACCTGGCCATGGAACAGATAGCCCGACGAGCCGTTCATCGAGACCCAGTCGCCTTCCTTGTAGGTCTTGCCGCCCACCTTCATCTGCTTCTTTGCCGCGCTGATCTCCAGCGCCGAGCAGCCGACGATGCAGCACTTGCCCCAGCCGCGCGCCACGAGCGCCGCGTGCGAGGTCATGCCGCCCTTGGCGGTCAGGATGGCCTCGGCGGCGTGCATGCCGTGCACATCCTCGGGGGAGGTCTCGTTGCGCACAAGGATGACCTTGCGGCCCTTCTTCTTCCATTCCTCGGCCGCATCCGCGGTGAAGACCACCTGGCCCACGCCGCCGCCCGGGCCCGCGGGCAGGCCCTTGGCGAGGAGCTTCGCCGTCTTTTCCGCCGCCGGGTCGAGCATCGGGTGGAGCAATTCGTCCAACTGCTCCGGCTTCACGCGCATGATGGCCTCGTCGCGCGTGATGAGCTTCTCGTTCGCCATGTCCACGGCAATGCGGACGGCCGAAGCGCCATTGCGCTTGCCCGTGCGGGTCTGAAGCATGAACAGCTCGCCGCGCTCGATGGTGAACTCGATGTCCTGCATGTCGCGGTAATGCTTCTCCAGGCGCTTCTGAATGGCATGGAGCTGCTTGTAGACCTTCGGGTTGGCCTTTTCAAGCGACTCGAGGTGCTTGTTCTCGCCCGTCTTTGTGGATTCATTGATCGGGCTGGGCGTGCGTGTACCGGCCACGACATCCTCGCCCTGCGCATTCACGAGCCACTCGCCGTAGAAGCGCGGGTCGCCGGTGGCGGGGTTGCGGGTGAAGGCCACGCCGGTGGCCGAATCATCGCCGAGGTTGCCGAAGACCATCGCCTGCACATTGACGGCCGTGCCCCACTCTTCGGGAATGCCCTCAATCTTGCGGTAGGCTTTCGCCCGCTTGCCGTTCCACGACTGGAACACGGCCTTGATTCCGCCCCAGAGCTGCGCGTCGGCGTCATCCGGGAAGGGCTTGCCGAGTTCCTTCTTGACGATCTTCTTGAACTCTTCGCACATCTGCTTGAGGTCGGCGGCGGAAAGATCCGTGTCCTTCTTCGCCTTGCGCTTCACCTTGAGCGCATCCATGTGGTGCTCAAGCTTCTCGCGGATGTTCTCCCCTTCCGCCCGCTCGATGTCCTGCGCCTTCTCCATCACCACATCGGCGTACATCATGATCAGGCGGCGATAGGCGTCATAGGCGAAGCGCTCGTCGCCCGTCATCTCAATCAGGCCGGGCAGCGTCGCCGAGCACAGGCCGAGGTTCAAAACCGTGTCCATCATGCCGGGCATCGACATGCGCGCGCCGCTGCGCACGGACATGAGCAAGGGGTTCTTGGCGTCGCCGTACTTCTTGCCCATGGTCTTCTCGACCCGCGCGAGCGCCTGCTTCACCTCATCCTCAAGGGCCTTGGAGAGCTTGCGATTGTTCTTGTAGTACTCCACGCACATGGCCGTGGTGATCGTGAAACCGGCCGGCACGGGAATGCCAAGGCTGGACATCTCGGCGAGGTTGGCCCCCTTGCCGCCCAGAAGCTCCTTCATTCCCGCCTTGCCCTCGGCCTTGCCGCCACCAAAGAAATAGACACGCTTGGTCGCCATTCGATTCTCCCCTTTGCCCGGCAGACTCATAAGTCCTGCCATGCTGTCGTCTTGTTTGCGGATGGCGCACGCAGCCGCGTGGAACCGCCGCTGCACTCGCGCCGAATATGTCGTGGTAATCCGTACCCGTGAATAGCACAGAATGCGCGCGAACGCGCATGGTACGGCCTGAAAGAATACACCATAAGTTGCGATGGTGCAAGAAACTACGCGATTTCCGGGGGTGATGGTGGGTTTCTCCGGCGCCTTTTGGACTCCACCCCGGCATCCGAGTATCCTATGCCCTCATCCAAGGCGCCAGTAGCTCAGTAGGATAGAGCAACGGTCTTCTAAACCGTAGGTCGCGCGTTCGAATCGCGCCTGGCGCACCATCACGACCAAGCTCGCGGCCCGAGGCCATTGTACGAAGTTTCGCCGCGTTTCCATCCCCACCAGAATGCCGGGAGAATCCGCATGCCCACCGTCAAGCAAGTGTTTGATGCCTTGCGCGCCATAACCGAGCCAGGCCAACAGGGCGATATCGTCGCCCAAGGCCAGGTGCACGACCTGAAAATCGACGAGGGCCGCGTATTCTTCAAGGTGCGCGTCGCCTCCGGCCGTGCCGAGGTGATGACGGCCGTGCGTGGCCTTTGCGAGCAGGCGCTCGCCCCGGTGGCCGGGGTGGAGGCCGTCGAGGTCGAGTTCGAGGTGGCGTCGGCGCAAACGCGTCAGTCGCCGACGGCGGAGACCCTCGGTGGCGTCAAGCATCTCATCGCCATTTCTTCCTGCAAGGGCGGTGTGGGCAAATCGACCGTCGCCGTGCTCCTGGCCAAGGCCTTGCAACGCGCGGGGCATGCGGTTGGCCTGCTCGACGCCGATGTCTACGGTCCCTCGGCCCCTAGCCTGCTCCACTGCCACCACCCCGAGATTCAGGTCGACGGCCCCAACTTTCATCCCGTCGACATCGACGGCATGAAGGTCATGTCGATGGGCTTCGTCATGGGCGAGTCACCGGCGATCGTACGCGGGCCGATCGTCTCACGCTATGTGCAGCAGGTGCTCATGCAATGCCATTGGGGCGAACTCGACTACCTCATCATCGATCTGCCCCCTGGAACCGGCGATATCCAACTCACCCTCGTGCAGCAGGTCGCCCTCGACGGCGCCGTCATCGTCACCACGCCCCACATGCTTTCGCTGGTCGATGTCGCCAAGGGCATTCTCATGTTCGAGAAGGTGAATGTGCCCGTGCTCGGCATCGTCGAGAACATGTGCGCCTTCACGCCCGAGGATTCCGGCGCCACCTATTACCCCTTCGGGCGAAGCGAGGGCAGCCTCCAGCGACGCTTCGGCATCGACACCCTCGCCGAGCTTCCCATCACGCAGGGCATGTCCGACCCGCTGCAGCCGGGGAAAGTGGTCGAATCCGCCTTCGATGCCTTGGCCGTTGCCATGAAAGGCGCGGTGACACGCTCGCAGGAATCGCAAACGGCCCCGCCCGAGGTGGAAGTGCTGCCCGGCGCCGTGCGGTTTCTCTTCAATGACGGCCTCGTGGCGTCCATTCCGAACCATACCCTCCGCTGCGCATGCCCCTGCGCCATGTGCGTGGACGAAAACAGCGGCAAGCGGCTGCTCGACCCGGCACAGGTGCCGAACACCGTCGCGCCGGAGGCCCTGATGCCGCTCGGCAATTACGCCATGGTGTTTGAGTGGAGCGACGGCCACACCACCGGCATTTATCCGTGGGCCTACTTGCGCACGCTGGCCGAGCAGCATATGGCGGACAGCGCGGCGTCCTCGTGAGGGCGTGGAAAATCATCCGCGCTGAATTGCGCGACGCGCGGCCGTGGGCGCTGACGGCTCTACTTGTGCTGGGTTTCGACTATGTAGCGGTCGTGCTCTGCGGGAGGACCAACCCGTTTCAGTCCGGCAATCCCGGCCACTGGGATATCGCCTTCGTCGTGCTGACGGCCCCGGTGTTCTATCTGCTGGCGGCCACGCGAACCATCAAGCCATTCCGAAGACCGTGGGGCCCTGTCCTTTTTCGCAACGGATTACTGTACGCTCTGCCGTTCTTCATCGCCCTGCACTGGGAGATGATTGGCGATATCTTCGGCGCGAACTTTTCGCTCAATGCACGAAGCCTCACACGCATGAACGCCCGCGACGCATTCGCCTTCGTCCTCGCCATCGCCTTGATTGGCGCCGCTGTCGGATGGCATCTGCACCGGGCGCGCAAGGAGCGCATCCTCGTGTGGTATTGCGGCGCGTTCCTGTGCATGCTCGCCCTGATCGCCGCCATCACCTTTGTACTGCGCGATACGCACACGATTCATATTCATCACTACACCATTGGCGGACTGTTCGCCTTGTTCTGGCGCTTTAATCACCCGATTTCCGCCTCGTTTCAAGGCTTCTTTCTCGGTATGTATGTCGAGGGCATTGCGCGCTGGGGCCGCGATCCGAACTGGTACCCACTCGGGTAGGCGTTCCTACAGCGCGTTTGCTTTCCGCCACTGGAAGATCGCACCCTTTGGCCGCGCGTGACGGGGACAACCGGGCCAAACGAAGGGGGAATCCGTGCAGCAATCATCCGCAACACCGGCCGTGTCCGTCATCGTGCCGACCTTCCACGAGGCCCCCAATGTGCCCGGCCTGCTCGCGCGCATCGCGGCCGTTCGGGAAGACGCCGGGCTCGACCTCGAGGTGCTTTTCGTCGATGACGACTCCGGCGATGGCATCGAGGGGGCCGTGACGGATAGCGGGTTTGACTGGGCCCGGCTCCTCGTGCGCAAGGGCGAGCGCGGCCTGAGCGGCGCGGTGCTCGCCGGCTTCGAGCATGCCCATGGCGACACGCTCGTCGTGATCGACGGTGATCTCAGCCATCCCCCCGAGGCCATCCCGAAGCTGCTGGCCGAGTTGGATGCAGGCGCGGATTTCGTGCTCGGTTCGCGCTACGCCAAGGGCGGCTCGACCGACGCGGAGTGGGGGATATACCGTTGGCTCAACAGCAAGGCCGCCACGCTCCTCGCGCGACCGTTTACGCGGGCCTTGGACCCCATGAGCGGCTTCTTCGCGATTCGCCGGGAGATGCTGGACCACGCGCCCTACCTCAATCCCGTCGGCTATAAGATCGGGCTCGAGATCCTCGTGAAATGCGGCTGCCGCCATGTGCGCGAGGTGCCCATCCACTTCACCGAGCGCCAACTCGGCCAGAGCAAGCTCACGCTGTTGGAGCAGTTGCGCTATCTGCAGCACATTCGCCGCCTGGCCATCTTCAAATTCGCCGAGGCCAGTCACGCCGCCCAATTCGCCGCCGTCGGCGCGAGCGGCACACTGGTTAACCTAGCCGTGCTCACCCTGTTGCTCATCCTTGGCGTGCCGCTACAGGCCGCCGTTGCCGTTGCCATCGGCGCGGCCATGGTCTCCAACTTCTTCCTCAACCGCCGCTTCTCGTTCTCCTACGCGCGCCATGGCTCGTCGTGGAGGCAGTTCATCGGCTTCTGCGCCGCCAGCTCCATCGGGGCCGCCGTTAACTACGCCACGACCCTGACGCTCGCATTCACCGTTCCTGCCCTGCAGGCATGGCCGCAAATTGCCGCCTTGGCCGGCATTGCTTCCGGACTCCTGTCCAACTACCTCCTGAGCCGCTTCGCCGTGTTCCGCAAGGCCCGATGACCCGCTGATTTCCCTTTGCGCCCCCGCCGTGCCGCGTGCAATAGTACTGTCGTACCCAGTGAAGGAACGGACGCATCCGAATGAGTATCTTCGACAAGGCCAAACAATGGGTCCAGCAGAAGACTTGCCCGACCGAGTTTCTCTGCGACCACTGCATGTACGACCATGATTCCGCGTGCAAGCGGCCTGAGCGGCCCAACGCGGTCAAGTGCCCGGACTACAAGCCGAAGGGGAAACGATGGTGAAAGCGTTCGACGAAGCATTTGTAGCGGCCGCTGCCGAGCGGCTTGCCGCCCTCCCGCCCGAGCAGGCGCCCGACTGGGGCTCCATGCGTCCGCCGCAAGTCTTGGCTCACCTGACGACCGCCGTGCGGTACTCGCTCAACAAGGAGGCCCTCACACCGGACGAGGGCGGCTTCATGGGGCATCACATCGCCAAGCGCCTCATTCTTGGCGGTCTCATCAAGCTTCCCAAGGGGGCCAAGGCGCCGAAATTCTACGCCGCCGGCGCGAAGGAGGGATCCGCCGATGCCCTCAAGTCAGAATCCATCGAGTTCGTGCAAGGGTATGGCGCCCGCACCCTCGAGCCCCCCGCGCACCCGTTCTTCGGACCCCTCACCCTCGACGAATGGGCGAAATTGCATCGCACGCATTTCGACCACCACCTCAAGCAGTTTGGCATCGTTCTCTAAGGAGTCCATGGTCCCCTAAGGAGTTTTAGAATTATGGCCCCGAAGCTCACGCCGGAATACGCCGCGGAAGTCATCAAGCGCCTTGAGTTGGTCCCCGAGGACGCCACGCCCAAGTGGGGCAAGATGAACCGCGCCCAGCTCTACGGACACCTCGCCACCGTGATGCGCTACAGCTGTGGTGAACTCGGCAAAATGCCCGACAAGAGCACCTTCCTGCGCCGAAACTTTTTTCGTCCAGCGATCTTTCACGGATTCGCCAAAATCCCCCACAACATTCGAGTTCCCGGCGAGCGTGCCCGCAAGGAGCCCGCGCCCGAGGCCACCCTCGAGGAACTCGCCGACATCATCCGGGCCACCGAGGCCGCCCTCAAGGCCGGCAATGTCGATAGTCCCAACCACCCCTTCTTCGGCTACATCGGGTGCAAAGGTTGGCTGACATTCCACTACCGCCACTGCGAGCACCATCTCGAGCAATTTGGCGTCTGATTGCGGCCGTTGTTGATTGGGGGAATGGCGGTCCCCAGTAGAAACCCCCGTTTCTTCATCGTGAGAAGCGCGGTCGAGGGCAGCCTTTGCATCGATTCGGCGGCATCGGGATTCCTCCCGCGTTGACCCCTCCCTCTCCAGCCCCGTATCCTATGCCTTTCCCGGATTGACCGTTTCCCCGCCCGGATTGGGCCCAGCAAGGACTATCATGTCGAAAAGCCGCCGTGTCGAGCCCCGCACATTAAAGGGTTTTAATGACCACCTGCCCGAGTCGGAGGGGCCTCGCCGCAGGGCGATCGCCGCGATCACGGCGGTGTATGAGCGCTACGGCTTCAACCCGGTGGACAGCCCGGTGATGGAGCATCTCGAAACACTCTTCGGCACGGGCGGCGAGGAGACGAACAAGGAAATTTTCCGCCTGACCAGCCCGGAAGGCGAGGAAGTCGGCCTGCGCTTTGATCTGACCGTCCCCTTTTCCCGCCTGATGGCGCAGTACCCGGACAAACTCAAGACGCCTTTCCGCCGCTTTTCCGTCGGCAAGGTCTATCGGGCGGACAAGCCAGACCCATGGCGTTTCCGGGAGTTCACGCAGGTGGACATTGATGTCGCCGGGTGCGAGTCCGTCGCGGCCGATGCCGAGGTGATCGCCGTGATGACGGAGGCCATCCGCGCGCTGGGCATCGACGATTTTGCGGTGGTCGTCAATCATCGCGGCTTCTTTGACGCCTTGCTGGCGGCTTGCGGCATTACGGACGAGGCGCGCCAGAAGCATGTGCTGCGCGTGATCGACAAGTTGAAGAAAGTCGGGATTGAGAAGGTCCGCCAGGAACTCGGACCGGGCCGCGTGGATGACTCGGGCGACCCCATCAAGGGCGTTCAGCTGGAGCCGGACGCCATCGAGCAGGTTCTGGCGTTCATCGCCTGCGCGGGCGACACGCGCGCGTCTGTGATGGATGCCGTCGAGGCAGCGCTGCCGCAGTCACCGGCATCGGAAGCGGCTCTCGCCGCGATGCGCGAAATTGCGGATTGCCTGAATGCACTCGGGGTTTCGGAGAAACATGCCCGCTTCGCGCCGAGTCTCGCGCGCGGGCTGGACTATTACACCGGCGCCGTGTTCGAAATCGTCATCGATGGCGCGGAGCACATCGGCTCCGTCGGCGGCGGCGGGCGGTACGACGGCCTCGTCGAGCGTTTCCTGAATCGCCCGATGCCATGCGTCGGCGCATCAATCGGGCTCGATCGCGTCATGGGAGCGATGGCCGCGGCGGGGTTGGTGCCGGAAAGCGCGAGCCAGACGCAGGTGCTGGTCGTCACCATGGGCAATGTGCCACGCACGGAGACGCTCACCGTCGCGGCGGAGTTGCGCGCGGCGGGCATCCGCACGGAGGCCTACATGGCCTCGAAGAAGAAGATGAAGATGGGCAATCAGCTCTCGCACGCCGACCACTACGGCATCCCAGTGGCGGTTATCCTCGGCGAGGACGAAGTGGCTCAGGGACTCGTGTCGGTCAAGGATCTCGAGGCGGGCAAGGCCGTGCGCGAAGACATCGAGGACCGCGACGAATACCGCGAGGCCGGCACGCAGACCCAGGAGACCATCCCGCGCGCCGAGATGATCGCGTGCGTGCAGGCCATTTTGGGGAAGTGAAATCCCCCTTCCTCCTTCGCCAAGGCTTCGGAGGACAAGTCGAAGGGATGCCGCGAAGCGGCATTAAATCCCCCTCGGTCCCCCTTTGCCAAAGGGGGAGGAATGCGGGCGGCCTCACAAACGGAGCGCGCCTGGATGCCGTGAAATTCAAGTGGGTTTCGGGCATGCAGCCGTTGATTCTGCCCGCAATAGAGCGCAGGAATTTCCCCCCTTTGGCAAAGGGGGGGTAGGGGGGATTTCCTCCGGAACGAGCGCGCGTCAGCCTGCCCTAGATCGCCCCTTCCGACCTCAAGGCGTCCTCGAGCCGTGACAATCCCTTCGCGAACCGGGCGACGATATCGTCCATGTCGCTGGGGGTGACGATGAGCGGGGGCGAGAAGGCCATCGTGTTGACGATGGGGCGGCTGATGAGGCCTTCCTCGAGCAGCAGTTTGTGCAGGCGCATGGTGACGGCAGGGCCGTTGTCGAAGGACTTCTTGGTGGCCTTGTCCTGCACGATCTCGACGCCGGCAATGAGGCCGGTGCCGCGCACTTCGCCGACGAGAGGATGATCCTCGACCGCGTCGCGCAGAATTTTCTGGAAGTGTGCGCCGGTCGTGCCCGCGTTGGCGATCAGCCCTTCCTTCTCGATGATGTCGAGGTTGGCGAGCGCGGCCGCGGCGGCCAGCGGGTGGTGCGAGTAGGTGTAGCCGTGTCCGAAAGGACCGGCCTCGCCGGACTTCTCCGCGAAGACTTCCCACACGGGGTCGGACACGATCACGCCGGACATGGGCACATAGCCGCTGGTGAGGCCCTTGGCGACGGTCATCAGGTCCGGCTCCATGCCATAGTAAGTGGAACCAAAGTTCTTGCCAAGGCGGCCAAACCCGCACACCACCTCATCCGCCACGAACAGTATGTCGTTCGCGCGCAGGATGGGGACAATCGCGTCGAAGTAGCCCTCCGGCGGCACGATCACGCCGCCGGCCCCCATGATGGGCTCGGCGAAAAACGCGGCGATGGTGTCCGCGCCTTCGCGGGCGATCGTCTCTTCCAATTCCTTGGCAAGGTGCTGGGTGAACTCGGCTTCGCTCATGCCCTCGGGCGCTTCGCGGTAGTAGTGCGGCTTGCCCACATGCAGAAAGCCCTCACGCGGCACATCGAAATGCGCGTGCAGATTCGGCAGTCCGCTCAGGCTGGCCGAGGCGACCGTCACGCCGTGATAGGCGCCCTTGCGCGCGATAAACTTCTTCTTCTTCGGACGGCCCAGCAGGTTGTTGTACTGCCAGATGAGTTTGACCTGCGTGTCGTTTGCCTCCGAGCCGCTGTTGGCGAAGAAGACGCGGTTCAGGCTGCCCGGGGTCATCGCGGCGATGCGTGCGGCCAGCTCGGCCGTCGGCTCGTTGCCCCAGTTGATGAACGAGTGGTAGTAGCACAGCTTGCGTGCCTGCTCGGCGAGGGCCTCGGCCATTTCCGGGCGACCGTAGCCGATGTTCATGCACCAGAGACCCGCCATCGCGTCGATGTACTCGCGTCCGTCCGCGCTGCGCACGATGAGTCCCTCGGCCGATGACACGATGGTCGCGCCGTTCTTCTGTTGCTCGGCAATCGAGGTGAACGGGTGCAGGACATGCTTGCGGTCCAGCTCGAGCGGCGAGAGGGCCGCGGTGGCGTCGGTCGGGTTCATGATGCGAGGTCTCCGTGAGGTCGCCCATGGCATGTGCCGTGGGGTTGACGAGCGGCGGCCGAGGCCGTATGATGGTTTCCATCAATCGATTGATGGAAATTATGAGGGCCCACCCAACGCCGTGTCAACCCGTTCCGCGCAACCCGAGTCGCCCCAGGTCCGCCTCATTATTGATGCGGCCACGCGGCTCTTCGCCGAGCATGGGTTTGATGGCGTGGGCACGCGGCAAATTGCCGCGGCAGTGGGCCTGAATATCGCTACAGTACACCATCATGTGGGCTCAAAGCACACCCTCTACCGGCGCGTGCTGGCCCAATTGTTCGAGGAAGAGCGCGAGGTCGTCGGCGCGCTGGTGGACGAATCCGCAGCAGTGGACCTGACCGATCCCGCTGCCGTGCGGGCGCTGGTATGCGGCTATATCGACACCATCGTCGATTTCACGGCGAAGAGCCCGGCGCGCCCGCGGCTGTATCTACACCATTGGCTTCGCCACGACGACGACGCGGACACGCAGGATGTCACGGCCACGCTGGCGCTGTACCGCGCCTTGCGTCGTGTGCTCGAGCGGGCACAAAAGGCTGGCGCCATCACGGTCGAGGTCGATTGGGGCCACTTTCTGCGCAGCTTCGACTATCTCATCTACGGGTATTTCGTGGCGGGACCGTTTGACTGGAAATCCCTGCGGGGCGACCCGCAGAAAAAGGCTTCGCTGGTGCGTTTCAAGGCGTTTTTGCACGACTATGCCACCCGGATGCTCGGGCTTCCGGGGGACGGGCGAAAGGAAGAGACGAAATGACGATTCCCATGGAGGGTGTTGACCGGGCGCTGCTGCTGGCGACGCTGGAGGGCTTTAAGGAGAAGGACCTCGCCTGGCGCTCGGGCCGGGTGCTGGCCTACACCTACAGCCTCGAGGCCGAGGCGGAAGAGGTGGCCAAGAGCGCCTACATGATGTACCTCGGCGAGAACGGGCTCGACCCGACCACTTTCCCGAGCATGCATCACATTGAGACGCGCATCACGCACACCTTGCGTGATCTGCTCCGGGGCGATGAGCATGTCGTGGGCAACTGCACCTTTGGCGGCACCGAGAGCATCATGTGCGCCATCAAGGCCGCGCGCGACTGGGCCCGCGCCAACCGGCCCGAAATCACCGAGCCGGAGATCATCGTGCCGGTCACCGCGCACCCGGCCCACCACAAGGCGGGCGTCTACCTCGGGCTCAAGGTCGTGATCTCCCCGATTGACCCCGTCTCGTTTCAGGCGGATGTGGAGGGCATGCGCGCACTGATCACGCCGAACACGATTCTGCTCGCCGGCTCCGCACCCGGCTACGCTCAGGGCGTCGTAGACCCCATCCCCGAGATTGCGGCCCTGGCGTTGGAACACGGCCTGCTCTGCCATGTGGACGCCTGCGTCGGCGGCATTCATCTCTCCTTTGATCGCCGCATGCGGGAGGTGGACTACCCCGATTTCGACTTCTCCGTGCCCGGCGTCACCTCGATTTCGGTGGATATGCACAAATATGGCTACGCCCCGAAGAACATCTCGACCGTGCTTTACCGCGACAAGGCGTTGCGCAAGTACCAGTACTACGCCTGCCGCAAGACGACGACCTACGCGCTCATCAACGCGACGATCCTGAGCACCAAGAGCGGCGGGCCGCTCGCGGGTGCGTGGGCCGTGCTTAATTTTCTGGGCGAGGGCGGCTACCAGAAGATTGTGCAGAGCGTGAACGACTGCACCTGGCAAATGGTCGATGGCATCAACGCCATTCCCGGCCTGCGCGTCCTGGGCAAACCCAACATGTGCATGTTCTCCTTCACCGCCGATGACTTCAACATCTTTCAACTGGCCGACGAGATGCGCGACCGGGGCTGGTACCTGCAACCGCAGTTCTCGACCAGCCAATCCCCGCCGAACCTGCATGTGACGGTCACGCTCTCCTCCATTCCGCATGTAGAGGAGTTGCTCAAAGACCTCGCGGCCGCGGCGGAGGCCGTGCGCAATCACCCCGAGCCGATCGACCCGAAGGCCGTGCGCGAGCAGGTGCAGACCATGCTGGCCACCATGGAGGGCGGCCCCGAGGCGGTCGCGCAATTGGCCGCCGTGGCCGGTCTCCAAGGTACGGATTTGCCCCAGCACATGGCGCTGATTAATACGGTCATGGATGCACTTCCCGATGAATTGGCGGAGATGATCCTCATCGAGTTTATGAATGACCTGTATGTGTAGGTAGGCTTTAGGCTTTAGGCTTTAGGCTGGAGAGGCGCGGCTTTGCCGCTTGAGGGCGCATTCGTCCGTGTCCGTCCGTGCCGGTCCGTGTTTGTCCGTGTCAACCCCGGAGGTAGCCATGAACCTGCTCAGCATTGACCCGTCCACGGGCGAACAATTCGATGCCTTTGAGGAGATGAGCGCCGCGGAAGTGGACGCGGCCCTCGCGCAGGCTGCCGCTTGCTTCGCCGAATGGCGCCGTACTTCCTTCGCCGAGCGGGCGAAGCCGATGCGCGAGGCGGCCCGCCTTCTCCGGGAGCGCAAGACCGCCTATGGCGAACTGATGGCCCGCGAGATGGGCAAGCCCATCGCCGCGGGCGAGGCGGAGGCGGAAAAGTGCGCGTGGGTGTGCGAGTATTTCGCCGAACACGCGGAAACATTCCTGCAACCCGAAATCATTGAGTCCGACGCCACGAAGAGCTTTGTGTCCTATCAACCCATTGGTGTGATGCTGGCAATCATGCCGTGGAACTTCCCCTTCTGGCAGGTGCTGCGGTGCGCCGCGCCGGGCATCATGGCGGGCAACACCTTCGTCCTCAAGCATGCCAACAATGTCACCGGGTCCGCCCTCGCCGTCGAGCAGTTGTTGCGCGACGCGGGCTTTCCCGAAGGCATCCTCACCGCACTGCGCATTGACATCCCGCGCATTGAGGGCGTCATCCGCGATGACCGAGTGCAGCATGTCTCCCTCACCGGCAGCACCCGCGCGGGCCGGGCCGTCGCGGCGGCCTGCGCCCATGGCCCGAAGCGCTGCATCCTCGAGTTGGGCGGCAGCGATCCCTTCCTGGTTCTCGCGGACGCCGACCTTGACCTCGCCGCCGAGCAGGGGGCCATCAGCCGTCTGTTCTGCAACGGCGAAAGCTGCATCGCCGCCAAGCGCTTCATCGTCGTGCCGGAAATCGCCGACGCCTTCATCGAGAAGCTGAAAGCGCGCATGACTTCCAAGCGCATGGGGCCGCCGCTCGAGCGCGACACCGACCTTGGCCCGATGGCCCGCAAGGACCTGCGCGACACCCTCCACCAACAAGTGACAGACAGCGTCGCAAAAGGGGCCGTACTCGTCTGCGGTGGCGAGATTCCGGACGGGCCCGGCTACTATTATCCCGCCACCATCCTGGACGCGGTGACGCCGGGCATGCCTGCCTACGAGGAGGAGCTATTCGGACCCGTGGCCGCCATTCTTCGCGCCCGGGACGAAGCCCACGCCATCGAATTGGCCAATGACACCCCCTACGGGTTGGGCGCCGCCATCTTCACCCGCGACACCGCCCGGGCCGAGCGCATCATGCAGGACGAAATCGGCGCAGGCGCGTGTTTCGTCAACGCGTTCGTGCGCAGCGACCCGCGTCTGCCCTTCGGCGGCACCAAGGGCAGCGGCTACGGCCGCGAACTCGGCCCGCACGGTATTCGTGACTTGACCCATATCAAGACGGTGTATATCGCCTGATTTTCGGCCCGTATTCCCACCAAAAACGGGCGTCGGCATTGCAAGGGGCTGCCTTGGCGTGTCATCGTCGCAGGATCGACTGTCGTTGGCACTTGCGGGGCCTGTGCGGGGTCCAATGTGTCCGCCGTACAGCACTGTACAAGCTTACTGCGCAAGATGACTGTACAAGAAGGAGTTTGCCCCCCTTATGCGGCTTTTGAGCCTCTTGCTGGTGAGTCTGGCCATCGCGCCGTTCGCCGTGGGCCAGGCGGTCCCCGGCAGCCGCGATCTGGAACTGCGCGACCGCTTTGAGCAGGTCCTTGCGCGAAGTCCCCATCAGGAGCAGGCCTTCGACCGGGCCTTTCATCTCTGGGGTTTTAATGAAGGCATCGAGGCATGGGACCAGTCCCTGCAGCAGCCGCCGTGGGTCACGGAGTCGCCCGTATCGTCTTTGATCGTCCGGGCGCGCATTGCCGCCCGCCTGTTTGACGCCGAGCGGGCCGTGAATTTGCTGGAGCAGGCCCGCGAGGCCGGCGCCGAGGGGCCCGATTTCGCCCTCATGCTCGGCCGGCTCTACCACGACATCGGCCGCGACGAGGAAGCCGTCTCCCTCCTGGAAGGCGCGCTGAACGCCGTCCGCACGCCTGAGGAGCGCAGCCGCGTGAGTCGCCTGCTGGGCAACCTGCTTCTGCGCTCAGGGCAACGCGAAGAGGCCATCGCCGCGTGGGAGCGGATCGCCGAGGGCGCGGAATCGGACACCTTCGTGCTCGAGGAACTCGCGATTCTCTACGAAACCCAGCGGATGTGGCCCGAGGCTGTCACGGCGTGGACGCGCATCGTCGAGCAGTCCGAGGGCGACGCCTACCTTCGGTGCCGGGCATTGCGGGCCATCGGCGATGCCGAGCGAGCGCGGGGAGACTTCCGGGCCGCGGCGGAGGCCTATCGCGAAGGACTCGATTGGGTTGCCCCGGGCAACTGGCTTTTTGATGCCCTCGCCCAAGGTTGGCTCGACGCCCACACGGCGATGGAAGACTTGCCCGGTCTCGCGCGCTCCCTGGAGGGGATGCTGCAATCCGATCCGACGCAGACCGAGTACCGGCTGCTTCTGGGGCAGGTGTACCAGCGCTTGCGCGACTGGGACTCCGCCGAAACGGCCTATCGGGAAGCTATCGCGCGCGCCCCTTCGCGGCAAGCCGGCTACGACGCCCTCGTGCGCTTGCAGGAGGCCCGGGGCGATGCCGAGGGTATCGTGACCGCATACCGCGAGGCCATTCAGCGGTTTCCGCGCGAGCGCGACTACCACCGCCGGCTGGGCGAGGCATTGCTCCGCGTGGGAGAGCGTGAGGCCGCACTGGATGCATGGCGCGAGGCCATTGGCCCCACACCGGAGGCCGCCGACCATGCGACGCTCGCGCAGTGGTTCGAGGGACGCGGTTTTCGCGAGGAGGCCCGCCAAGCCTATGCGGATGCCGTCGCCATGGAACCCCGCCGCGCGTGGTCGATGCGGCTTGCAGCGCTTGAGTACGAAACCGGGCGTCGAGATGAAGCGCGTGATCGTTGGCTCGAGGCGGGTGCGGACGCCAGTGCGGATGAATTGCTCGATATCGCCGGTGCGCTGGATGCGCGCGGTTTTCACTTCGACGCGGAGGCCATGCTGGCGCGTGCACGCGAGGTTGCTCCCACTCGAATGGACCTCGTGCTGGCCCACGCCGATGTCTTGTTGTCCCTGGCGGAATTCGACGCAGCCGAGGCCGCTTACGAGCATCTCCAAGAGAACGCCACCAGCGATTTTCATCGAATGCGCGGCGAACGCGGCTGGTTGGATGTCATCGACGCCCAAGGCAGGCTCTCCGACACCCGTTCGGCGTGGGAGCGCCAGATCGCGGAGGAGAAGTCGAACATCGAGCTGCGTCTGCGCCTTGCGCAACTGTGCGAGCGCATGGGCGACCGCGGCCGTGCGTTGGCCCTGTATCGCGAATGCGCCGCCATCGATCCCGAGAACCCCGAGTTACTTCATCGCCTTGCGCGTGTGTACGAGTCTGTCGGGATCCCGAACGAGGCCATTGCGGCCTACCGCCGCCTGATTGAACTCGACCCGGGGCGCGCGGGGGGCTACTACCGTGAGTTGGTGCCGCTCCTTGCCCAGCACGGAAGCGAGGCGGATGCGATTGCCGCTGCCGAGCGTGTTGTCGAGGGGGCGCCGAACGATCCCGAGGCCCGCTCCATGCTCGCGCGTGTGTACGAGCGCTATCAACGCACCGAGCCCATGCTGGAGGCCCTGCAGGCTGCCGTACGGCTCGCGCCGGATGAACCGGCGTATTTCGAGGCCTTCGGCCGCGCCTTGCTTGCCGCCGAATCGCCCGCGATGGCCCGCGAGGCATTCCGCGCCATGTTGAACACGGGCCGTGACGCCTCCGTGCGGCTGCGCGCCGTGCAACTCCTCTCGGATGTGCACGCGGCGATGAACTTGACCGAGGAACTGGTGCATGAGTTCGAGGGGCGCATTCAGTCTGCCCCGCGTGACCTCGAAAATTACGAAATGCTGGCGACCGTTCATCGCACCAGCGGTCAACCCCGCGAGGCGCTGGCGGTGCTCGAGCGCGCCGCCGTCGTATCCGATGATCGCGAATCCGCCTTGCGCCGCGTGTTGATCGAGGCGCATTCCGCGGGACAACTCGAGACCGTCGTGCGGGCCTTCGAGGAACTCGAGCGCATGGCCGCCGAACTGGCCCCGCGCGAGTGGGAACAGCTCGGCCGCTCCTACGCCCAACTCGGCCGCCTCACCGAGGCCGAACGCACTTGGGACCGAATGCTGGTCGAGCATGGGCACGACCCGACGGTATTGCGCGCGTACATCCGGGTGGTGCGTGAGCACGGCTTCCAGGAACCGGCCGTTGTTGCCACCGAGCGCCTGCTCGACCTCCAGCCGTTCGACTTCAGCACACGCCTCGAGTTCGCCCAGCAACTCGCCGCCATGGATCGGGTGGACTCGGCCATGGAGCAGTTGCGCATGCTGATTCGATTGGGGCCTGGCGTGGAGGAAGAAAAAGGCGAAGAGGGAGAGGCACAAGCGCCTCCAACATCCGGGCAGGGCTTCCAGATCCCACCCCATCTGGCCGTTGCCATGGCGCAGATGACGCCGCAGGTGGATTTGCAGGCCCTCATGGGCATCGGGCTTGCACCGGGCGGCGGGGCATTCCCGGCGGTGGAGCGGCAGGCCATTCATTACCTGGCCCAGTACGCCCTTCGGCAGGGCGAGGCCGATGCGCTAGTCCAAGAGTACGAGGCGCTCATCGCCGCGCAGCCGGACGCGATCGCGATTCACCATGACCTTCTGCTAATCCTGATTACCCTGAACCGGGTGCCGGAATTGATCGACCATGTGAACTACATGACCGATCGATTCGACTCCGAGGTGGAGGTCATTCGTCTGGCGGCACGGATACTCGAGGCCCACCGCAAGTACGATGAGGCCCTTGCCATGTACGAGCGCCTGCACGACGCCGAAGTGGCCAACGACCCCATGCGGCGCGGCACACGCATCCGCCTGTTGACAGCGGCGGGGCGCCGCGAGGAGGCCTACGCCGAAGTCGCCGCCCTGCGTGCCGATTTTCCGAATCATGTCGGTGTGTTGCGGCAGGCGGCGTCGCAGATGGCCGCGCTGGAAGACCTTGAACAGGCCGAGGAGTTGTACCGTGCCGTGGCCGAGGCCGACGCGCGCCACCGCCAGACGGCCCTGCAGGAAATGGCGCACCACTACCGCAATCGCGGCCTTACCGAGGATGCCGCGCGCATCTACGCCGAGTTGATTTTCGTGCCGCCTCCCCCCGGGGTGGCACAGGCTGCACAGCCGGCGGGTTTTCCCAGTCCTTACCTGTTGCAATCGGGGAGACTGGGCGTGTCGCACTCGGCGGAGTATGTCGTGCGCACGATCACGCACCGCTTCGACTGGCCCCGGCTGGACGCTTTCCAGCAGAGCATCTCGCTGTCGTCCGACTCGCAGCACGCGACGGTGTTGCTCGATAAAATGCGCGCCGTGGCCCTTTCCGAGGACATCGACACCGATGAGGAGCGCCTGGTCGCGCTCGAGGTGACCACGCTCCTCGCAGCCTATGCAATCGAGCAGGGCAAGCCGGATGAGGCGATGGCATGGACCGAACACCTCACACGGCACGGCGCATCGGAAGAAACCTTGCTCAATCTGCGACTGTTTGCCCTGGAGGCTGCCCAGGATACGGAAGGATTGCGGACGCTTTTCCGTGAGTTGGCCGAAAAGTATCCGCAGGAAGCCGAGCCCTTCCGGATGGCCGAAGCGCGCCTCGCCCTCGAGCAAGGCGATTACGAGGGCGCCGAGGAGCGTATGGCCGCGTTCGTGCGCAACCCGGAGCGCGGCCGCGATGTGGTGGGCATGATTCGCCAATTGTTCGACGCCGGAGAGTTTGACCGCGCTGGCCGCTTGCTGGATACCTACCTCGATGGGCCGAATCCAATGCCCGACGCGTACGGCATGCGTATCCAGATCAAGACCGCCATGAACGAGCACGACGAGGCCACGCGCCTGGCCCGGGAGTCGTGGGAGTACACGATTTCGCAACGCCCCATGGCGCGTGCCGGGCGGATGGGACAGATTCGCAGCGCGCGTGAATTGCAGGGCTCGCCAATGGCCCAGTTGCTTCTCTCCACTTACCGCTCCGCCGGGCGCGAGGAAGAACTCGTGCGCTACATGGAGGCGCAGCTTGCCAACGACCCCGCGTCGCATCCGATTCAACTCGACATGGCCCACCTCTACGCCTCCACGGGCCGCCAGCGCGAAGCCTTCCAGATCTACCGGGACTTGGTCGCCCGGCGGCCGGGTGACACCGCCCTGCGCCTGGCCTACGCGCAGCTCCTGGCGGAACAGCAGCGGGATGGCGAGGCCTACGCCCTCTTTGACGAAGCCCTGCGCTCCAATCCCAGCCTCTACCGTGAACACGCGTGGACCGTTCGGCAGGTGTACGACCGCTTGGGCAAGTCGCGTGAATTGGCCGCCCTCGAACAGCGCATGGCCCTTGCCACCACCGATCCCCGCGCGTTGCAGCAAACCGCGCAAGAGGCCCTCAATTCCGGCAATATCGAGTTGGCCTGCCTCCTCTTCGAGCGTCTTGTACGCATGATGCCCAACGAAGACGCACACCGGTTCCAATGGGCCGAAGCCCTGCGGAAGGCGGGCCGCTTTGAGGATGCCCTTGCGGCTTGGGAGGACTACATTCGCCTCCTCGAGACGCAACCGGAGCGTGCGAGCGTCGCCATTGCGCAGGCGGTCCCGATATTTGCGTTCGAGGGCCGCATCCACGAACTGGAATCACTCGCAGCGCAGCGCCTTGAGGCCGACCCGGAAGATATCCTCGGCCTTCTGCTCGAGGCGGGGATGGCGCAGCACAACAAGGAGTACGCCCTCGCATTTGGGTTCTATCGCCGCGTGTTGGACCTGCGGTCCCAAGACCCATCCATCCTCGAGGCGGTCGTCAGTATGGCCCGGCTTGAGCAGGACTACGACGCGGCCATCGCGGTACTCCTCGAAAATAGCCGACACCAGAACTTTCCCCGTTGGGGCGAGTTGGGCGAGCTGTACGCGGCCATGGGCGACAGCGAGCAGGCTGTTCTGCACTGGCAGCGCGATGCCTCTCGCCACAGCGGGCCGCAGGGGATCGAGCAGGCCATGCGCCGCATGGTGGAATATGGCATGTACGCCGAGGCAATCGCCTATTTTGATCAGCAGGCGCCCCGCGTCAAGACCGCCGGAGGCGTGTACAACAACTTCCTGCAGCACGCCCTGCGCGCGTACCTGCGCGGCGGGGATGCGCCGGAGGAGTGGGTGCGTTCGCTCCTGCGGGATGTGCCAAGGGGGCAGGCATGGTTGCTGAGCGGCCTGATCCAAGGGAATGAGGGCACCTTGGAGCGCCGGCGTCAGTTGATGCGTTGGGCCCTTGACGAATCCCCCTCGGATGAACAGCTGGTGCAGTTCGTCGTCGGTCATGTGAACCAGGGCTGGCGCGACGAGGAAGCGCTCGCCTTGGTGGAAAAACTCGTCGAGATTCACCCGCGCAACTCCGATGCCCACACGAATTACACGCAGGTTCTGACCACGCTCGGCCGGCGCGAGGAGGCCCTGTCCCATGTCACGCGGCAACTCGATGAAGGCGTGACCGCAGGTTTGCTGAACCAAGCCATGATTATCCTTCAGTACGAGGAGGAAATCGGTGGGACGCTCGACCTTCGTGACCGCTACTGGCACGAACTCGACGCCGATGAGCAGTCACGCATGACCGCGCGATGGGCGTATGCCTTCGCCGTGGCGGGTGAACTCGAAATTGCCATGGCAAGCCTGCGCGAGCAGAACGAGGCGTCCCCGACGCAATCCAACTATGACCGCTATATCGACATGCTCTTCCGCAATTTCGACGGGCGCGAGGGGCTTGCGGCGTTTGAAAGCGCACTTGACGATGGCCTCTTCAGTGGCCAAGGGCATGTGCCGGTCCCCGTGATGCAGCTATGGGCGGCCACCGGCCGCCTCGACGATCTCCTCGCACTTGTGCGGGATAACGCGGAGACGGCGCCCCCGAACCTCGTGACCTCCATTCTCCAGAATATGCTGGGCAACCTGCGTTCGGCCGGCGCGGATGGCGTGCTTCTTCGCGGGTGGATCAAAAGCCTCGAAGAGGAGGAGGCGATTGCGCCGTCGCTGGCGCTCATCAGCCACGACGCCGCCCTCCGCGCGGGAATGACGAAGCAGGCCGCTCTCTTACTCGATCTAGGTCTCGCTGCGCATCCATCCCATCCGGATCTGCTGCAACGCAGGGCGAATGCCTTGCGGGATGCGGGGGATCTCGCCGGGGCCAAGGCGGTCCTCGAGATCGCGCTCGAGAATGCCCCGCCATCCCGCCGCGAGAATGTGCGCCGCTCTCTGCTGGAGGCCTACGCCGCCCTTGGCGATGACGAGCAGATTGACCGCTCCCTGCTTCAGACGATGCACCTGCTGCCCACGCACTGGCATGAGTTCGGACACAATGGCAACCTGCTTGCGCGCGCAGGCCGCCACGCCGAGGCCGCCGATGCCTGGCGCCGCTCGGCGATGAGTCCGCAACAACCGGAGCGGGCAAAGGGAGAGCAGGCCGCTTCGCTCGCGTGGTCAGGCGATGTCGGCGCGGCGTTGGCCATGTACAAGGCCGAACCGGCCCTTCCGCAAGCCGCGACGACACTCGCGGGCATGCTGGAGCACGGCCACCTGGATGCCGCGATGGAGCTTGCCCTTATCGCGTCGGAATTGCAGCAGAACCTGCACCCGGTGTACTCCCAATTGCTGACCGCCGCGTTTCGGGAGGAATCCATCGACAAAGCCGTTGCCCTGATCGACGAACTGCGCAGTTCCGTGAACTTTCAGGGGGCATTCATCAATGAAACCGTGCACACCGCCCTGCGCATGCGGACGGTCGACGATGCCGTGACACTCTTCCGGGCGATCGATGTGCCTGAGCTGTGGTTTGAGGCCGCGCGGCAGCTAGGCTATATGGCGGCGCAGGAACCGGACCCGGCCACGGCGGAGGCGATACTCGCGGGGATCGCCGCAGAATTGCAGGCCTATCCCGACGCGATGGTCACTGCGGCGGATGCCCTGTTGCTCCACGAGCGCAAAGAACCCGCGCACGCGCTTTTCCATGACTACACTGTCACGACCGATTTCACCTCTCGCGAGGCCATCGTTGTCGCACGGCTTGCCATGCGCGCGGGGGCCCCGGTAACTGCTGACCTGTTTCTACACGCCTTTACCATTGAGCCGCGGCGACTGCTGGATGCCCCGGACGGCGTCGCGTACCTCGCCCAACATCGGCCCGAAGTGGATTTCTCCGGTTGGCTCTCGATCGCCCGCGAAGAGGCAATTCATCCCGAGCGGTTCGTGCTCGTCGAGGCGGCCTTGGCTGCGGGACGGGGCGACATCGAGGATGCGAAGGCCAAACTCGCGGCGATGGAACCCCTGAGCCGCGTGCGAAGCCGTTCGTTGGAGGCATTTGCCCTCTGGCTTGCACTGCACGGGCAGGAGGCGGCCCTTATGCCCCTTGCCATGCGCGTGGCCGAGGGCGGCGTTCAGCGCGATGAGCGCTACCGCACCCTCGAGACTGCCTTTCAGGCCGCCGCGGGCATCGGTGATGCGCGGCACGCGGTCGCCCTGCTCGAGTCGCTCCTCTGGCTCGGCACGCCAACTCCATGGGATCTCATCGAGAAGGCCGCATCGGAGTGGCCCGAGGACATGCGCGACGGCGCGGCCGCACAAATCGCCGCGTCCCGCGAGTCGCTCGCCTCGAGTCCGGTGGCCTTGAGCCTGGCTTACCTCGAACTGCTCCTGGCCACGAACACCACCGTGGAAACCGTGGAGGATGCATGGAAGCTGGCGCCCTGGCAATCCGACCAACTTCGGCTTGCGCGTCATGCTCCGCGCTCGTGGTGGGTCTCGCCGCGGCACGCAGTGATTGGCAATGGCGAACCGAGCGTCGAGCCCGGTGCAATCCTCCAGCGCAATACCCCCCTCGATACGGCAGAAGGGTGGCAGCACCGCGTGCGCCTTCCAAACGATCCGGCGCGATTGCCCGCGGCCTTCACGCCGGACCTTACCCCGCGCATCGAGCATCACGGCGTGTACCTTGCCACGGATGTGCACAGCCCGGACACGCGCACCGTACGATTTGCCTCCAGCGCGGATGACTGGCATCGGGTGTGGGTCAACGGGGATGAAGTTTTCCGCGATGTCCACGGCGGCGCCTTGAGCGCCTGCGAGGACAGCTACGAGGTCTCCCTGCGGACCGGTCAAAACCGTGTTGTGGTGTGGCTCGGCAATGCGCAGGGAACCGCCGCCCTTTCACTCGGGATTCTCCACAATGGCAATGGCGTTGAATTTGATTCGAGCGTAAAGGTTGAAGGATTGCACGCCACGCGATAGATTGCCCGTGGAAGTAAATGAGGAACGCAATGGATACCGGCGAAACCACACGCGAAATCACTCGTGCGCTGCACACCGTGCAGCGGCAAGTGGTGATCCAGTCGGCCGCCGTGCATGCGGTGCGGGCGGCGCTCTGGCTCTTGCCCTTCGTGATCGTGTTCATGGCGATGGACGCCCGTTGGCAAGGTGTTGGCGCCGGCCCCGTCCTGTTAGGCCTCGTGGTGGTGGCCATCGTCGGCAGCGCCGTGTACGGGGCGCTCCGGGCTCGCCGCAAGCCCATCGAGACGGCCGTCCTGCTCGATGAGCGCGCGGGACTCAAGAGCCGCGTCTCGACTGCCCTCTCGTTCCTTGCATCGCCCTTGGATGGCCCGCGCTCGGTGCAGGTGGCGGACGCCATGGCCTACCTCCACGCATTTGATTGGCGTCACCATTTCGATTTTCGATGGCCACGAGGCTCGGCATGGGTGCCCGTGCTCCTGCTTGTGGCGCTTGCGACCTTCTGGATTCCGCCCGCGGGCTCCGCAGTGCCGATGGAAACCTTGATGGACGACCCCTTGCGTGCGGCGCAGGCGGCGGAACTCGCAGCCGCGCGCGAAGCCCTGGCCGAGCAGTTCGAAGAAGATGACCCGATCGCCGAGGAAATCCAGGCCGAGCTGGAAGAACTGGCGAAGCAACTTGAGGCGGGCGAGGTGGACGAGCGCGAGGTGATGCTCGCCCTGTCGCGCATGGAAAATGCACTGGCCGAGCGAATGAAGCAGGACGACCTCAGCGCGATGGCGCAGGAGGCCGAGGCGATGGCCCCGCCCTTGCAATCGGCGGAGACAACGGCCGCGGCCGGCGAGGCCCTCGCGCAACGACGGCCTTCCGAGGCGGGCGAAGCGCTCAAGGAGGCGGGCCGCTCGGCGATGCAGCAGCAGATGAGCGAACAAGAACGCTCCGAGGCCGCCGAGGCGATGAAGATGGCCGCGGAGCGCCTTCGCGATTCGGGTTCCGAGGATGGACAGCCCCGCGCGGGCAGTCAGAGTTTTTCGCACGATTTGGACGATGCCTCGGAAGCCCTCGAGCGGGGAGACAACGCCGCGTTTGATCACGCCATGCAGCAGATGTCAGACAAGCTTGACCGGGTGCAACAGTTTCAGAACATGGAGGCCATGCGCCAGGGCATGAGCGATGCCCGTTCGGCCATGGCCATGGCGGAGGCCGGGCAGGACCCTGCCGAGGGGGGGATGGATTCCTCCGCCGAGGGTGATGACAGCGGCGAAGGCGGCACGATGGCAGGCACCGGCACCGACCCCGATTTCATGGGCGACCGTCAACGAATGGACGACAGCGTGCGCGAGTTGATGGCCGTGCGTGGCCAGTTGGGCGATGGGCCCACACAGACCCGTATCGAGGCGACCGAGGGCCAGCTCTCCGCGAGTGCATTCGATGTGCGTGAGGTGCTCGCCGAGTACGCGGCCGCCGCCGAGGAGGCCATCGAGCGGGAATCCGTCCCGTTGAGCCACCGCCAGCATGTCAGGCGATATTTCGAGGCCATCCGCCCACCGGCGGAACAACCAGAACAGGCCGCGCCGTAGCGGCCGCCAGGAGCACCGGAATCCGTGGAAACCGCCGAGTCATTTGAACAACACGCCACCGAGTTCCGCAATGGTTTTCGCCGCATTCGCGAGGAAATCGCCAAGGTCATCGTCGGGCAGGACCAACTCGTCGAGGATGTCCTCACCGGCCTCTTCGGCGGCGGCCATGTGCTGCTCGAGGGCGTGCCCGGCATCGGCAAGACGCTGCTCGTCCACAGCCTTGCCGATAGCGTCCATTGCCGCTTCGCGCGCATCCAATTCACCCCCGACCTTATGCCGTCGGACATCATCGGCACGCGCATCGTCGAGGAGGACCAGGAAGGACGCAAGCGCTTCACCTTTCAGCGTGGCCCCGTCTTCACCCAGGTGCTGCTCGCCGACGAAATCAACCGCGCCACGCCCAAGACGCAGTCCGCCCTTCTCGAGGCCATGCAGGAAAAAACCGTGACCGTCTCGGGTGAATCCATCCCGCTCGAGCCGCCGTTCTTCGTCATCGCCACGCAGAATCCGCTGGAAATGGAGGGCACCTACCCCCTGCCCGAGGCCCAGCTCGATCGCTTCCTCTTCAAGCTCACCGTTCCCTACCCCACCGAGGACGACCTCGTCGAGGTCAGCCGACGCACGACTTCGCGCGCGATGCCCAAGTGCGAGCCCGTGATGGCCGTCGAGGAACTCAGCGCGTTGATGAAGGTCGTGCGCGAGGTGCCCATCGCCGCCCATGTTGAGCGCTTCGCCGTGCGCATCCTCCTCGCCACGCACCCTGGAAATGGCGAGGCGCCCGATAGCGTGCGGCAATTCGTGCGGTACGGGGCCAGTCCCCGCGGTCTCCAGGCGATGGTGCTTGGCGGCAAGGTGCGCGCCCTGCTCGATGGCCGTTTCCATGTGGCCGAGGAAGACCTGCGCGCCGTGGCAAAGCAGTCCCTTCGCCACCGGCTCCTCCTGAATTTCGAGGGCGAGGCAGAGGCGGTCGAAACGGACGGTATTGTCGAGGATGTCATCGCCTCAGCCGCGCCCGCCGTGGCGGTCTGAATCATGGCGTTGACCACCAGCCCTCCGGTCGTCGTGGATGATCGTGACGAGCCGCTTTTTCCCGATGACTTTCTCCAGCGTCTGGCCTATCTCCACCTGATCGCCCGCAAGGTGCTCAGCGGGGAACTCAAGGCCGAGCATCGCAGCCGAAAGAAGGGCGCGAGCATCGAGTTTGCCGATCACCGGCCCTACTCCCCGGGCGATGACTTCCGCTTCATCGACTGGAGCGTCTACTTCCGCACGGACCACCTCTTCCTCAAGCTCTTCGAGGAAGAGGAAGACCTGCCCATTTACATCCTCGTGGATGCCTCCGGCTCGATGGACTTCGGCATGCCCTACAAGTGGCACTACGCCCGCCGGCTCGCCGCGGCCATCGCCTACCTCGGTCTGGCCAGCATGGACCGCGTCATGGTCGTGCCCTTTACCACCGCGTTGCCCACCCGCGGCGCGGACTGGCTCCGGCTGCGAGGCAAGGCGAAGATTTACCGCCTGCTCGACTTTCTGCGCCAGGAGAGTGCGGCGGGGGAGACCTCCCTCGGCGGTGCGTTGACGGGGTTGGCCAAGAGCAAACACAAACGCGGAATGGCCGTCGTGATTTCGGATCTGTACGACAACGAGGGCCTTTTTGACGCCCTCAACGCACTGCGCTACCAGAAATTCGAGTGCTTCGTTGCGCATGTCATCTCGCCGCAGGAGGCCGCGCCTGGTCTGCTCGGGGATGTACGGCTCATCGACGCCGAGACCAATGCGGTGCGCGAGGTAACCCTCACCGAGTCCATGTTGCGTGAATACGCCCAGCGCTTTGCGGCGTGGTGCGAGCGCGTCGAGACCTTCTGCCGCCAGAAGGAAATCGGCTACGCCCGCTGCCGTACCGACATTCCCTTCGATGAAACCGTGGTGCACATGCTGCGCCGTGGCCGCCTGTTCCAGTAAGCCCAAGACAAGTAAGCCCAGCCCGAGAATCGCATGCACAACGGACTTCCCGATACCCCATGACCTTCCTCAACCCCATGGCCTTCGCCCTGCTTGCGCTCGCGGGCCCCATCATCCTCCTCTACATGCTGCGGCAACGGCGCCGCCCGGTACAGGTGGCCACGCTGCAATTCTGGGATGAACTCCTCAGCGAGCGCCGCAGTGCCATGGCGCGCACCCATCTGCGGCGCTGGATGTCGCTGCTTCTCCAGTTGCTGTTCCTGCTGCTTGTGACCCTTGCCGCCGCGCAACCCGTCTTTTCCACCGCCGGACTCGGCGCGAAGCGAATCGTCATTCTGCTCGACATTTCCGTAAGCATGCTCGTGGAAGAAGAGGGCGGGACCCGGTGGGACCAAGCGCTTCAACACGCGCGCGATACCATTGGCTCCGTTGCGATGTCGGACACGGCAGCCATGATCGCCGTCGGCCGAGAGCCGTACATCGCCGCGTCGTTCACGGGTAGCCGCCGCCAACTGCTCGATGCCCTCGATGGCCTGAGCCCCACGCACGGCACGGCAAATTTCGAGTCCGCCTTCGCCATTCTCGCCGCCATGCCCGAGGACACACGGCCGACCACGGCCGTCGTCATCTCGGATGGCGCCTTCGACCCCATCAACACGCCCCTGCCGGATTGGGTCAACCTGGCCTACCTTCCCATCGGCGAACGAACGGATAACGCCGGGATTACAGCCTTTTCCGCCCGCTTGCTGCCCGGTTCCACCGAGGACTTCGAGATATTTCTGCAGGCCGTCAACCACGGCGACGAGACCGCCGTCGTCCCCTTCGACATTCAGGTTGATGGCCGCCTGGTCGACGCCGGCGAGCTTATCCTGCCGCCAAACGAGCCCGTTACCCGCACCGCACGCCACCTCACGCGGCGTGGCGGCGTCGTCACCGCGACCTTGGATATCGACGACGCTCTCGCGGTCGACAACCGCGCCTTCGCCCTTCTGCCCCCGGTCGAGCCCGTGCGCGTGCTGCTCGTGCGGGAGGAATCGCGCTTTGTGCAGAGTGCCCTCGCCACCGACACCCACATAGCCCTGGATGTCATCACGCCGGAGCAATATCCCACGGTGCTGCCCGATTCCCGGCACGAAGTGATTGTCTTTGACGGCGCCGCGCCGGACCCCGCTCCGGATCGTCCTGCACTCTACATCGGCGTCGTACCCGGGGCTGTCGGCATCGAATCGGATGGCGCCGTGGATGCCCCGCTGATCTCGGAGTGGGCGCGGCAGCACCCCGTTACCCGCGGGCTGACGCTAAGCAATGTCACCGTCGATCGCGCCGCGCGCATCGTCTCCCACGACGGGTATGAGTCCATCGTCGATACGCTGGACGGCCCCCTCGTCCTGTACCGCCGCGATGAACGAGAGGCCAGCGTGATCGTTGCCTTCAGCGCCATGGCGTCGGACTTGCCCCTCCGGGCGGCCTTCCCGATGCTCGTGAGCAATGCGGTGCGGCATCTCGCCCGTCCCACGCATGAGTCGTACATCCCGCCGGATGCCGCGGGGACGGTGGTCACGCGTTCGCTTCTGGCCGACCGTTTGACCCCGGCGACGGCGGCCCGTCTTCCCCGCGAGGAGCCCTGGCAAGTCCTCCCGCCGGGCGCCCGCCCCGAGAATGCCCTCACCCTCGTGGATGGCGACGCGCTTCCACTCGATCGCGTGGGCATCTACGCCGCCCTGCCCGCGGAAGGGGAGCGGCCGGTTCCCATTGCCACGGTCAATCTTGCCGCTCCGCGCGCGTCGAATATCGAGCCATCGGAGAGCTTGCCGCTCGCGCGTCCGCATGAGGCGATGGCCGAGGCCCCCTCGCGCCGTTTCGCTGCCGAGCCCCTGACGGTGTTGGTGCTGCTCGCCCTCGCGCTGAGCGCGGTCGAGTGGATGCTCTATCACCGGCGATGGGTGGAATAGCCATGCCGATCGCGCTCGAATCACCTGTCTGGCTGTTGGCCCTGCTCGTCGTGGTGCCCGCCGTGGCCATTGCCCTGCGGATGACCCTCGTCGATCAACCGCGAATACAACTTATCCTCTCCGCCATCACGCGTGCCTGCGTGATGCTTCTGCTCGTGCTCGCGCTGACGCAGGCGTTATGGTCGACCTCTGCACGCGAGGTGGCTGTTGTGCTCCTCGCGGATGCCAGCGACAGCGTACCGGAGGATGCCGTCGAGCAAACGATCGCCCTCTGGGAATCCCTTCAGGAAGCGCGAGGTGCGGGCGACGCGCTTGGCCTTGTCCGATTCGGGCGCGAGCCCGTCACCGCTGTTGCCATCGGGTCGAGTGCGGCCTTGCCCGAGGAGCTTCCCACGCCCTCGTCGGTCGATGCCACCGGAACCGGGGCCGCCCTTCGACGAGCCATGGAAATGATGCCGGGAAACAAGGTGCCCCGCATCGTGCTGCTCGGCGATGGCAACGATACCGAGGGGGAGGCCGAATCCACCGCACGGCGCATGGCTGCCGCGGGCATCCCGATATTTACGGTGCCCTACGAGGCCCCCGCCCGCCCGGAAGTGCTGTTGCGCGACCTCGTCGTGCCACAGACCGTCGCACCGGGCGAACCGTTCCGCATTTCCTGCGTGGCGGAAAGCACACACGCGGTCAACGCCCGATTCACCCTGTTTCGCGATGGATTCCGTGCCGGGGAACAGGAAATTCCCCTCGAGCCGGGGGCTAACACCATCGTGTTTGATGAACCCCGCGCGCAAGATGGCCCGACCCGCTACGAGTTGCGCGTGGCGGCCGAGCAAGACACCTTCGCCGACAACAATGTCTCGCAGGGAATCGTCTATGCCGCCGGTGAGCCGCGCATCCTGATTCTCGAAAGCGATGCCCGCGAGGCACGCCATCTGGCCCGCGCCCTCGAGGCCGAGCAGATTCGCACGGAGGTGCGCGACGGCCGCGGCATGCCCTCCACGCTCGAGGAATTGGCCTCGTTCGACGCCGTCATCTATGCCGATGTTCCAGCCGCCGAGGTCAGTGCCGCGCAGATGACCCTGTTGCGCCGCTACATCGAGGAACTCGGCGGCGGCTTCATCATGGTCGGTGGCGAGCAGTCCTTCGATCTGGGCGGGTACTACCGAACCGAGATCGAGGACATCCTTCCCGTGCGCATGCGCGCGGAGCAACGCGAGGATCTGCCCGGACTCGCCATGATCATCGTGCTCGACCGCTCCGGCAGCATGCAGGGCGACCGCATCGAGCTTGCCCGCGAGGCCTCCATCGCCGCCGTCGAGTTGCTCGGGCCGCGAGACGAAATCGGCGTTGTTGTGTTCGACAGTCAGGCCCATTGGGTGGTTGAGCTGCAAAGCGCGGGCAATCAACTTGCCATCATCCAGGCGATCGAGTCGATCGCGGTTGGAGGGGGTACGAACATCTACCCGGGGCTCGTCGCAGCGCATGAGGCCTTGTCGATTGTGCGGGCGGCGAACAAGCATGTCGTCTTGCTGTCGGATGGCCACTCGCAACCGGGCGACTTTCCGGGCATTCTCGACCGCATGGCCGCCGACCGCATCACCGTCTCATCCATCGGCGTGGGGGAGGGGGTGGACGCCAATTTGCTGCAGGATATCGCCCGGCGCGGCCGAGGCCGCTACTACTACACTGCAGATCCCTACGACATGCCGCAGATCTTTACGCAGGAAACGATGAGCGCCACAAAGTCATCGCTGGTCGAGGAACCCGTGCTGCCGGTCCTGTACCGCGCGCATCAGGTGGCCGGCGGCATTGACTGGACCAGCGCGCCCTATCTCTTCGGCTATATCGCCACCACGCCCAAGCCCACCGCGGAGGTTCCACTCGGCACCGAGCACGGCGACCCCCTCCTCGCCATCTGGCGCGTTGGCTTGGGGCAGGCCGCCGCCTTCACTTCCGACGCCAAGGGCCGCTGGGCGGGCGACTGGCTCACCTGGCCCGGCTATACCCAGTTCTGGGCGCAACTCGTGCGCCAGGTCGCCCGAAGCGCCGACGACGGCATCCACGAGACGGTCCTCGCCATCGACGGCGCTGATTTGCGCGTCACGGTCGACGCATTCGATGAGAACAGCTTCTTCGTGAGCGAACTCACCGTGGACGCCCAGGCCGTCCTGCCCGACGGCGGCACCGCGACCATCTCCCTCGCCCCGACGGCCCCCGGCCGCTATGAGGGCAGCGTGCCCCACGCCGGACCCGGGAGTTACCTCGTGCGAGTCACCCACCGCGCCCAGGACGATCCCAACACGCCGCCCTTGGCCGAATACACCCGCGGGCTTTCGTTGTCCTACCTGCCCGAGTACCGCGACCTTGGCGTCAACGAAGAGGCCCTTGCCGAACTTGCCGCCATCACCGGCGGCGCCCACCGCCCGGAACTCGCGGAAGTCTTCGCACTGGCGCCGGACGAGAGCATCGCCATCTGGCATCGGCTCTGGTCGTGGATTCTGGCCCTTGCAATGCTGCTCTTCGTGCTCGATGTCGCCCTGCGCCGAGTCGACCTGCGCGCCGCCGGCGTATTCGCCAAACCCGAGCGGTACGGGTGATTCGGGCACAACTCCGAATCGTAGCTCGCTTCTCCAAGATATCTGGCGTAGCTTCCAAGTGATGTGGCGTGGTCTCCAAGTTGATGTGGCGTGGTCTCCTGACCGCGCCACTCCGGGCCATTCCAATGCAATGGCGGCATGTCTGCCGCTCGCGTCCCTTCAGGACGCGGACTCCGGGTGGCAACTTTCCCCCGGGCGGCCCCTCCTACGCTCTTCGAGCTGCGGAGCGTTGCCCGGGGCTACTGGCGGTGCGCCGCTGGCGCATCACTTGCATCGCTCACGCGGTAGTCTCTCAGTTGATCGCTTGCGGCAATGATGGCTTGTCGATGGGAATTGCTATAGGCTTTTTGTCAGCTTGAATGAATACGACGCTTCAATCGCTCAGATTCGGGCACGATTTCCATGAGTTTGCGAAGCACTCCAATCCCTATTTGATATTGGCCATTCTTTGGTATCGGTTTATGCGATACTTTGCCCCAAACGATGAAACCAGGACCGTTGTAAATTTCTTCAAACCCGCCAAGCTTGTCTAGCTTCAGGACAAGCAGATATTCGGGACAGCTTCGTATCGAAACCATCTTACCCTGCGTAGCCTTTATTTCTACCTTTCGACCATCGTTCACGGCGTCGTACCCCCTCGTCGATGCTTGCACGAGAGTCAGCCCATAGTGGTGTGCAGCCAAGCATTCTCCCAAGCTACCGACCATGTGGCCGTCCGGAGTGAAATGGCGCCCAGGGAACATCAACTGCAATTCTGCGACAATTTCGTAGAGATGTTTCACCAAATCAGGAAAGCGTTCACGGTCCAAGCGTCATCTCCAGTACAAGTGCTGGACGAAATCTAGCACGCCTTGGCGAGAGCGTGTCAACTCTCTGGTGAGTGAATCTCCCCATCCTTGGCTCAGCAAACTAAGTGCAATCCTCCTTCCCCAGATATCCACGATCGAAACATGGTATGATCCAGCAGTATTGGCCATGATGGGCCGCTATGTGCAATCGGGCCGTTCTGGGCTGGATCGGTCTTCAATCTCCGGAGAGAATTCTCATGCAGCAATCCCCTATCGTTATTGTTGGCGGCGGTTTAGCTGGTCTGTCGGCCGCGGTGCATCTGCACCGAGCCGGGCGGCAAGTCCTCGTGCTCGAGGCGGCCGACCGCGTTGGCGGCCGCGTGGCGACGGACGAGGTCGACGGCTTTTTGCTCGACCGCGGCTTTCAGGTGTTCCTGGAGTCGTACCCGGAGGCCCAGGGCCTGCTCGATTACGAGTCGCTCGGGCTCAAACGCTTCATGCGCGGCGCGGATGTGCGCTTTGACGGCAAGTTCCATCGCGTGGCGGATCCCCGCGAGCACCTCGAGGATGTCATCTCGACGGTGATGGCGCCGATTTTCTCCTATGGCGACATGGCCGCCCTTCTGCGCCTCCCGAGCGCCATCAAGTGGGATACCCGGTCTCGGCCGGAGTGGCTGCACGCGGTATCGACGCGGGCGTACCTGGCCAAGAACGGCATCAGCTGGATGGCGTTCAACCGTTTCTTCAAGCCGTTCTTCGGGGGCGTCTTTCTCGAGCCGGACCTCGAGACCCCCGCGAGCATGTTCACTTTTCTGTTTGAGCTTTTCCTCAATGGCCATGCCTCACTGCCGACACGCGGCATGGGCGCCATTCCCGCGCAGTTGGCCGCGCAGCTGCCCGAGAGCAGCGTGCGTCTCCATGCGCGTGTTACCGAGACATGGGAGAGCGGCGTCAAGCTGGAAAACGGCGAGCAGATCGACGCCGAGTCCGTCGTGATTGCCACGGATGCGGAGAGCGCGGCCGGTTGGGAAGAGGCCTTGGACGGCCTTCCCTGGCGCAGCACGGTGACGCTCTACTTCCGCGCGGATGCGGCCCCCACGACCGCACCGATTCTTCTGTTGAACGGCACCGGCCAAGGCTTGATCAATACCGTGGCCGTGCCGAGTGTCCTGTCGCCGCATTACGCCCCGAAGGGACAGCACCTCATTTCGGTCAGTGTCGTGGGCGATCCCGAGATGCCGGAGGAGACCCTCACCGAGCGCGTGAAGGGCGAATTGACCCAGTGGTTCGGGCGGGATGCGTCCGGCTGGGGCCACCTGCGCAACTACCACATCCCGCGCGCACTGCCCCGGCACGATCAGTTGCCCGCATCCCCGCCGGAGACCATGCGCCTGCCGAATGGCAAGTTCCGTTGCGGCGACTATTGCGTGAATGCGTCGATTAATGGCGCGCTGCACTCCGGCCGTCTCGTGGCGGAGGAGATCGTTGGCTTGCAGGAAGGCGCAACGGCCGAGGCCTTGAGCGCGGTGTAGGCCATCCGCCTCAACTATCCCAATCCCAATTACCCAATCCAAATAAAAACGCCGCTGGACACCGGTAAGTACCGGAGTCCAGCGGCGTTTTCCTTAATTCGATTAGAGCGTTTTAGTTAATGCTGTAGCCGATGTGCGGGAAGTGCGGGAGCAAAATGGGCGCTGGGAATCGGTTGAGGGCATTCGATCGGCCTTCAATGCAGCCTGAAGGGCTGCCGCAAGATAGCCCAGGGTAAGCCTCCGTAGCTCATCGAGCGAAG
>ERZ869909.353-NODE-353-length-60219-cov-23.044744_pt1 | contig 60219 bp, 64 predicted proteins | sample MGYA00520892_ERZ869909 | MGnify/ENA primary metagenome ERZ869909 (study PRJEB32215, sample SAMEA104723947) | bioreactor metagenome | biome: bioreactor; feature: anaerobic bioreactor; material: water | place: China | collected 2015-03-12 ... | reverse complement strand
CGCCCACTCGGAAAATCCTCACGGATTTTCCTCAGGTCTGGGTTTTGTTTGCTAAATTAGTTGTTTAATCCACGCCACAGGTTATAGCCAAAACGTTGTGTGCAAGCTGAATGAAAATTATGGGACATAAAAAAGTTTGTCTGAATTGTAGAAAATCATTTAATCAAAACTCTGATTTCGAAATCCAGAGCGGACTGCCTTGCCCTGAATGTGGACAAAAAATGACCGAAGTGAACCATAAATTTCAACCACCCAAAAAAGCGGACTTAAAATCGTGGAAAGTCGTTAAGTTTCTAATTGAAAACGGATTTTTATATCAGCATGTTTATAAAAACTTCGAAGAAAGAAACGAATTGGTTTCTAAAGAAAAGTATGTTAACTATCCAACTAATATGAGCGAAGCGAAAATATTTGTAATGGAATTTAAGAACCAGGCTATAAAAGAATGAAAATAGCTAGCATCCAACAATATTTGTTTGCAAGGAGAAAACCTGACTAATGGATTATAAACTTTTAATTTCAATAATAGCTTTACTAATTTCACTAGTGAGTCTAGGTTGGAATATCTATAATAAGATCAAAAGTGAAAAAAAGAAATTATTGATTCAAAGTTACAAATCAAAATCTAAAGATACTTTTCAATGTGTGGTGACTTTAACGAATGTTGGCAATAAACCGATTTTTATTAGACGAATTGATTTAGAAGAAAAAGTAAAGGGAAAGGCAACTAAAAGACATTTGGATTATAACAAATATCGTGAGGAATTTGAAAATAAGCCGATTAATCCTGAAAATTGGAAAACTTTAATATTTAAAGACACAAAGCATTTTACCTTCTTTGACACGGAAAACAAAAAGTTCAAAAAAACTAGAATAACAGTTGTGGACCCAAAAGGTAAGACATTTTCAACAAAATGGTTTGGACAAAATAATTTGAGATAAAAAATAGAACAGAAAAAAGCCAGCACACAACATCAACTATAATCTATGGCTTCTACCCGCTCACCCGGAAAATCCTCACGGATTTTCCTCAGGTCTGGGTTTTGTTTGCTAAATTAGTTGTTTAATTCACGCCACAGGTTATAGCCATCAACGTTATGTAAAAATGAAAAATTTATTTTTTTTATCTATTTTAAATTATCACTATGCGAATCTGTTTAATATTTTTATTTTTAGTTGGTTGTGCTGGAAGTGAATACCATGAAACAATAAGACTATTAAATAATTTAGAAGACACAGAAGTACTTGAAACCTATATTGGGAATAAAGATATTACCTACGAAGAAATTTCTGCAAAATTATTGGTAAAAGACTCCATTGAAATTTTTATAGGCTCCTCTATCACACCTGAAAGTTTTAAAAAGGCAAATATAAAGATTTACGAGTTCGAAAATTGGAAGTTTTATAGATACTTATGTCAAGATAATGAAACTAGATCAGGTTTCTGGCAAGTAAGCTCTATAGTTATTGGGGGGTCAAATAAACTATGGGGCTTAGATATTATGAATATACAATCACTAATAGAAAAAACAGATGATCTGAGGAAAGTGATATTAGATTCCATACCCACCTATCCAGAATATCTTAAATCAACAATAGGAGGAAATTATAGAGAATATTTCTTTAAAATAGATAAGAGTATAAAATTAGACTCTGTAGCGTTGAGTTTAGATTGTGTTGTACTTGAAAAAGGAGGAGTAGAAAGGTGATTAAGTACTGCGATTAGCGCTAATACTCTAGCTAAGGTTGATTATTGTGCTTGCCGTGAGTGCTTTGAGTCATGCTTTGCCTGGAAAGTTATCAAAAAAACACAATGCACAATATCGACAACCTATCGCTTCTACCCGCCTACCACCAAAAATCTTTAAAACCCCTATGAAAATATTCCCGGAAAGTGGTACTTTAGTTAAAAATAAGAGGGGCGCATCGTGCAATTACAATAGATCAGCCTATAACAAATTAATGCGTATTTATATAAACTTGTTACCCAATTTTAAAAAAAAAACTGAATGACAAAAAAAGAATCTAAAGAAGTTTTTAAAAAATCCCTACTTGCTTGTGTGCTAATTGTTGGATTTGGTATTTATTTATCTATCAGAGGAAGCAAAGAAAAAGCTGAATTTGAAAATATAACTGGACAGATTGAATATTTTGACAAAACCTTTGGAAAAATTAATTATAGAAACAAAGGAAATCACAGATTTATCAAACTTGTAGACTTTCCACTTGTATTTGATGTGTTTGTGGGTAATGAACCCGGAGATTTCGGGCCTAAATTTGAACAATTGGACAAATTGACTGTTGGTGATGAAATTAAAGTGTATTATGCAGAAAAAACACCACTACAACGAAATCAAGATTTGAGATTTAACAAAACTGTCCAGTTCATAGACAAAGATAATGAAGCATATTTCATACGTGGAAATAAGGATAAATATGGCGGATATTTTTTTATAGGAATCGGAATTTTATTAGCTGTTACTCTATTGATTTTAAAACAAATTGGAAAAATAAAATAATAAAAACGTTGAGTAACACCAATGGTAATCTATAGCTTCTACCTACCCGCCCCAAAAACCTTTAAAGCCCTATGAGCATATTCCCGGAAAGTGCTACCTTAGTTAAATATAACAGGTGCAAGGTTTTAGATTTACAATTTAACAACAATAGACCTTATAAACATGTCTCATAAAAACTTGTTAATATTAATACTAAAATACAGGTCTTCTCAACAAAAAGTCATTCATAAATTTGGAAAATGTTACCTTTTTAGGTAACTTTGGGCTGAATTTAACGACTAACCAAATTGAGCGAATTCAATAGACAGATAGGTTTTTACGAAAACCACTTCAAGGATTTCTATCTTAAACAGTCGCTCGCTGTTCGTAAAAAAATTGACTGGACTCTTTTAATTATAAAAACTACTCGAATTGTTCCAGAAAAGTTTTTAAAACATCTCACGAATACTGACGGATTATGGGAAGTACGAATTTCAGCAGGAAACGGAATTTTCAGAATCTTCTGTTTTTTTGACGATGGAAATTTAATAATTCTGTTGAGCGGATTTCAAAAGAAAACACAGAAAACGCCCAAAAATGAAATTAAAAAAGCGGAAAGACTAAAAAAGGAATATTATGAAAACAGATAAAAGAGTTACATCATTTGATGACCATTTAAATGAGCAATACGGAAAAATAGGTACTGAATCTCGTGACCAATTTCAAGAAGAATTTGAGACATTCAAAATTGGTATATTAATTCAAGAGGCTAGAAAAAAACAGCATCTGACCCAAGAACAACTTGCGGAAAGAGTAGGAACAACAAAAAACTATATTTCGAGAATTGAAAACAATGCAAGTGACATTCGACTTTCGACTCTAATGCGAATAATCAGAGAAGGATTAGGTGGAAGTTTGAAATTTTCGCTTGACATTTAAAATTTGTAAAAAAGCACTACTAATGGCAATAACTAAGCTATCACACATTGTAGCCGAATTTTCTATCAAAAATTAAGCTGTATTTGCTAGCTCAGAGCCCCGCCAGAAATTGTTGACACCATTAGCTTCATTTTTGAATGATTGATGTTGAGTCTTTGTTTTAAACGAATTATAAAAATCCCCCTCAAGTTACCTCAAGGGGGATTTTTAATTCTATTTAAAACTTCAATGTAACCCCTGCCATAAAGTGAATTCCGGCTTGTGGGTAATAGCCTGCGCCTTCAATGGTGGTGATAGTGCCCGGGTTACTCCAGTCGTCGTCAAAGGTGAAAAAATAACCGTTTGACACATATTTTACATCAAAAATATTGTTGACCATCCCGTTGAGCAATATGGATGAGAACACAGGAATGTCTTTGATTTCATACACGATGTTGAAGTCGTTGATAAAAAAGCTGTCCAGTTTGGAGGCCTCGCTGTCAATATTGCCCATATACTGCTCGCCCACAAATTTGGTCAACCAGCCCAGTTGAAACCCTTCAAAAGGTTGGTAAATCAGCATACTGTTGGCCACTACATTGGGTGAAAACGAAATGTTGGTCGTTCCCAGATTTACCAATTCACCATCAATGGAAGCTACAAAGTTGCGGTTTTTGTTTTCGCTTAAAGCGAAATTAGGCATCCAGCGAAGTTGGTTAGTTAATCTGATGTCGGCTTCTACTTCAATCCCCAGGCGGTAGCTTTCGCCACTGGTGGTACGCAGAGGGGCACCCACATCATTCAGCTCGCCCGAAAGTACCAACTGGTCTTTGTAATCCATATAAAACAGGTTGGTGTTTACGTTCACCCTTTCTGAAGAAAATCGCCAGCCCAATTCAAAGTCGTCCAGTTTCTCCGGGGTATTGATGCCTTCGCGAAAATCATTACGGCTGGGTTCGCGGTGTGCCCTTCCGTATGACAAATAGAACTGGTTGGCCGTGTTGAGTTGGTAACTCAGTCCTGCTTTTGGGTTAAAGAAGCTGAAGCTTTCGTCCACATCAATGGGAACTACGGCAGAAGTAATCCCGCCCGTTTTGTAGTTGACAAAACGGCCTTGCAAATCGCCATAAGCTTGCCATTGTTCATTGATTTTGTATGTGGCTTTTGAGAACATGGTAAACTCGCGTTTGGTGGCATCGCTAAAGTAGTAACGGTCCCTGATTTCACTTCCGGCAGCATACTGTGCCCAAATGATTTCGCCAAAATGGTCTCCTTCATACAAACTGTAAAACAGACCGGAGATTACTTCAAGGTTGTCCTTTTTGTATGTGGCATTGGCATTGATGACATAGTAGTCATTGTCCAGCCAACGACGGCGGATAAGGTCCATACGGTTGATGGTATCACCCGCAACCACAATGGGTTCCAGACCATAGGTAGAGAAGCGGTCGTTCTCACGGTATTGTTCAAAGAAACCTCTTCCGTAAGTATAATTCAAGCCTAAGGTTGTTGACCAGTAGTTGTTCCAGCGCTGATTCCAGTGGAGTTGGTAGTGGTCTTGTTTGTAGTCATCCACTTCGTTGTCATAAAATTTCATGTTCCCGTTGGCGTCAAAATACATACCTGCAAGGTTGAATGTCCTGTCTTCTTCCAAAGTTTCGGCATCAATGCCAAACCAGCTTTGATAAGTCACCTCATGACCTCCAAAGGCAATGGCTTTGATCAGGGTGTTGTCACCCACATAAGAACCTTGAAGGAAATAGGATTTCAGGTCAGACGATGCCCGGTCAATGTACCCATCTGAAGCGATGGCAGAAACCCTTCCGGCGATTTCGATATGGTCATTGAGCAAACCGGTGGTGAATTTAACGTTGTGCCTGCGGGTGTTGAAACTGCCAAAGCTGTTTGATATTTCGCCACCGGCCTCTCTTGAAACGGCATCAGTCAACAGGTTTAAGCTGGCACCAAAAGCCCCTGAGCCATTGGTGGAGCTGCCCACGCCGCGCTGCAATTGCAGGTTTTCAATGGAAGAGGCAAAATCTGGTAGATTGACCCAAAAAGTTCCCTGGCTTTCAGAATCGTTGAAGGGGATTCCGTTAAGGGTTACGTTTACGCGTGAAGCGTCACTACCGCGCACACGGATGTAAGTGTAGCCCACACCGGCTCCGGCATCACTGGTACTCACAACAGAGGGCAGGTAGTTGAGTAAAATGGGGATGTCCTGCCCCAGGTTGCGTTTTTCCAATTCTTCTTTGTCGAGATTGGAGTGAGTAATGGGTGAATCTGCATCAACCCTAACAGCCCTGACCAATACTTCATCCAGCATTTCGGGTTTTACAATGGTGTCGTTTTCCTGCTGGGCAAGGAGTGAGGTAGTTGTAAATAGGGTTAAACAAGCGATTAAAAGTGATTTCCTGATTGAAGTGTAGGAGTTTTGATGATGAGATCCCCGCCTGCTCGGGGATAAGGATAAAGTTTTCATTCGTAAAAGTTTTAATTACGAATAAAAGGGGCGATTATTCTTTTGTTATTTATAGTTAAAAAACTGCATAAAAAAACCCTGAATAAAACGCTCGAGCCGGATTATTAAGGGGGTTCACACACAGTTGAAGCACTTTGCTTCTGTCCCTTGGCAGCATTACCCGCCCAGGTTCATTGGGTATAATCTCAGCCGATGAATTGGTTTAAAGTTTCAGGTTTAAGGTTTCAAGATTGTTGTACTCGTTTTAGGTTTCAAAATTTTAAAACAAGTCAGTTTTCTAACCTCTCACAACTATTAACTCACCACTACATCAGCACCCCTTTGAGATGGGGCAAAGGTAGTGTTTCTATTTTATTTTATAATAAAATTAAGTTGAAATAGATTGTAGCTGTTTATTTTTATGGCAATCAAAAGGATATGAAAAATACAAAGCGGTCTATTACCCTAAAAGTAGTTTTTGGTTATTTGCTTATTTCGGCACTTGCTTTGTTTGCCGTTTGGTTTATATATGGTCAGATTGTAACCATTTCGGAGAGTGCAGAAAAAGGGAATCTAAACAACACCAAGCTCTTTTTGGTCAGTGAGGCTGCTACAAACCTCTTTGTTGCTGAAGGTATCAGTCGTGACATTATTCAAAACCAAAACGTAAGTGAACTGCCCAGATATAGAAGCCACATAGATACCATAAGTATAATTGTTGACAGCTTGAAAATTCTTTCGGATGATTTGGAAATGAATGTAGAGTTGGACAGCATTAAGTCATTGTTAAATCAAAAAACTACAAACCTTGAAGAATTACTCGCCTTAAGAAAAGAGGCTAGCACTGAAAGTTATTATTCCCGTGTGATCGAAAGTCTTCAAAAGGTTGATGATATTTTTGAAGAGGAAGATTATGAATATCAGTTAAGAAATGTACATCCCTCAGCAAGAGAAGCCATTATAGGGCTTATTGAATATTCAAAACGCAACAGGGAGGAGGAACTCACACAACGCACTGCAGACTCACTTGTAAATGCGCTTAAACTAGTGCTAAGTAATCTGGAAACACAAGAGCGAAGAATCATGTTTTCTATTAACCAAAAAGAAAATGAATTGCTCGAAAACGACCGTATCATTTCAAACCAGCTTCAGGATTTGCGTGCAGCCATTGAGCAGGAAGAAATTCAAAAAACCATAGAAGAAGTAACTGCCTCCAGAAATTTAATTGAGAAAACTTCACTAATTATAGGTGGCGTCGGGATAGTGAGTGTGCTTACAGTTTTTGTTTTTGTAGTGTTGATTTTTAAAGACACCAATAGAAGTCAAAAATACAGGGATGAACTTGAAGCTTCAAAAAACTTTACCGAAGCACTTTTAAAAAGCCGTGAGCAAATCATGGCTGCAGTGACCCATGATTTGAGGTCACCTTTAAATGCGGTAATCGGTTATTCAGATTTGTTGGGGAAAAGCAATTTGACTGACAAACAAACACATTATCTGGACAACTTAAGAACCTCTTCAAATTATATTTTAAGGCTTGTGAACGACCTTTTGGATTTATCAAAGCTCGAAGCAGGGAAAATGAACATTGAAAAGCTGAGGTTTAACATTGGTAATATTATTGATGAATCAGTCAAAAATGCTGTGCCTGAAAACACTAAAAATATTCCTATAAAAATTATAGTGGAAGAGAGTTTGGAGAAAGACATTGTTTCAGACCCATTAAGGTTGAAACAGATCTTGACCAATTTGATTTCAAATGCCTATAAGTTCACGCACAAAGGTGAGATCACCATCATAGCTTCTTTGAAAAAGGTCAAAAAAAATCCAAATACGCTTTACATAAAAGTAAAAGACACCGGGATTGGAATTTCAAAAGCTCAACAAAAACAAATTTTTGAAGAATTTACCCAAGCCGATGAAACCATCGAAAAACAATATGGCGGTTATGGATTGGGGCTGGCTATTACCAAAAAAATTGTTGCCCTGTTGAATGGGCATATTTTTGTGGAAAGTAAACCTGATAGGGGCTCAACCTTTTTCTTCTACATTCCGGTGGAGTTTGCCAACTCTGACTTAGAAGCTGTAAAAACAGCAAAAAAACCAGATCTGCCTTTAACAAAAAAAGTGTTAATTATAGACGATGAAGAAGCTCAAAGAACACTTACTTCTGAAATCCTTTCCAATACAGACATTGAGGTGAGAACTGTTTCATCTGCCAAACAAGGGCTTGAATTGTTAGAAAATGAAGCCTTTGATTTTGTGTTGACAGATATTCAAATGCCCGAAATGAACGGATTTGAGTTGCTCACTCAGATTAGAAAAGACGACCGGTTGGGTCATATTCCCGTAATTGCGCTATCCGGAAATACTGAACTCTCAAATCAGGAATTTTTGGAAAAAGGCTTTTATGCCAAACTCACAAAACCTTACAGGCCGGGGGATTTATTAAAGTTGCTTGGTGAAGATGTTCAAAGTCTAAAGCATAAAAATAATCAAATTCCCCAATCTAAACAGCGCCCAAGTGACTATCAGCTTAACGATGTGCTGTTGTTCACCCAGGGAGACCAAGATTCTTTAAATGTTATTTTGGAATCATTTATAATGAGTGCCAAACTAAACTTAACTGAATTTGACAATGCATTGCAAAATAAACAGTTTGACAAAGTAGCTATGGTTGCGCACAAAATGTTGCCCATGTTAAGGCAGTTAAAAGTTGAAAGTTGCATTGATTATCTTGAGAAGGCCGAAAACCCTGATGAAAGTTCATATAATGAAATCACCCAAAACTTTCCGAAATTTAAAATCGTATTGATTGAGGTTTTAAATAAACTTCAATTTGAAATCAAAGATTGATGTTATACTGCTTCAGCTTGTTGTAGAGGGTTTTCCGGTCTATTTTTAAAAGTTTGGCGGCCTTAGATTTGTTTCCGTTTGCCTTTTCAATGGCGTTTAAAATAAGTTCAATTTCATTTTTATCATTATACAGCGCAAAAGGCTCGTCTTCGGTTTCTTCAGCATTGAGAATTAGTTTGCCGGGAACGTCATTTAAAGTGATGAGGTTTGATTGACAAAGTAAAACGGCTCTTTTTATAGTGTTTTGCATTTCCCTAAGGTTTCCCGGCCAGGGGTATTTTTTAAACAATTCAATCACATCATTCTCAAAGCCAATGATGTTTTTTTCAAGTTCAAGGTTTGCTTTTTCAAGGAAAAAATCAGCAAATAAAATAATGTCTTCCTTGCGGTCTTTTAACATTGGGGCTTTGATGGAAAATTCATTCAATCGATGGAATAGGTCTTCCCTGAAATTGCCTTCAAAAACTGCGAGTTCAAGGTTTTCATTTGTTGCTGTGATGATGCGTATATCCACATCAATCTCTTTATTGCTTCCCACAGGTTTGACTTTCCTTTCTTGCAATGCCCTTAACAGTTGTACCTGTAAATCATAACTCAGGTTACCCACTTCATCCAGAAAAAGTGTTCCACCATTTGCTGCTTCAAAGTGCCCGGTTTTATCGTTAATTGCGCCCGTAAAAGATCCTTTGATATGTCCAAAAAACTCGCTTGAAGCAATTTCCTTAGGAATGGCACCACAATCAACCGGGATAAATGGACCATTTGCCCGTTTACTCAATTTATGGATGCTATTTGCGATGTATTCTTTCCCGGTTCCGCTGTCGCCCGTAATTAAAACAGACATATTGGTGGGGGCAACAAGTTTGATGTAATCGTTTAGCTTAATTGATGCATCGCTTATGCCTTCTATATATGATTTATTGGTAGGGGCAATTACAGCTTCAGTTCTTGTTTGGGTTGGTGAACTATTTTTCTCCAACGCTGTTTGTATGGTTTCTAAAAGTTTATCAGGTGTAACCGGCTTTGATAAGTAATCAAATGCGCCAATTTTCATGGCTTCAACAGCAGTATTAACTTCGGCATAGCCTGTCATTAATACTACTTTTGTTTTCAGGTTTTTTGAGACTATTTTCTTTAATATTTCAGTGCCGTTACCTTCGGGAAGCCTAATGTCTGATAGGATGAGGTCAAAAACTGTAGTGTCTATTAATGCAAAAGCAGATTTTAAATTGTATGCTGTTTTTACGATGAAACCGTTTTTTGAAAGAAAGGTTTCAAGCATATTGCAGAAAGCCACATCGTCTTCAACAAGTAGTATTTTTTTCATTTAGCAGGCTTTTAGACAAATTTACAAATACAACCGCTTGAGCTGTTTAAAAAAGTCATAAAAAAGGGAGAAGCTATTTTTAAAATAGCTTCTCCCTAAGGGAAAAATTGAAAAATTAACTAACTACTGGTCTATTTCTTCTTTTTCAAATTTCCATTTGCGTCAGAATAAACTGTTTTTCTTTCGTTACCGACAGTGATTACTAATTTATATTTAGCTCTGTCTTCAGAAACGTGAGCCTCTGCAATTGTAGCTCCTTCATAATTTCTGCTCACAGCGTTTCTAACTGCTTCCGGCAATTGATTTGTTTCAATTCTTGTGAAATTTTTCTCTTGGTCCTTTTGCTGCTCTTCTTTTTCAACTGTCAACATTGCTGTTTCTTTTTCAGCGAGACGCGCTTCTTGAGCTGTTACAGTTGTTGTAAAAAGCATTCCAAGTGCTAAAACTGGTACTATCATTAACTTTTTCATAATTTTTAAAGTTTAAGGATTAATATAATTATTTGATAAGGTTAATGAAACTACTGTGCCATTGGGTGTTTGATAAAATAGATGTCTAAAAAACAGGGAATTAGATTTTTGTGAAGTGTTTTTAGAACTGTAGAACTTACAGTTATTCTACAATAAAGTGTGGAAATTTTCCACAACAGATAACAAATTATACTTGAGGGGGCTTTCTTCCGGCTTTTTTTAAGGCGTGCTCTTTTTTGATTTTCAGGCGTTTTTCAACGGAGGTTTTAGAGGGTTTTGTTTTTTTTCTCGGTTTCCTCACTTTAAGGTTTTCCTTGATTACCTCCAAAAAACGCTCAATGACTATGGCTTTGTTTTTATGCTGACTGCGGCTTTCGCTACAGCTTAAAAGCAGGATACCTTCTTTGGTTAAGCGTGAAGCCAGTTTTTCCAAAAGCCTGCCTTTTTCATCTTCTGAAAGCGCTTTCGAATTCTGCAAGTCAAAACTCAACTCAATTCTGGAGGACACTTTATTGACATGCTGCCCGCCGGCACCGCTGCTGCGGGTGGCTTTGAATTGTAATTCGTTTAACAGTACCTCAACCTGCATAATTATATCACTTGATGACTTTCCTTCAATAAATCATTCACCGTTTTTACCGGGTTAAAAGTCTCCAGCGGGACCTCCACGAAGAGGGTGATCCAATCTGCCATACTACCGTTCCATAAACCTGGCAATTCGAGAGCTTTGATATCTTTTCCCTGATGGCTTTTTTGAGAAATAAAGCCGGAGTTGGGATTGACAAATTGGGTTAAATCAAACTTTTCACCTTTGTGATTTTTCAACCCACACACCAAATCCACCGGATTGAAGTGTGTGGCTTCACTCACGATGTTCATCTGATGGGGGTCTTCAGTATTTACTTGCGAAAGTTCAACAATTTGCAATGAAATGTTTCCGTCTTTACCCTTGACCCAAAAAGGTCCGCCACCGGGGGCTCCGGTATTTTGAACCATACCGCAAACACGTATGGGGCGGTCCAGAAATTCGCGTGCTTCCTCCAGGGTTTGCGGCAGTGATTTCAGTTGCAGTTCTGAAGCCATAAACCCGCGGATGTCTTTTAACAAGACGTCATCTTCAGGCTGCCTGTCAATGGATTTTAAAAACTTAAAAGTTGTAGCCTGAACTTCCAGCAACTTGCCGGCCAGTATTTTTTTATGAAGGGCGATGGTTTCCACTTCAGCTTCAGTAACGACGTTGTCTATGTTTTTGATAAAAACCAGATCTGCATCGATTTCATTGAGGTTTTCGAGTAAGGCACCATGCCCTGACGGCCTGAAGTGCAGGTTTTTTTCTTCATCTCGAAAAGCCCTGTTGTTGAGTGTCACCGCAATCGTGTCTGTGCTTTGCTTTTGAAAGGAATAGGTGATGTTGAAATTGCATTTAGTTTTGCGTTCCACCCGGTTTTTTACTTTGAGGAATTCTTTCTTAAAGTCTTCTACAAAGGCTTCCGCAAAAGTGAAATGCAGGTAGCATTGCCCTTGAGTAGCGGCGTAAAATCCGCTTTCCAACAGTTGTTCTTCAAAAGCGGTAGCGGTATTTTTGTTGTAGCGGTGAAAAGGGATCAGCCCTTTGGGCAGGTTGCTGTAGTTAAGCCCTTCTTCTTCAAGGAGTGTTTTTACCAAAAGATGGGTGCGTTTTCCTTTGGTATAAAACTTATAATCGGGATAGAGTTTTCTGATTTTCTTCCGCAGTTTTTTGATAAAAGCAAAATGGGACAAGCCCTTTAAAAACGATTCAAGCAGTTCGGTATCGTTTTCTGCGAGATAGGCATTGAGTTTTTGTTCGTCAGGATTGTAGGTTTCCACAAAATGGTGCAGGTGCTGAAACATACGGGTAGCTGCACCTGATGCCGGCACAAATTTTACTATAGAAAGCTGGTCGCGTTTTTTTTCATAGAGGTTTGCATACTGCATTTCCAGAGTGGAGTTGGGTTTTATAATGCCGTTTCCAAGAGTGGAGGCACTCACCAGTTCTGTAAAGGGAATGCCTTTTTCAAAGCGCTCCAAGTCTTGCAGCACTTTTGCTTCTGTGAGGCCGTGTTTAATAATTTGTTCTTTATCTTTTTTTGTGAATTTCATTTGGTTTGGTCAATTTGGGTATTTTCGGCTTACAAGTTTAACAATTTTTCAATTGTTGTGGTAGCGGTTTTGATTCTTTCGGGAAAAGTTCCCTTGAGTATTTTATACGGCAGCTTGTTTTTGTCAAGTTCTTCTTTAAAGCGTTGAAACATCATTTCGCGTTCGTGGGGTTTGTCCCTCAAATCGTCGGCTTCCCAGGGGGTATCGATGTAGAGCAGGAAATAAAAATCATAGTGTTTATTCAGCGCTTGTTGCCTGATTGTTTCCGGGCAGTTTCCGTTATGGTAAATTTCGGCATAGACTTTAAGTTGCAATAAATTGGTATCGTAAAACACTATTTTTTCGGAATTGTTTTCGGCTGAAGCCTCAATTTTAGACTGGCCCTCACTTATGGGAATCAAGTCATCCCAAGTGCAGACTTCGCGTTGTTCGTCCCATTTTTTCTGGAGGTATTCCCTCATAAATTCGGGTGACCAGCCGGTGTTGAACTGTTTTGCCAGGGTTTCTGCCAAGGTGGTTTTTCCGGTGGATTCGGGTCCAAAAAAAACAATTTTTAAGAGCTTTTTGTCTGAAGCTGTGGGTTGTTGATGATTTTTTTCCATTCCAAATAGCCGTAAATCGCTATGATTGTAAAAATTAAATATTGCAAGGAGGTAAAGGTATAACCTTTGTACAAATATAAGGGAACTGAAATGATGTCACCCACAATCCAGTAAAGCCAGTGTTCAATTTTCTTTTTGGCCATGAGCCACATGCCCACAAAGAAAATGGCTGTTGTGAGGGTGTCCACATAAGCTGTCCAGTCATTCCAGTTGTCAAAAAGTTGATAGACAAGAAAAACGAAAATCAAGGTTCCTAAAAATAGAAATATACTGTAAAAGTGTTCTTTTATGGTTGCAAAGGCAATGGGTGTCAAGTGGGTAGCATCCACTTTTCGGGTCCAAATGTACCAGCCAAAAACACTCATGGAAAAATAATAGGCATTGATGAGCATATCGCCAATCAGCCCCCATTGGTGCAATAAGTAAACAAAAATCAAGGTGCTGACAATCCCGGTTGGAAATACTAGGATGTTGTCTTTTTTGGCAAACCAAACCGAGAAGAAGCCAAACACAACGGCAACAATTTCTAAAATGATATGCAGTGTGGGGTACCCGCTGTATTGCCCGAATAAGGCATCAAAAATCTGGGACATAGTCGCTGCGGTTTGATTTTACGATTTTGATGTAAAGAACACCCCTTTCGACAGCTTGCAGCGCTGTTTTCATTTCTTTGTTCAAGAAGGTCATGACTTCGTCATAAGGACCGTAAACCTGAGTGCTAAGCGGATTTTCAAGCACTTTTAATCCTGAATTGCGCAGTTTTTTGATAAAGTCTTTAATTGGTGTTTCAAAGTCGTCCTGAAGCGGAGATAGTGTGAGTTCTACTGAAATATCCATAGGTTAATTTTAATTGTCATAGACATGAAACTTGGCTCCCATGCCGTAATTTTTATATCCTTTTCTGAGTAATTCTGAATTGGGATTGTAGTCAAAATTGAAAGGTTGCCATTGTTGATCATTAAAAAAGATGCGCCTTACAAAAGTTTTTTCGCCGGCAATTTGATTGGTAAGTGGGAGTAAGGGTCTGAATGATATTGGAATTCTTTCGATTCCCCGGCGGGTTTCATATTCGTTGTAAATTTTGGTTTGGATGAGGTTGCCTTGGCGGTCTGTGGGTCCCAGTACCTGAACCGAAATAAAAATTCCGTTTTCTGGTATGAAGATGTTGCGGTCGGTCACAACGAGTTCATAGGTGTTGCTTTTTTCTTTTTCGGTGACCACAAATACAATGTTTCCGTAGGGCAATTCCCTTCCGGGGAGGCCGTTGTTGTTTTCGTAGAGCTTTAATCTCATCATCGTTGAAAACTGCCTTACGGGGATGTTTCTTCCGGCGACTTCCTCTTTGACATTGATGGGCAGCAGAACTGTGGTAAGTTGAGTGGGTTTATTGTCTATTCTTCTAAAAAGCACTGCAATCTCACTTTCAACTGTTTGCATCCAGGAGTTGTGATACTGGTTATGCGAAATGGCTTTTGCTTCGTGACGTTTGAATCTGCCTGTTCTGGGAGCGATAATGGTTATTTCGTCCAGTTCATCGGCTGTGGGAAACATAGCATATTGTGGTAATAGATTGTCAGTAAGTAGTTTTATATCTGCATAACCCATAGCAGAGATGTACAAGGTGTCAACATCAGCATAGAGGTTTTTGGGAAAATGAAATTTACCTTCAGCATTGGCATATGTTCCCAGGCCGTTTCCAAATGAAACGGTTGCAAAAGAAACGGGTTCGCCGGTTTCGGAATCATAAAATTTTACAGTCTGGCCAAAAATCTGGCTGCTGCTTATTAATACTATGAGATATAGAATTTTTTTGATCATCAATTGTTTTCCTTAAATGTATTCATTTCAAAAGCTGTTCCAATAACTGCCATTGTTGCCCCTGATTGATATACCTGGCTTAACTCTGCAACAGATTGGATACCTCCTCCAACAATAAGGGGGACATTAATTGACCGGCTTACTTGGCTGATAATCTTATTTGAAACCCTTTTAATAGCTCCGCTTCCTGCTTCCAGATAAATCAATTTTTTGCCTGAAAATTGTCCGGCAAGCGCAGTATTTACAACTTGGTCAATGTTGCCCTGCTGGATTGGTCTGGTTCCACTTACACGTTCAACGGCACTTATTGTGCCACCTTCAATCAGCACATATCCAGTGGGGATGATTTCCAATGAACTATTCCTGAGTTTTGAAGCCGCTTTGATTTGTTGCTTGATCAAATATTCAGGATTTTCACCTGACAGTAAACTTAAGAATAAAATTCCATTTGCCTGAAGTGAAATCTGTTCTTGATCGCCGGGGAAAAGTACAACAGGAAGTTTTGATTTTTTTTTTAGAGCCACAACCACTGATTCAGTTTGCATTTGTGTGGACGTACTTCCGCCCACAAAAAGGTGGGTGGTTGATGTTGGTATTTTATTTAAAAAGGATTTTACATTTTCAGTTTGAAACTTTTCAGGGTCAATCAAAATAGCCAGCAACTTTTGGTTGTTTTTGTAAGCGTTGTAAATATTGTTGTAAATCGTTTGCATCAAGAGGTGATTTAGCACAAGGCATAAGCACAGGTAAATTTTTCAAATTCAAAAAAGTGAACTTTAAATGTGTGAATTTTACCGTTAAAAATAATATCGGCAGTGGTTTGCAGGTCTTCAAACTGAAAGTCTTTTACGTCAACATGATGTAAAAAACTCACGCCCGGGTTTGCATACAGTTTATAAAGAGCTTCTTTGGCACACCAAACGATGGTTAATTTTTGAATGACAGCAGTGTCATTGGCCAGTGTTCTGTATTCTTTCAATGGGGTAAATTTATTGGCTATTCGCAAAATCTTGTCGCGTTGTTTTTCAATATCAATCCCCACTTCACTGTTACTGATGATAATGCCGGAAAATTCGTGAGAATGAGTAATCGAAATGTGCTTGCCATCTTTTAAATCGGGTTTGCCGTTACCGTTGTAGATTATATCATGGTCAGTATAACCGGCAATTTTAAGTAAATGACGGATGCTCAAAAACCCCCTTTTGTGAATGTCTGAAAGCATTTTGGAAATGCGTGACTCACTTTTTTCGGTAAGGGAAATACCCGCATAAAGTTCTTCAAAGGATTCTTCAATCTTCCAAATGAGTACTTTAGTGTTTTGATTTACTGTTATTGTTTTGTAAAGAGGCATGTGGATTCTAAGATATTGCTTATTTTTGTGTACTTTAAAAATAATGATAATACAAATATACTATTTATGAGTTCGAAAACATTGACTTATGTTCCCTTTAAAGTTAAAGATATAAAGCTGGCGGATTGGGGCAGAAAAGAAATTGAGCTTGCTGAAGCCGAAATGCCCGGCTTGATGTCGCTTAGGGAAGAATATAAAAATGAGCAACCTTTAAAAGGAGCTCGCATTGCCGGTTGTTTACACATGACCATACAAACGGCGGTTTTGATAGAAACTTTAACCGCTCTTGGGGCAGAAGTCACCTGGAGTTCGTGTAATATTTTCTCAACTCAAGACCACGCTGCTGCGGCGATTGCTGCTACAGGGGTTCCTGTTTACGCATGGAAAGGGATGAACGAGGAAGAGTTTGACTGGTGTATCGAGCAAACACTTTTCTTTGGTGAAGACCGTAAACCGTTAAATATGATACTTGATGATGGAGGTGATTTGACCAATATGGTGCTTGACAGATATCCTGAACTTGCTTCGGGTATTAAAGGATTGTCTGAAGAAACCACAACCGGAGTACACCGTCTTTACGAAAGAATGAAAAACGGAACCTTACCAATGCCGGCCATCAATGTGAACGACAGTGTGACCAAGTCAAAATTTGATAACAAATACGGTTGTAAAGAAAGTGCAGTTGATGCCGTGAGACGTGCCACAGACACTATGCTTGCAGGAAAGCGTGTTGTGGTTTGCGGTTATGGTGATGTGGGTAAGGGTACCGCGGCTTCATTTAAAGGTGCAGGTTCAATTGTAACTGTTACTGAAATTGATCCCATTTGTGCACTTCAAGCAGCTATGGATGGTTATGAAGTTAAAAAACTGGATACTGTTATAGGAAATGCTGATATTGTATGTACTGCTACAGGAAATAAAGACATTATACAGGAGCGTCACTTCAGGGCAATGCGTGACAAAGCCATTGTTTGTAACATCGGGCATTTTGATAACGAAATCGATATGGCCTGGTTGAACAAAAACTTTGGTAATACCAAAGACGAAATCAAGCCTCAGGTGGATAAATACACCATTGACGGAAAAGACATTATCGTTCTTGCCGAAGGCCGTTTGGTAAACCTGGGTTGTGCGACAGGACACCCCAGTTTTGTAATGAGTAATTCATTCACCAACCAGACACTTGCTCAAATTGAACTTTGGAAAAATACTGATAATTATGAGAATAAAGTGTATGTATTGCCCAAACACCTTGATGAGAAAGTAGCAAGACTTCACTTGGAGCGCATAGGTGTAGAGCTGGAAACTTTAAGGGAAGACCAGGCAAAATACATTGGCGTGACGGTTGAAGGACCTTACAAGCCGGAATATTACAGATATTAATTCTCAAGTTTGATAAAAACAAAAAACCCTTTCAGTTTTCAGAAAGGGTTTTTTTATTACTGTAAGAAAAAAAATTTAAGCATCAAACGGTTCAATAGAAACGTATGACTTGTTGTTTTTCTTCTTTGAGAATTTTACTAATCCGTCCACTTGAGCGTGAAGGGTGTGGTCTTTTCCGGCATATACATTCTCACCTGGATTGTGAGTGTAGCCTCTTTGTCTAACGATGATGTTTCCAGCAATGGCAGCTTGTCCACCAAAAATCTTAACACCTAAGCGTTTTGATTCTGATTCTCTACCGTTTTTGGAACTACCAACTCCTTTTTTATGTGCCATGGCTTATACTTTTTCTAATTGATAATTATTTTTTCTTAAGTAATTCTTTAGCTTGTTTTACCCACTCTTCAGATTCAATTTTCTCACGGGTAACTCCTTCTAAAGCTGAAAGCTCTTCTCTATCTGCAGCTTTCAATTTACTTATTTGTTGGAATGTATAGATTCCAATCTCGTTTAATTTCTCTTCGTAAGCAGGTCCGATGCCGTTGATCAATTTTAAATCATCAGCATCTGCCTTTAGAGCAGTTCCAACGCTGTTAAGTAGCTTTTCGATATTGATTTCGATTTTTGCCTCTTCTGCACGGTTTTCAGCTCTTGAAATTAGGTTATCACTCACTTCCACTTCTTTTTTAGGAGCGGCTTTGGGTGCTTTTTTAACAGGCTCTTTTTTGTCTGCCTTGGGAGCTACTGCTTTTTCTTCTTTCTTAGTTGCTTTTTTGGCACCTGAAGCAAGAATGCTTTCGATTACGATTTCAGAAAGGTATTGACGGTGACCGTTGCTTTTTTGGTAACCTTTACGTCTTTTCTTTTTGAAAACGATTACTTTGTCACCTTTAAGGTGTCTGGTAATTTTTGCTCCTACCTGAGCTCCTTCTATAGCCGGGGCGCCTAAAGTGATGTTGTCACCGTCTCCAATAAGGAGTACATTGTCAAAAGAAACTGAGGATCCCTCATCTTCTGATAAACGGTGTACAAACACTTTTTGGTCTTTTGCAACTTTAAATTGCTGCCCTGCTATCTCTACAATTGCATACATAGCGTGTTTATTTATTGTTTTTGAACTTAATTATGCGAATAGATTCTTCTAACGCGGGCGCAAATATACATCTAAATTGTGAATATGCAAACGGTTTACGGTTTTTTACAGTTCCAGGTCTTTGGTGTGTTGGGTGTTCCAGGAGTCTTTGAGTAATTGCATAAATGCCAATGTCAAAATAAAAGAAGTTGCAAGGCCCATTATTATTACTGAAACCACTAAAATAAATGAAGCATTGTTCAGTTCAAGACTCCAATCGTTCATTATATGGTCTGAAAAGCCCGGATCTAAATGATAAATATAAATGGCCATTACAATACCAAAAACTATTGATGCAAAAACCCCACTCATCAATCCGGTCTGAAATCCTTTTTGATAATCAAACTTTTTATGTGTTTCCTTGTAAGATTTAATAGCCTGAAAAATTCCAAAACCAAAAATTACTCCATTAAAAGCACTTAAAACAGTTATAGTGTGAAGTCCAAAGGCTCTAAGAACCAAAAAATAAACGATTAATAAAATGGTAATTAAAGTGCCGTATTTCATAGAATGTTTAGTCATGACATTTAAAATTTTGGGTTAGTTGATTACTAATATCGATAAATCTGGTCATATTTAACGCTAATACAGTGTTAATTTTTTGTCCCGGGTAGGCTTTTATTGAATGTTAAAATCTAAATTTGTCACTTCACAAACTGTAACAAATCACAGCGTTTGATTACTAATAGAATCATAAATCGAAATCAAATTAATTCACTATGAAAAAAACTATTTTTAGCATAGCCATGTTGCTTTTTGCTTTTTTTGTTGTTCAGGCACAACAAGTAACATTTGAAGAATATACACTTGAAAATGGCCTGCATGTGATTTTACATCAAGACAATACTGCACCTGTGGCAATCACCTCAGTGCTTTATCAGGTGGGCGCCAAAGACGAAGATCCTGAAAGAACAGGTTTTGCCCACTTTTTTGAACACTTGTTGTTTGAAGGAACTGAAAATATTGAAAGAGGCGAATGGTTTAAAATTGTATCCTCTTATGGTGGTTCAAATAACGCTTACACCACCGATGATGTTACCTATTACTATGAAATATTCCCGTCCAATGCTGTTGAAGTTGGGCTTTGGATGGAAAGCGAGCGCATGCTGCACCCCATCATCAATCAAATTGGGGTAGATACTCAAAACGAAGTCGTAAAAGAAGAGAAGCGTCTTAGAGTTCTTAATCAGCCCTATGGAAGACTGCTCGAGGAAGTCAAGAAAAACATGTTCAAAAAGCACCCTTACCGCTGGTCTCCCATAGGGAGTATGGAGCATCTGGATGCTGCAACCCTGGATGAGTTCCTAGCGTTTAATGAAAAATTTTATGTTCCCAACAATGCTACCTTAGTAGTAGCAGGTGATATCAATATCCCAGAGGTTAAGCGAATGATTCAAGAATATTTCGGTCCCATACCCAGAGGCAATGAAGTGCCGCGTGTCAATATAAAGGAGGAACCCATCACCAAGCAAATCGATGCTGTGGCTTATGACCCCAACATCCAGATTCCCGCTATCGTTCATGCATACAAAACACCTTCTATGACTACCCGTGAAGCTCGGGTGCTCGATATGGTTTCTACTATACTCAGTACCGGAAGAAGCTCAAGGTTGTACAGAAAACTGGTAGATGAACAAAAAATTGCACTTCAGGTAATGGCCTTGAATTTCAGTCAGGAAGATTATGGAATGTACATCACATTTGCGCTGTCTTTAAATAATGCCCCTCTTGAAGACATAACAAAATCTATCGACGAGGAAATTGTAAGGCTTCAAAATGAGTTGATTTCTGAAGAAGAATTTCAAAAACTGCAAAATGTTTTCGAAAACAATTTTGTAAACGCAAATGCCACTGTTGCCGGTATTGCAAATTCATTGGCAATGTATCAGCGTTTTCATGGAGACACCAATTTAATCAATACCGAAATCGAAATTTACCGTTCCATCACCCGCGAAGAAATAAGGGATGCTGCCAGAAAATACCTCAATCCAAACCAGCGATTAAGACTGGAATATTTACCTGAAACTAATGAACAATAAAAAAGAATCAACAATGAAAAACTATATACTTTCCATAACCGTTTGTTTGCTTTTTATTGGTTTAACAAACGCCCAAATAGACCGTTCGCAAAGACCTGTTCCGGGTCCTGCCCCAACTATAAACCTTGCCACGCCTCAATCATTTGAAATGAATAACGGGATGAAAGTGATGGTAGTTAGAAACACTAAGCTTCCAAGAGTAAGAATTCAGTTACTCATTGACAACCCGCTCTATGCTGCAGAAGACAAGGCTGGAGTAGAAACCATATTGGCAGCTATGCTGGGGAATGGTACCACAAGTATTTCCAGAAATGATTTTAATGAAGAGGTTGACTTTTTGGGTGCAAGCATCAATTTTGGAGCACAAAGCGGCTTTGCAAGTTCGTTGTCAAAATACTTTGAACGTGTATTTGAATTGTTTGCAGATGCAACTATCAACCCTTTGCTGGATGAAGAAGAATTCAATAAAGAGAAAGATCGTTTATTGGAAAGCATTAGAGCAAACAAGAGGGATGTATCAGCAATATCGAGCCGAGTTTCCTCAGCTTTGCTTTACGGCAGAAACCACCCCAGAGGCGAGTTTACTACAGAAGAATCTGTTCAGAACATCACTTTTGCTGATGTGAAAAACTATTACAACAACTTTTTCTCCCCTGAAAATGCCTATTTGGTAGTTATTGGAGATGTAGAATTTTCAAAAGTGCAGGCCATGGCCAATGTGTATTTTACCAATTGGCCAAAAAGGAGTGTAAAAAAGATTACCTATTCAGACCCTCAAGACCTGCCGGGAATGCAAATCAATTTTGTTGATATGCCTAATGCAGTGCAGTCTGAACTTGTTGTCCAAAACGTGGTTAATCTTAAAATGAGTGACGCCGATTATTTTCCGGTATTGATTGCCAACAATATTTTGGGTGGGGACTTTAGCAGTTACCTGAATATGAACCTTCGTGAAGACAAAGGCTGGACTTATGGAGCCCGTTCATCAACCGGTGCGGGTAAACACGTAAGCAGGTTTATTGCCTCTACCAGTGTGAGAAATGCAGTGACTGACAGTGCGGTAGTTGAAATGATTAAAGAAATTCGCAACATCAGGGAACACCTGGTAGACAATGACAAGCTCGCTTTAGCAAAAGCTTCTTTTACTGGAAGTTTTGTTATGGCGCTTGAGCGCCCGGAAACCATAGCCAATTATGCACTGAGTATAGAAACCCAAAACCTACCAAAGGACTTCTATGAGAATTACCTTAGAAGAATCAATGCCGTAACTGCCGAAGATGTAAAACGAGTTGCCAACAAATACTACAATATAGACCGTGCACGCATCGTGGTTGTGGGCAAAGGATCTGAGGTGCTTGAAGGACTTAAAAACATAGATCGTGGCGACGGAACTAAAATACCTGTTCGCTATTTTGACCCCTATGGTAACGAAGTGGCAGAGCCAAACTATAACATAGAAATGGATGCGTCTGTTACCAAGGAAACTGTTTTGAACAGCTATTTTGAAGCCATTGGTGGAAAAGCTGCAATGCAAAAAGTGAATACAGTTTTATTAAGCGCAGAGGCAGTAATCCCGGGTGCACCTGCTCCTGTAAATTTAACTCTTAAGTCTCATTCAAGCGGGAAGTTAGCCACAGAAATGAATATGATGGGAATGAGCTTAATGAAACAAGTGGTAACGCCAGAAAGCGGTTATATGGTCATGCAAGGTCAAAGACAAAACCTGGAAGGTGAAACTTTAAGTGAAGTCGCCACTAGTGCCCACCCATTTCCTGAATTGGCATTATTAAAGAATCCTGAGGCCACCTTAAAGGGTATAGAAAGAATTAATGATACAGAGGCATACGTTATTAAAAGAGGACCAACTTCTATTTATTTTGATGTAGCTACAGGTTTGAAAATTGCTACAGTCACTGAAGCCCCTGAGGGAACCAGTAGCGTGTATTATTCTAATTATCAAGAGGTAAGCGGAGTAAAGTTCGCCAAAAACCTAACGATAGCCCTAGGTCCTCAATTACTCGAATTTAATGATGCAACAGTTTTAGTAAACGAAGGTGTAAGCGAAGAGGATTTTAAATAGACTTTAGATATAAGACAATAGATTTTAGACAAAACCGCCCCACTAAACCGGGGCGGTTTTTTGCTTTTTCTTTAATTAATTTTCATTGTTTTTTAAAAATTATTTTGGAAATTCATATATATATATATTGCCACTCTATATTGACACTATCCCCCTAAATTTTATCCCCATTATATTTTATACCAGTCGGTGATTTCCGGCATTTAGAGCAGCATGTTCAATCTTAAATAGTATATAATATGGGAAACAATCACACATTTAAGAAATCGGGATTTTGGTTTTTTCTTCTTTTAATCCTATCTTCCTGTCAAAAAGATGATGTTAAACAAGATAGTTTTCATCATTTTTAGAATGACCAAGTAAGACATAAAATGGTTACGGCTTCTGAAATACCGGAGGTAATGCATTTTTTAAAAGGCAATGCAAACCCTGATTTGACATTTTCAATTCATACCGGTGGCATACCCGGAGTGCAAAACAGGAGTGGTGAGCCGGACTTGATAATTTCAGAGCTGATAACAGAGCAGATACTGGCGGTTACCAACGAGGCCAACTTGACCAATTATTCTTTTCAGTTGCGTGTGGACACCGCGCCTTATTATGAAGGAGAGGTTTCATTTTTTAATCTGGTAGTCAAAGAGACCACGGCTGTTGAAGGTTATTATGCCTATATTCAGGAATACCGTATGGATGAAAACTGGTATGTGGGCAACGGCTCCATACTTGAAATGCAGACTTATACCGGTAAAATGATTTTTTACACCCTTGAGGGTCTTTATCTTGCTAGAGTTAATTTTTCAAACGGTCAAATTCTAGAAGAAGACATAAGGTCTCCTTGCCCGAATGATGACCCGGGAGGAGGCGATCCCGGTGGTGGAGGCTCCGGCAGTGGGCCAGGTGACGGTGGCACCGGAGGCACAGGTGGCGGTACCGGAGGTGGAACAGGCGGAGGTGGAATACAAATTATTTTAATACCTTGTACAGGTGGTCCTGAGCATTATCCGGGTCATTCTTGTAATTGTTCTAATTTACCAAATTGCGACCCCCCTATTATTATAATTATTTGGGGTTCTGAAATAGATGATATCAATGAAACTTTAAGATCACCTTGTGGTGATTTACCCCCTCAATGCAGTCACCCCAACGGTGACCCTTGTCCTTGTAATGCCACTAATGATGGTTGTATAGAAGAAAATGATGGAGTGGGGGTTATAATAATTCCACAAACACCTTGTCAAAAATTAAATTTTCTTTCCCAAACCCAAAACTTTCAGGATAAGATAAATGAATTAAACACGCTTTCAAATGCATTGCCCTCAGAAACACGATATGAAAAAGGATATGTTTTAAACGGTTTAAATAATAATACCACTTATACACCACATCAAAGTCTGCCAAACCGGCCACATATCAACTTTCAACTTCCTTTTGGGGCCATTATAAATGGGTTTATACATAACCATTTTTATATTAATGAAACGGGGAGTAACGGCGAAACAATTAAATCTTTGAGTGTTTTTTCTGATGAAGATATTTTTAGCTTATATAGATTAGCAAAAGGTGGACATATTTTAAATCCAAATGGTTTTACTTTTGTGATGGTCTACCAAGGGACTATGTACCATCTTCAAATAACAAATCTTACACAGTTTATCAACTTTGGAGATAATTGGTTAGTAGGTGAAAATCCAGATCAAATCTCAAGATTTTTATATGATATTATGATAAACCCAAACATGGGAAACATTCGCCACGAAAACGACCCTTTGACAAACAGGGATAATTTTGCCAGGATGTTAAAAAACCTTAACAGCCCACCTTACAATATGGGGGACACAAAACTTTTTGTGTCGCCGGTAAATAATCCAGATTGGAAAGAAGTAAGTGTAAGTAATAACAACGTAATCAGTTTGCTGGATTGCGAATAATAATTTAAATTTATAAAACATGAAATCAATTTTTAACATACTGTTATTTTTAATAATAACTACAGGTTTTTCACAAACCATTATCCCTCTTGAGCAATTTGTCAATCATACAAATCAACAAGGAAAATATTTTAAGGACTTAAATGGAATTCTTGATGCCTACACCGGTGTATGGCGTTGGCAAGAGGGTAACCGAGAACTTACTTTTTATTTATACAAACAAGAAGCTGCAACTTTACAGTCTTTATCAGGTCCTTATTTGCAAGATGTTATCGTTGGGTATTATATTTATAAAGAAAGCGGAACAGTGTTGATTAACACCCGACAAGAATTAATTGACACGTATGATCTGTATGACGGTAAAATGATACTTTCAAGAGGCGGAGTGGGGATGAATCCGCGCAACACGGGCTATTTGGTGTCAACTGCTCCAGCATTTTATTTTAAGGATTATTCAAAAACAAATTGCTTAGATGGAGTACATCGCCCCATGCAAGGCAGCCCGGGATATTGGCGGTTTGAAAACCCTACAACCGCACGAGTTGGTTTGTTTACTGCTGGTTTAAAATTTAATCACTGTGGCACTAATGATTTGTTCCCTAATTTTCCAAGCAACAGTTCAATTACATTAAATAAAATTGCCAATGTGGCACCGCCTTTAAATTAGGAATTTAAACCGCCCTGCTATACCGGGGCGGTTTTTCGTACACGCTTTTTGCTGTTGGCCAGTATCACCCCAAACAAAATCACACCGCCGGCAACCACCTGTAATAAACTAAATTTTTCACCGTCTATCACACCCCACATCAAGGCCACAATGGGGATGGCATAAGTCACTGAAGTTGAAAACACCGGGGTGCTTATCTGTATCAATTTATTAAACACCAAAAGTGCCAGGGCCGAGCCAAAAATGGCTAGCAAAGCAATATAGCCTGCCGCGGTCAATGTGGCGGGGTCTTGAAGTACTTCTTCACTAAAGAAACCTGTTGACACCAAAATAAAAAATGCCGGTATCATGATCACAAAAAAGCTTCCGGCCGAAATTCCTAATGGTGACAACTCTTGAAGCCGGGTCTTTATCACATTGACGTTCATGGCATAGCCCACGGTGGCCATAAAAATAAACAACACATACCAGTAATTTTGTCCGGGGTTGATTTCGGAACCTTGCCAGATGAGCAGCAAACAACCCATTAGCCCAATAATTACTCCAATCAGTTGCCTTCGGGTATAACCAATGGAAAAAAGCACAGCCCCAAAAATCAAGGTCATAATGGGTGTGGTGGCATTTAAAATGGAAGTGATGGCACTGTCAATTTCTGTTTGGGCGTAGGCAAAGAAAAAAGCCGGGAAAAAAGTGCCCAGAAAACCTGCCAATGCGACCCATTTCCATTGGTATTTTGTGAGTTTTCTTAATCGGTTAAAACCTAGTATAAACAAAAATAAGCCGGCAATGACAATGCGCAAAGAGCCCACTTGCATTGGGGTTAAGCCCGCCAAGGCTTTTTTAATCAGTATAAACGAACTCCCCCAAATGATGGATAGAATAATCAGATAAAACCATTTGATGTTTGTGTTCTCCATGCCATGTTAAAGAAGGACAAAATTCAACATTTTCACCGGATAAACCACTGCTTTTTGTAACTTTGTAGCAACTTTAAAATCCTTAAAAATGAAAAACTTAAAATATGTTTTTACCCTTGCAGTAGCGGTTTTAGTCCTCACAGCCTGCAAAAATGAAACTTCACCAGAGACACAAACGGTTGACTTTGGAGCAGAAACCAGTGAAAAAATACTAAATCCTGATGCTGAATATGTAGCAGCCAAGTTTGAAATTGAGGGAATGATGTGTGCGATGGGCTGTGCCAAAGTGATTGAAAAAAACCTGGCTCAAATGGACGGTGTAAAGGCTGTTGAGGTGGATTTTGAATCCAAAACAGCAAAAATCGAGTATGATACAGACATGGTGAACCGTGACTTGGTCATGGCCAGCGTTGTAAAAACCGGGGATGCTTATATTGTAACTTCATGGAACGGTGAGGAACTTATCCCTGTTGAGGAAAACATCGAATAATATAACTTAAAAGTTTCAGTATTGAGCCGGCCTAGTGTCGGCTTTTTTATTTAATGACAACTTTGAAAGTCCGTGTTTTAGAATTTTCCATATCAACTTTTAGAATGCAAATCCCCGACTTAAGTTCGCTTAAGTCAAGGGAAAGGATTTCTTGACCACTCCCTGCAATGCTTTTTATTTGCTTTCCGCTTAAGTCAAAAACTCTTATTTTTTGAACACTTTCAGCAGGAGTCAGTATAAAACGGTTTTTTTCGCTTTGAGCGAAAAGTTGTATTTCATTTTTAACACTTAAATAATCTCCTATACTCAGGTGTACAGGAATACAGGATTTGATGGAATCAAGATTGGAATACCGCAATTCCATATTTTTAAAAGAACAACTCAAATGCCCCACTCCATTGATGTCTGGATTCCCTCCGGGTGCATTGATCAAGGAAAGCGAACCCACACCTTCAATCCAAACAACGTTATAGATGCTAATTGTGTTTGATGGAGTAGGGGTAAAATAAAAATGTTGGTAGGGATTGCCGTCAGTTAAGGGCAAAGTGTTTATTGAGTCCAGAATAAAATAGCCGCCATTGAGCGGAAAGGGTGTAATGGGGTTAAGCATTTCAATTGTATCTCCCACTTTAAGGGAAAAGTCATAGAGCAATAAATCTTCTATAAATTGAGGTTCAGTTATAGTGAGATATACCTTTTTTTCAATTTCGTTTTCACGTAATAATAAATTGCGGTTTATGTAATGGTAGCCATCAAGAATTTTATAGGTTTTAGAATTTACAACAGTATCCCCATCAGTGAAATAGATGTCTGTTATACACCCAAAGTTACAAGTGGTAAACTGCCATTCGTTGATACTGCCCAGTATCGGGTTATAGCTTTGGCCAAACAAGCCGAAACCGGAAACAAAGGCAATAATAAATAAAATTTTTTTCAAGGGTTTAACTTATTTCCACTCGATACTCTCCATAATGTATCGGATGTCTTCACGAAGATAGGAAATTGCAGGCAAAATTGAATCAAAGTTGGGCCTGCTCCTGAAATACAAAGAACCGGCAATAAAATGCCTGACGCTGTCTGTTACATAAAACTGGGTGGAAGTGGCTGCGTTCCCGCTTAACATATAAACCATTCCATAAACATCGTGTATGGAGTCCACTATCTGGTGTTCCCAAATAGCAGACGCCTTTATGGTATGATCAAAAGTGAGTTTTTGTGTATCATAAAGTAAAGAATCCAGGTTGTTGTTCACCGGGTGGTAAGTGAGGTGAATGGTGGCTTTCATATTTGGGTACACCAAATTTAGCCAGCAATTTTCTTTTTTTGTGACATTGGCATGGGCATTAAAGCCTATGGTAAAAGGGCACCCCAAGTCAATATTTCTGTAAATGGGCTCAGGATATTGCAAATGGAGCAAGGCTTTGGGTTTTACCACTATATCATCTCCACAGGAAACGAAAAGCAAAAACCCAAAAATGACAAATAAATACCTCATGGAAAACTATTTATAACAGCAAACGGATTTTAAACCGGCTTAGTATTAAAAAGGAAGGTCGTCTTCCTTGGTTTCATCACCGTGTTCTTGTTGCGACTCTGGTTGAGGCTGCGACTGTGATTGCTGAGGTTCTTTTGTGGTTTCCGGTTGTGGTGTTGGTCTTTGACTCTCAGATTCGGTTTTTGGTGTAAGGAAAGTAAAATCTGTGCACTGTACTTCTGTGCTGTATCTCTCATTGCCTTGATCGTCTGTCCATTTTCTGGTTTTCAGACGGCCTTCAATATATACCTTGTCGCCTTTTTTGAGGTATCTTTCACAAATTTCGGCTGCTTTGTTTCTCACCACGATATTGTGCCACTCGGTGTTGGTCACTTTTTCATTGGTGGATTTATTTACATAGGTCTCATTTGTTGCCAGTGGAAACCTTCCAATGCAATTTCCGCCGTCAAAATAAGTCATTTTCACATCATCTCCCGTGTGACCAATCAGCATTACTTTATTCAATGTTCCACTCATAGTTTTGTGATTTTAGATGTTCAAAGATATTACTTTTCAGCCGCTTTTAAAAGGTGAACTCCTCAATAAAATTCTGAATCACAACTGGTACCGGATAGTCATTTATTTTATCGACCGGAATACCTTCTGTTTCTAATGCTGAAACATAAACCACCCAAAATTGGACATATAAATTTCGGTGAGACAATTTATGAATCACCGGCTTGTTATTGTAAAGAATAATTGATTCAATATTTTGACCCGGGAAAAGTTTTTCAACTTCGTAAACAGAAATGCTTGAAACGGCTTCTTTCTCTATCAGCGGAAATTGATACAGGTTTTTCCAGATGCCGTTAAGGCGTTTTTCCAAAAAAGTTTTCTCATCTGCCGATACCACCACCAAGTAGTTGTAGTATCGGTTTTGGACTTTGATTTTTCCTTTTTTTACAGGTAGTTTGTCCACTTTTTCGAGCTGGAAAGCAATACACTTTTTTTGAAATGGGCAGCCTTCACATTTCGGTCTTTTGGGTGTGCAATGGGTTGCGCCAAACTCCATCAATGCCTGATTGAATTCGCCGGGATGTTTAGTGTCAATAAGCTGATGTGCCAGTGCTTTAAACTGTTTATGGCCTGCAGTGGAGTCAATGGGTGTTTCAATGCCAAAAACCCGGGACAACACCCTGAACACGTTTCCGTCAACAACGGGCTGGGGTTCGCCATAGCAAATGGAAGCAATGGCACTTGCGGTATAATCACCAACTCCTTTGAGTTTTAAAAGTTCGCGGTGACTTTCAGGGAAAATCCCATTAAATTCTTCAGCGATTACTTTTGATGTATGGTGCAGGTTTCTAGCGCGGGAATAGTATCCCAATCCTTGCCAGAGTTTTAAAACGGTTTCTTCTTCGGCTTTAGCCAAATCAAAAACAGTGGGAAAGGTTTGAACAAAGGCTTCATAATATGCCAAACCTTGATCAATGCGGGTTTGCTGTAATATAATTTCCGAAAGCCAGATGGCATAAGGGTCTTTTCTGCTGCGCCAGGGCAGTTCCCTTTTGTTTTGTGTGTACCAGGAAATTAATTTTGAGGTAAAAGTCATAGCATTTTCGACTCCACAAAAGTAAGTGTTATATTTATTTTCATTGGGTTTTTAAACAGATTTATACTTCCTTTGAAATATGAACAAAAAGGTGTATCAAATTGACGAAGCCCAAAAGAAAATGGAGCACTATTGTGCTTATCAGGAGCGTTGCCATCAAGAGGTCGAAATGAAGCTGCGCGAAATGCAACTTATACCCGAAGCCGTTGAAAAGATCATGTTGCACCTGCTTGAAAACGATTTTATCAACGAAAGCCGATTTGCCAAAGCCTATGCACACGGCAAATTCTCCATTAAAAAATGGGGCAGAAACCGCATTGTCAATGAACTGAAACAAAGAAAAATTTCTGAATACAACATCAAACTGGCCCTAAGCGAAATTGAAGACCGAGAGTATATCAACACTTTTGATGCACTTGCTGAAAAGCGCTTAAGACAAATAAAGGAAGCCAATAAATATAAAAAGCGAAAAAAACTTGCTGATTATTTGCTTTACAGAGGTTGGGAGAGTGATTTGGTGTATGAAAAAACAGTAAGTCTTATCCCGTAATGCCTAATTTTTTATGTGTAAGAATTATGGCACGCTCGTTTTTGGAGTCAATCCAGGATTGCCCTTTTACTTTTCGCATAAAATTGTCAAAATGACGCATCACAAAAATGTTGTAAACGGCTTTCCCAAGATTGCCCGGATTTCTGGGAATGGAACGCAAACTCATACTAAAGCCCGGGGTGAGGTATCTCATATAATGCCAGTAGCCTTCGGGCATATAGAGCAACTCACCATGACTGAGTGTTGATTTGTAGCCTATTGCTTTTTTTAAGGCAGGCCATTTGTCATAATCCGGATTGGAAAAATCAATATCTTCCCTGGTGATGAGTGAATGAGGCACTTTGTATAAATACTTAGTTTGGCTTTGATCAAAGAGTATGATTTCTTTTTTTCCATTGAAATGAAAGTGAAAAATGTTTGCCAAATCAATGTCATAATGCATAAAGGTATATGAATTCTCACCGCCAAAAAATAACATGGGTAGGCCTTTTAAAAATTTTAAACCTAAATCCGGATAGCTGAAATCATTTTGAAGCTCTGGAACTTCTTTCAAAACATTCCACAGAAAAATGCGGTAACGAGTGGGTTCTTTTTTGAGTAACTCAATATACTCACTCATTTTCATTGTTATATGTGCTTCATTGAATTTTTTTTCAGCACTAATAGGCCTGTCGTCATACAATGGAACGGTTTTTTGTCCCGCAACTTTATTCATATAATCCAAATTCCACTTGCTGAAAGCAGGCCATTCTTCAATACACTTTTTTATTATTAAAGGTTTTTGAGGCTTTAAATAATTTTTTTTAAAGTCCTTTTTGGAAATGGTTTCAACAGTGTCTATTGGTTTTAGCTCCATACTAATCAAAGATTTGCTATATCAAAAGTAATAAATTATAGGTTTGATGAAAAAAGCAAAAAGAAAATGCAAGGCATCCATTTTCTTCATCAATTTTTTTCAACAAAATACAACAAGGATTTTTCTGTTAAAACGGAAAATGGAATTTTAGTATTATCCTTCAGAATTTTTAGAATCGGAGTCTTTGGGGTCATCACTATTCTCCCTCTTTTTTTTGTACTCCTCATATTCATTGACTTCAGTTTTTTTCCAGAGAGGAACCCCTCCGTCATAAGCTGCTCTACCAATAATATGTGCTGCTATGGGTGAGGTAATCAATAAAAATAAAACTACGGCAAATGCTTTTATGGCGATACTTATCTCGTTGTAGTTCAATGCAACGCCAATCATAATACAGGCAACGCCAACAGTAGCGGCCTTTGTTATAGCAGAAATCCGAATGTAAAAATCGGGCAGTCTTAATAGGCCAACTGCTCCAATAACAACAAACAATACACCTAAAATAATTACTATGGCACTAATAATTTCAATCATAATTAATGTTTTTTCTTCATATAGTATGCAAAGGCAATAGCACCCAGAAACATAACCAGCGACAATATAATTGCAGCGTCCATATATGACTCCACACCGGTGATGATGGAATAGATGGCAATCATACCAATGGTAATTGTGCCAATCAAGTCAAAGGATATAACCCTGTCAGGTAATGAGGGGCCTAAAACAATTCGTATAAAAACCAATACTATTGAGAAACTCAATAATATCAATGCAATTATTAAAACAATTTCAAACCAGTTGCTCATCGTGTAATCTTTAATAGTTTTTTCTCAAATCCTTCTTTTAGTTCCCTTTTAATGGCTGCTGGATCCATTTTTTTAAACGTGATCGCGTGCACAAACAACAGCGATTTGTCTTCAGATAGTGACAAGCTTAAAGTTCCAGGGGTAAGTGAAATCATGCATGCTAGTATGGTGATTTCCAAATCGGTTTTGGCATCCAGCGGAAGGGCTACAATACATGGACTCATATAGGTTATAGGCGTTACCACGTCATAGGCAACCCTGAAATTGGCCACTAGAAGCTCTTTGGTGAAATAAACAATCAGGTTCATAAAGGCCGGAAGTTTCCTAAAGTAATCTTTTGCAAATAAATAGCTCAAGGGCCAGGTAATCGAAAAAATAATTATTCCGGTAAAAATATACCTGTTTGCACTGCCTTCATAGGGTGTAATATAAAAGAATACCACAGCAAGAGCGAGGGATAATATGATATGTGGAATGAGTAATTTCATTTATTTCTGCAAATTAAAATCTATACCGAGAACAGCTTCAATATATATTTTGGGATTCAACAATTGCTCTGCAGTCATTGACGCCAAATTGTAAACAGATTCACCAAAAAGACCGATAAACAAAGTAATGCCTGCCAACATTAAAACCGGTATTAACATTGGTTTTATTGAACTTAAAGGTACTGATTTTGACTTAGAATCTTCAACATATTCTTCGGGTATTTTTTTCCAAAAGGCTTCATTCCAGATTTTAGTCATAGAGTAAAGCGTTAAAAATCCAACCACAAGTGCAACAATTACGATAAAGTAATCACTGGTTTCCAAACCGGCTTTAATAACGATGAATTTGGCCCAAAAACCTGAAAGCGGCGGAAATCCTGCAAGTGAAAATGCCGAAATAATAAAGAGAATAGCAAGGAATGGATACCTACCATACACCCCGCCAATCTTTTTTAGATTGAAACTTCCCGTACATTTCTTGACAACACCGGCAATTAAAAACAGGTTTGACTTAACAATAATGTGGTGAATGATGTAAAAAATAGCCCCGGTTAGTGCCAGTTTGGTGCCAATGGCAAGACCCATGATCATATAACCAATTTGGCTGATAATATGAAAGGACAATATCTTTCTGAAATCATATTGTGCAGCGGCTCCCAATACACCAAAAAACATTGTTGCAGCTGCAGTATAGAGTAAAAGATTGTCTATAAACACACTTTCATGATTAAAAATCATGGTGAAAAAACGTATAAACGCATAAACACCCACTTTGGTAAGCATTCCTGCAAAAAACGAGGAAACAGCGATGGGAGGGGTATGATAAGACGCCGGTAGCCAATTGAACAAAGGAAAAACAGCAGCTTTAACTCCAAAAGCGATAAAGAAAAATATGGCCGCCATATCCATTAAGCCTGTTTTAGGTACTGAGGGTAATCTCACGGCCAAATCAGCCATATTAAGTGTGCCTGTCAACCCATAAAGAATACCAATGCCTGCAAGAAAAAATGTTGATGCAACTATATTGATGGTTACATATTTTATGGTTCCTTCAACCTGTGCTTTACCATTACCCAAAACCATCAAAACAAATGAACTGATGAGCATCATTTCAAACCAGACATAGAGGTTAAACACATCGCCGGTTAAAAATGCCCCGCAAACACTAAACACCAAAAAGTTCATTACCGGATAAAAACCAAACCTAATGCGGTGGGAGTCAATTTCACTAAATGAATAAATTGCTACCGCAAAGCCTATAATGGCCGTTATTAAAACCATAATAGCACTTAACAAATCAGCCACCAGGGATATGCCAAAAGGAGCATCCCAACCGGCTGATTGCAGTACAATAACCCCTCCGTTGATTACACGCTCAAGTAGAAACCCTGAAGCTATAAGCATTAAGAAAGTGCTTACTAGAAAGGTGTATTGCTGAAGTCGTTTTTTCCCCCAGAAAAATAAACTAAAAATTCCCACCAACAGCGGAATCAATAAAACTATGAGTATATGGTTTTCCATTAATTATCCAGTCTATCGGTTGCAGTTATGTCATCAAGGTCATCAGTTTCCAAAGTTTTGTACCCCACTTTTATAAGCACAATTGCAAATGCCTGTAACCCAAAGCCGATTACAATGGCTGTTAAAATCAACGCTTGAGGTAAGGGGTCTGCAAATGGCTCGGTTAATTGAGTAGTGCCATTGGGAATTAATGGAGGTGCTGCTCTTGTTATCCGGCTGATAGTAAACAAAAATAAATTTGAGGCATAACCAAGAACCACCAGTCCAATGATTAGTTTCACAAAACTTCTGTGAAAAATCAGGTAGATGCCACCGGCATACAAACAGCCAATTAAAAAAGGTAATATATCTTCCATGCTATTCCTCCCAAAGAGTAAAAATTAAACTAAGTATGGTGCCGGCCACAAGTAAATAAACCCCCACATCAAAAAGAATGGGTGTGCCCGGTTTGCCTAAAACCGGAATTGTAATGTCTTCATACCACAATCCCGTTAAAAATGATTCTCCTGCTAAAAGAGGAATTAAACCACTAACAACGGCTAATAATAACCCCCAGGCAATAAGCTTAAAGGGTTGAATTTTATATTTTTCCTTGGTGCGTTCCACACCATAGTTGAGTGTATAAAGTGAGAATGCAATTGAAAAAACCAGTCCGCCCACAAATCCACCTCCCGGAGCATTGTGACCCCTGAAAAGCAGGAAAAGTGAAAAAATCACAAACAGCGGTACCAGTAGCTTTATTCCTGTTGAAAGTATCGTTGAATTCATATCTGTTTGTTTTTTTCTGATTTGTTGAATTTTACCAATGCATAAATCCCAATGGCCGCAATACCCAAAACTACAGTCTCACCCAAAGTATCGAGCGATCTAAAATCGACCAGGATAACATTTACCACATTCTTTCCTTTTGCCAGCAAATAGCTGTTTTCAGCAAAATATGCTTTTAAATGAGAGTCCAGGGGATATTGTGTTACAATCATAACAATCCAGGTCATCAATCCGCCAAAGAAAGCAGAAATCACAAAGTATCTGAATTTGATAAACCCTTCTGTGAATATTAAGAATTTCGGTAATTTCCATAGTACCAAAACAAAAATTACGACTGTTAAAGTTTCAATCAATATTTGGGTTATTGCCAAATCAGGTGCGCCAAACATGATGAATATAAATGCAACACCATAACCCACGAGACCAAGGAGTGCAATTGCCAGAAGCCTGGATTTTGCCATTACGGCATAGAAACAAGCCACAATCATCAATAACCCGATAACGATGTCATAAATCCTGAAATCGCTCCACAATATATTTATTCCGGGAAAACTAAAATCTTTCAGCACCCATATAGTTAGTAAGCAAAATACGGCAATCATTATAAAGACGTAATTTCTCAGGTTTCCGTTTTGGATTAACTTGGTTGCCCGTGTAGAAATTTCCACTACAGCGCTCATAGTTTCGTCATAAGCATGCGATGTTTTGATTTTATCTGATACCTCGATTGAGGCCATAAACCTGGGGTTGAGATAAATAAATAAAAACGCCAGGAATCCAATAGTAACGGTTGCTACACTTAAAATAAGTTCAGTATTGATGCCGTGCCAGAGACTCATCTTCAATTCAATAGTTTCAGGCATAATTGCCAGTGAAGCCTGATTGAGCAGTGGGGAAATCAATCCGCTGCTTAATCCGAATGCCACGGCAAGCACAGCCATTAAAAATGGTCCGGCTACCAAAGAAAAGGGTGCTTCTGTGGGTTGAGTTTTTAATCTGTTTCGCTTTCCAAAGAAGACGATATAACTCAACATTCCCGCAGCTGCTGTGAAGAGCACACCGGCAATAAAAAACGCTGAAGTTGTTAAGGGTGAGTTTACGGTCATATCTAGGGTTGCCGCATAAGTAAACTCCTTACTGATAAAGCCAAATAACGGAGGAATTCCTGCCATAGAAAAACATGCAATAAGTACAGCTGTTCCAGTATAGGGCATTTTTTTAAACAGTTTGCCAAGCTTTCTGATGTTTCTGGTCCCGGTTTGATGATCAATTATGCCCGCGAGCAGAAAAAGAGCTCCTTTATAGAGTGCGTGGGCAAGAATGAAAATCACCACGGCGTGAATGGCCATTTCAGTTCCAATGCCCAAAAGCATGGTGAGTAATCCCAAAGCACTTACAGTAGTGTAAGCCAGTATCTTTTTTAGATCTGCATTAATGATGGCCATTGAAGCGCCAATAAGCATAGTCGTTCCACCAACAACTAGTAACGTAGCATTCCAACTGTCTGTACCGTTGAACAGTGGACTCATTCTTGCCAACAGATAGATACCTGCTTTTACCATAGTGGCTGAGTGCAAATATGCACTGACAGGTGTTGGGGCTGCCATAGCTGCAGGCAACCAGAAATGAAAAGGAAACTGTGCAGATTTTGTGAAACAACCTATGATTATCAATATCATTGCTAAGTGAAGATACCCGCTGTCTGCAATTAAATCGCCGCGTGTCAGCAATTCTGATATGGTGTTTGTTTCGCCACCAATCCCCAGCATAATTAAACCGGCAAGCAGGGCAAGGCCCCCTCCGGCTGTTATCAATAATGCTTTCAAAGCTGAATCACGGGACTCCTCTTTGTCATGGCTGAAACCTATTAAAAAGTAGGAGCTAAAGCTGGTCAACTCCCAGAAAACAAAAAGACTAATAATATTGTCAGACAAGACCAACCCCAGCATTGAGGCCATAAAAACCAATAGGGCTACAAAAAACCTGTCGGTTTTTTTGTATGCTTTCATATAAGTGCCGGCATAAAGTAAAACGATGGCACCAATACCGGTTATTAAAAAAGCAAACAGTAAACTCAGCCCATCAAGTTTAAAATCCAATCCAACACCAAGGCCGGGCATCCAGTCAAAAGCTTCTTTTATAATACTTCCGTTGGCTACTTCATTGTATTTTGAAACAAACCAAACAAAGCCTGCCGCAGGGAATAAAGCAAGAAATTTTCCGGTATTGGCTTTAAAAATCTTGTAAAACAAGGGAGCAAAAACGGCAAGTAAAATTCCAATTAAAATGATTGTTAACATAATTGCTGAAAGTTAAAAAAGCTTTTAAACCGGTTTGCTATTTGATGGACCTTTTAATATGTAATTAGCCTCGAAAATAATGAAAAAAATTAGCATTTCAGGAGGTAAAATCAAAAAAATCAGCTAAAATTTATTCAATTGAAAGATTGCAATTGATGATGAGTTTTTTGATTAATATCCAATAAACAGTGTTAAATTAATTCATATGAATTATTTGAATTCCTATTTAGATAAAAAAGATGCCCAATGTTAAATAAAAAAAAGCCAAATTTAACATTTGGCTTTCTTATAAAAAGGTCATTGTATGTATTTAGTCAGCAAGAATAATCACTTTGTTATTGCTCATTTCTACTGTTCCACTTTTGATGTGTAGCACCCATCTGCCGTCACTGTGTTTTTTAAACAAAGGTTTCACGTCGTCTCTAAAATTGAGGTTTCCGTCAATTTTTACCAATCCTTCTTCAAGTAAAGAAACAATTGGAGCGTGATTGTCAAGCATTTGAAATTCACCATCTACTCCCGGCACAGCAACCGATTTTACTTCGGCCTGCAACAATACGGCTTCTGGTGATATAATCTCTAATTTCATAATAAGTTTAAGGTTTAAGGTTCAAAGTTTAAAGTTCAACCTTGAACCTTAAACTTTGAACTTTGAATTTTCTACGCTTCAGCAAGCATTTTCTCTCCGGCTTCGATAGCTTCTTCAATTGAACCTTTCAAGTTGAAAGCTGCTTCAGGAAGGTGGTCCAATTCACCATCCATAATCATGTTGAATCCTTTGATGGTTTCTTTAATATCAACAAGCACTCCGGGAATACCTGTAAACTGCTCTGCCACGTGGAAAGGCTGTGAAAGGAAACGCTGAACACGACGTGCACGGTTTACCGCAAGCTTGTCTTCTTCAGAAAGTTCTTCCATACCCAGAATGGCAATGATGTCTTGTAATTCTTTATAGCGTTGTAGTAATTCTTTTACTCTTGATGCACAGTCGTAATGCTCTGCTCCAAGGATTTCTTTTGTCAAAATTCTTGAAGTTGAATCTAGTGGGTCAACCGCAGGGTAGATACCAAGTTCAGCAATTTTTCTTGAAAGAACCGTAGTTGCATCCAAGTGGGCAAAGGTTGTTGCAGGAGCAGGGTCAGTCAAGTCATCTGCAGGAACGTAAACCGCCTGTACAGAAGTAATCGATCCTCTTTTTGTTGAAGTAATGCGCTCTTGCATCGCACCCATTTCTGTGGCAAGTGTTGGTTGGTAACCCACCGCAGAAGGCATACGTCCAAGAAGTGCCGATACTTCAGAACCTGCTTGCGTAAAACGGAAAATGTTATCAACGAAGAAAAGAACGTCTTTTCCTTGTCCTTCACCTGAACCATCACGGAAATATTCTGCAATAGTCAATCCAGATAATGCCACACGTGCACGTGCTCCGGGAGGCTCGTTCATCTGTCCGAATACGAAAGTTGCCTTAGACTCCTTCATTGCAGTTTTGTCAACTTTAGACAAATCCCAGCCACCGGCTTCCATAGAGTGGTGAAAATCTTCACCATATTTAATAATGCCTGATTCAAGCATCTCCCTCAATAGGTCATTACCTTCACGGGTTCTTTCACCCACTCCGGCAAATACAGATAAACCACCATGTCCTTTTGCAATGTTGTTGATCAATTCCTGAATCAATACCGTTTTTCCTACACCGGCACCACCAAAAAGACCAATTTTACCACCTTTTGCATAAGGCTCTATCAAGTCAATTACTTTGATACCTGTAAAAAGTACTTCGGTAGAAGTTGATAAATCTTCAAATTTTGGCGCCTCACGGTGAATGGGAAGACCTTTATCACCTGCTTTAGGAAGGTTTCCAATACCGTCAATAGCATCACCAATTACGTTAAATAATCTTCCGTAGATATCATCACCAATGGGCATTTGAATTGGCGCTCCTGTGGCAACCACGTCAACACCACGGCTAAGACCATCTGTAGAGTCCATAGAGATGGTTCTAACAGTGTTTTCGCCAATGTGTGATTGCACCTCAAGAATCAACTTTCCGGCGGGCATATCAATTTCTAATGAATCGTAAATTTTTGGTAGTTCAGCACCACTTGTGAACTCAACGTCCACAACCGGACCAATGATTTGAGCAACTTTACCTGTAACGTTTGACATTGTTAACTATTTATTGTTTAGCAAATTATTTATCATAAAAACCTAAGTAAATAGGTCACGATTTTCAAGGCGCAAAGATAGTTTTTTTAATTGAAATAAAATAAAAGGAAATTGAGATTTTTTTCGGGATTTTATTTCCTTCAAAAAATAAAAAAACGGATTGAATTTTGAGCTTCAACCCGTTTTATAAATGTTTTTTTTGGAGTTATTCGTTTACGGAAAAATCTTCCCATCCCCAGGAAGGTTCAGGGATTTCAACTTCATTAGTCAAATCAAATGAAACTGTGAACACACGCTCGGTACCCAGTCTTCTCAAGTTGTAAGTATAAGCGCTATCGTCTACAGTAACCCACCAAACATTGGTAGCAGCAGGTTTGATGACACCGAGAGTTTCCTCATCAGCCGGGAAAACGGCAATACCGGGCAAACCACTGTTTGTAGTGGTTCCGCCATACATAGTGAGTTCATCATCACTGCCATCTTCCAAACGATGGTCGTGTTTCAAGGTAATGCGGTCGTTTTTATAAGTGAAAATCCAGGTGCGTGAACGGTTATCACCCACGTTAAACGGAATCAAAATTTGCTCATCGTCACAAGATAATACGTGCATCACTAGCCTTTTACCTGCAAAATCATCATTGGTGGGGGCACTCACAAGCTCGCCTTCAAAGGCTTTTCCGCAAAGGGCTTTTAATGAATTCCAAAACTCTTTGGCGCCCGGAGTTTCAGCACTTTTTTCTTTGGTATCAACCACCTCTTCGTAGACATCTTCAATTTTTTCAGTTTTTTCTTCGCCGCAGGAAAACAAAAAGAAACTCAATAGCGCAACGACAAAAATATTTTTCATAAAAATTAATTTTAGGTTAGTATGTTATAAAAGTAATCAATTGTTTTTTAATCATCCACAATTTTCATTTTCCGCAACAGAAACGAAGCATTCATATTCTGAGCAATCCCGTTTTTGAGGGTGTAATCAAAATGCAATTCGTCATTGATGATTTCTGCATCAAAATAATAGTTTTTGACTTCGACGTGGTCTTTTTCCACCTCACATAAGCTTAAATCGTGGGTAGCGATGATGCCCGTGGAGTGTGATGCCACCAGCTTTTCAATAAATTTTTTGGAACCCAAAGCCTTGTCAGTACTGTTGGTGCCTTTTAAAATTTCGTCGAGGATGATAAAGTAATTATCGGTGGCAATCTGATCCACTATAAATTTCAACCTCTTCAATTCTGAAAAGAAATAGGACTCATCATCAGTCAGTGAGTCTGTGGTGCGCATACTGGTGATGAGTTTTATGGGCGAATAGGTAAACGCAGTAGCGCACACCGGCAAGCCCAGATTGGCCATCACGATGCCCAGGGAAACCGTTCGCAGAAAAGTGCTTTTTCCGGCCATATTGGCTCCGGTAATGATAAAGAATTGCTGGTTTTCAATGTTGAAATTATTGGTCACTGCCTTTGCAGGGTCTAAAAGCGGATGGACAAAATCTTTGGCTTCTATTATGCTCTTCCCTTGGGTAATTTCGGGATAGGTAAAGTGAGGGTGGTTGAAAGAAAAATTGGCGAGCGAGTTGAGAGCATCGATTTCGGCGATGACGGCAAACCAGTCTTGGGCTTTGTGTGAATAGGTTTTTATCCATTTTTCAATGTGATAGCATTGGTAGAGGTCCCACAGTAAAAAACCATTGGCAAAAATGCCAAAAATCATATTGTTGCGCTGGTCGAGATTGTCCAGTTGTTTTGAAAACTTTCGGGCGATGGTGGAAGCTTTAGCATTTTCAATGGCGATTTGTTGTTGTAACTCTTTCAATTTCGCTGCAGCGAAATCTGTTTTTTCAATTTGCAACAGCAAATAGCGGTATTGCTGAAAGACTTCCTGAATTTTGGAAGTTTTTTCGGAAAGTTTGTTGATTTTTTTTAAATAGATTCCCGAAATACCCAAACCGATAAAAAACCAAAGCAGCACCTGTTTTAAGCCAATAATTTCCGCAAATAAAGCCGCAAAAACCCCTACTGAAAGTATCGAAAAAATGATTGGAAATAGTTTCATCATTTTCGGAATAAAAAAGGAATGATTTTTCAAAAGGCTTATCACTTCAGCAGTTGAAGTTTCAGATTTTGAAATGGACGCATAAGCCGTAAAATCTTGTCTCCAAACAGCTTTTTTCGAAAGTTCCCTGATGGCTTCCTGTTTTTGCAGGATGTTGTCAATGTGGTTGCTTTTTAGTTTTTCAGCCAGTTTTTCAGCGCCTTCTTTTGTGGCTGTGCGGTTGAGGTATTGATAGAAAGAACCTTTGCCAAACAAATCAATATCCTGACTGTAATAATGAAAATTGTCCTGAAACTCATTGCCTTCAGGTAAGTCAAGTAGATCACGGTTTAATGCCTTGAGTTCTTTTTTATTCAGGGAAATCAATTCCTGAAGTAAATTTTTTTGAAAAGTGAGGTCGCTGTGGCGCGAAATCAAAAATAAAAACAAAGCACTTCCGACAAGAATCACGGCAATCACAGCCCTTGCATCGCCAAAAAAGAAATAAACCCCATAACAAATCAATACAAACACCCCCAGTCGAAGCATGCTTGAAGCAAACAGCTTTTGCCTGATGCTTTTAAGTTGCTTTTGAAAGGTGCTTATTTGTGAAGTGTAAAAAGCCTGCGGATCCTGAGCCATCATCAATGTTTAAAAGCCCCGAAATTACAGCTAAAATTACAAATTGGCTAATTCGGCTTGCAGTTTTTTGGTCAGACCTGAAACCACTAGTTCATAAGAGTGGTCTATGAGTTCAAGTATCATCTTATCGGGTACATCCTGATTAAATGCCACGGTGTTCCAGTGTTTTTTACTCATATGATAACCGGGAATTATGGCGTCATACTGTGCCCGCAATTCTTCTGCCCAATCGGGGTCACATTTTAAATTGATGGAATGGTCACCTGCTTCCCATTTTTTTAACGATGTAAGCGCAAAAAGTTTGTTCATGACTTTAAAAACTAGCGTGTCCTCGTCAAAAGGGAACTCCTCGGTGACGCCTTTTTTGTTGATGCAGTAGTTGCGGTATTGCTCGATATTCATTTTAGTTGGTAGTGGTTAGTGGTGAGAGGTGAGTTTTGTTTATGAGTTATTGATATTTTAATAATTAAACGGTGACTGAGCTGAGCCGAAGCTGAGTCTTTGAGTTTCTAAAGTTCTCCCAAGTGCGTAAACTTAAACCCTTTTTCATATTTCAATCCGTAGCCAAAAATTCTGTCCATTGCGGCGTGGGAAAAAAGGATGATACCCATAAGTTGTATTGTATCAGAATGCAGATAAATACCAAGCAAATAAATCGCGATGGCAATACCGCGGTGGTGAAAAATATTATAAGAAATGGCGCCGGCTTTGTTTCCAAAAAGGTAGCCCACCATCCCGATATCAGGGGCAAGTATCAAAACCAAAAACCACCACCAGGTAAAGGGTAGTTGTGCAAAAAGGAAAATGCCCAAAAGGAATAAGGCAAGTTCTTCGAGTTTTAGGGTTGTTTTCATAAAATTCCAAATTTAAAGCACCCAACCTTCAGTAAACTTTCGGTTGGCAAGCAAATTCCAAAAGAGTTTATTTGCCAACAAACTCTATTTACTCAACACTTTCAGTTACGTGTAAAAAATATTCTTGGAGGTTTTGATACTCAATTTCTCCAGGAATCCAATTTGCAAACATCCAATATTTCCATTTATCAGATTGATTTTTCGGCGGAATAATTAAAAACCATTGTTCTTCATTAATACCTGCTATAATAATACTTCTGTTCAATACGCTGGAAATTTGTTCATTTCCTGTTTCTTTCCAGATTGTAATAATTTCAGGAAAAAGATCCTTAAAATATTGAATCTCATTTACTTTTACAAAACTTGGCTCTACTGTTTCATTATAGGACGGATAACCATTTGCGATTTGCAAAAACTCTTTGTAGTCATTTGGTAGTTTAATCCCAAGTCTTGTTTCAGCTTCATTTATTTCAACTTTTGTTGCAGGTGAATTCCCTATCCATATACTTTGTCTTTGCTTTTCTGTAACACTATCATTGTTTTTAGTGGCTACTATTTTTTCGAATAATTCACCTACTATTTTTTTCATGCTATTATTTTTCGATAAATTTATTTCTGTCCTATTGTAATTATCCCCACAAGAGAAAAAAGCTAATAGGATTATTATAAAAAATTTATTTTCTGATTTCATTTTTTAATAAATCTAAAAATGATGTCTGTTGTCTAAAATCTAATATCTCAAATCTATACCACTTCATAAAGCACCGGCTTACTGGGCGACGCGTCATTTACAAAAGAGGCCATTTGTAAATTCAGGAAATAAGTGCCGTCTTTGATGTCGTTTTTTACAAAAATAAATTCGGTGATGGTGGCGTTTTTTCTTGGGTTCTCCGGGTAATTCCAGAAGGCGCGGTGGGCAAGCAATTCGCCATCGTCTTTTTCACGATCCACAGAGGGCAAATCAATCAACAAATGTTCCACACCAATTTCCCTTAAATACAAAGCAGCTTCCTCCAGTAAATAAGGCCAGTTGGTGTGTGAGTATTGTTTGGAACGTTTTTCAAGGGTGTTAGGAATGGTGCGTATGATAATGGCTTGCGGTGTTGCACCATTTAATGCTTTTTGGATTTGTTTTTTGGAAATGACTTTGTCTTTTTTACCAAAGCTTTCCGGGGCGACGGTGATGACTTCTGCCAGAAAGAAAAATTGCTTCAGCGCCTTGTTCACCGAGTAAAATTCTTCTGAAATATGCCCGTAACACTCGGTATGGGTGCCGTGTGCGTGCGGATTGAATTGTATGTTGTTGAAATTGATGGAGGCGCCTTCACTTACTTTGGCAATCCAGCCGTCGTCTTCCACCGGTTCTATTTTGGGTTCGTCGATGTACCAGGCATTGGGATTTTTTTTGCTTGCTACCAGCGGAATGGAAATGTCAAGGGGTTTTGAAAAATCGATGTTGTATAGCTGGTTTTTGTGATAGATAGTGGTCTTCAAGGCGTTCTATTTTTCTATAAATTTAAAAGAAAAAGGTCAGATGCCAACCCATCACTTAAAAATTTTCCTTTTTTGGTGACCAGCAGGGTGTCGCCGTCCAGGTAGAGGAGGTGCTCCTCAATGTGTTTTTGGGCTTGTTGCAACAAATATTCTTTGTATTTGTTGCCAAAATCCTTCTCCACCCGATTTACAGAAACACCCCAAATGGTGCGCAGGCCGGTCATTATATATTCGTTATAACGGTCAGTGGTGGTCAGGGTTTCTGTTTCTGAGGGGAGTTTGCCTTTTTCAATGGATTTGATGTATAAGGTATTGTTTTTTACATTCCAACTTCGGTTGTTCCCGTCATAGGAATGTGCTGAGGGGCCAATGCCCAAATAGCTTTTTCCCTGCCAGTAAGCCGTGTTGTTTTTGCTGAAAAAACCTTCTTTGCCGAAATTTGACAATTCATAATGTACAAAAACCTTTCGCGTAAGCGTGTCTATCAAGGTGTGAAAATGTTGCTCGGCCAATTCTTCATCAATGGGCGGGACGATGCCTTTTTTTATGAAGGTTTCCAAAGCCGTTTTTGGTTCTACCGTAAGGGCATAGCTGGATATATGCGGGATGCCAAATGAGAGTGCTTTTTCAATGTTTTGTTTCCAGCGGTCGTTTGACATCCCGGGGACGCCATAAATTAAATCGAGGGATATGTTATCAAAGTACTCTGTAGCCAAAGTCAAACAATGTGCTGCTTCTTTAGCATTGTGAGCGCGGTTCATCAATTTCAAATCTTCCTCAAAAAACGACTGTATCCCAATACTCAAACGGTTTATGGGCGAATGGGCAAGTTGTTTGATTTTTTCTTCGGTGAGGTCGTCGGGGTTGGCCTCCAAAGTGACTTCGGGGTTTTTGGTAACTGTGAAATTTTCAAAAATTGTTTTGAAAATAAGGTCGAGTTCGTCGCCGGTCAACAAACTGGGTGTACCGCCTCCAAAATAGATAGTTTCCACGGTGCCGGGTAGTTCCTTTTTTCGCAGAACCAATTCTTTACAAAGTGCTTCAACAAGGGCTGTTTTCTTTTTCAACGAAGTCGAAAAATGAAAGTCGCAGTAGTGACAGGCTTGTTTGCAGAAGGGGATGTGGATGTAGATTCCGGGCATTTTTTAGTGTTCAGTTGTCAGTGGCAGTGTTCAGTTTTCTTATTTAACTCCGAATTTTTCCGGGTTTAAAATCATATAATTTAGAAGCTTTCCTACTTCTTCACTTTCTGAAGTGAGTTCATCAAACATGCTTTTGTCTATATATTCACATTCTAAAGCAAATTCCAGCCAAACTTGGGTTTCAGAGTTTTCGGCATCACTATCTGTTAATTTTAAAGTATAGCTTTTAGGGTATTTTCTTTTTCTGTATGCTTCTGCAAGATTGGCACAAACACTTCGGGAACTTCTTCTGATTTGGTCAGTTAGCGAATACTGTTCTTCTTTTGGAAAGGATTTAGAAATATGAAATATTTTCATAGATAAACTAAATCCCTTTTTATAAGCAATTAAGTCCTGAAATTTCATAACGATAGATTTTAAAATTATATAATATCATTTTTTCTGAACACTGAACACTGAATACTGACCACTGCCCCTGCTAGCTACTCACTTCTTCCCAACTCGTCCTTCATTCTGTTTCACAAACGCCCCCCAACCTGTATAACTTTTTTCACCGGTGGTTTTGCCCATATTGTAAAAATGGCACACGGCAGCTGCGAGCCCGTCTGTGGAGTCGAGGTTTTTTGGGAGTTCTTTTAGTTCTAAAAGGCTTTGCAGCATCTTGGCGACTTGTTCTTTACTGGCATTTCCGTTGCCGGTGATGGCCATTTTTATTTTTTTTGGGGAATATTCAGTGATGGGTATTTGACGTGAAAGTCCGGCGGCCATGGCGACGCCTTGTGCTCTTCCCAACTTTAACATCGACTGCACATTTTTCCCGAAAAACGGCGCTTCAATGGCGATTTCATCAGGGTGGTGTGTGTCAATGAGCTCAATGGTGCGTTCAAAAATGATCTTTAGTTTGACGTAATGGTCGTCATATTTTTTGAGTTGCAATTCGTTGAGTTGCATAAACACCATTTTTTTGTTCACCACTTTGATGAGTCCAAAACCCATAATGGTGGTTCCGGGGTCGATGCCTAATATAATTTTTTCAGTGTTCAAGAAATATAGTACTTTGGTTACTGCTTATGGGTACCTACAAATCTAAACAATATCTGTTTGTCCTGCTAAAAGTAATCGTGGTAATTGCTGCTTTGGGGTTTATTTATCACAGAATATCCACCCAGGAGGTTTTTACTGTGGCAGGCTTTGTGCAAAACTTTCGTTCCTCTTCCTTGTTTGAGGTTCAAAACGTCGCATTGCTTGTATTGCTTTCGTTCTTAAATTGGTTTTTCGAAATATTAAAATGGCAGGTTCTTGCAAAAAAATTGAAATATATTTCGTTTTCTGAAAGCACAAGGCAAGTTTTAACTGCGCATACTTCATCAATATTCACACCTTTTAAAATTGGCGAATATGGAGCTAAAACACTCTTTTTTGATAAAAAACAGGCAAAAAAAGTCGTTTTTTTAAACTTTTTGGGCAATATGGCTCAATTAAGCGCCACCATACTTTTCGGAATTGCGGGTCTGTTTTTCTTTATAAAATGGAATTTCCCCCAATGGCTTGTATTGTATTTGATATTTGTTAGCCTGGGATTGCTTTTTCTTTTAGCCGGAAGACGTTGGACTGCCTTTAGAAACTTAAAAATTAAAGGATTTTCCCTTCAAAAGATAACCGATTTCATTAAAAGCATCCCGACAAGCGACCAATTAAAAGTACTCACTTTCAGTTTTTTGCGTTATGTTTTTTTCTCGTTTCAGTTTTGTTTGTTGCTTTCATTGTTAACTCCGGTTTCCTGGGCTGTAGTTTTTCAGTTGGTTTTTACAATGTATTTGCTGAGCAGTTTGCTGCCCGTGTTGCAATTGTTTGATTTTGCTGTGAAAGGCGGGGTTGCTGTTTTGGTTTTTAGTGCAATTCCGGCGCAAATTGTGGTTTTGGTGGCGTTTATTATGTGGGTGTTGAATGCCATGGTGCCGGCAATGGTGGGGTCCTGGTTTGTGCTTTCGTTTAACACTAAAAAACTTTTAAAACCGGTTGCAAAATGAGTTGGTTTCTCATCATATCCATTGGTCTTTATGTAGTTTTGATGGGAACGTTTGGTATTGGATTCTTTCGGCTTAAAACCTTTTCTGCACAAAAAGTAAAACCAAAAACATCCTTTACACTAATCATTCCTTTTCGCAATGAGGCGGAAAACCTTCCGGCATTGATGCAATCCATTTCGAAATTGAACTATCCTGAAAAACTAATTGAAGTTTTATTTATTAATGATGCTTCAGAAGATGCTTCGGTGGTTGTGATTCAGCAATTTATTTTGAAAAGAAAACCTTCTGGCTGGACCATTATTGATAATGAGCGCAGGAGTGGTTCGCCAAAAAAGGACGCCATCACCCTGGCCGTTTCCAAAGCAAAACACGACTGGATTTTCACGACTGATGCTGATTGTATCCTTCCCGAAAATCTCTTCAATAACCTTAATTCGTTTATATTAAACACCCCATCCAAAATGATTGCCGGACCGGTTTTAGCACTTCCCGGAAACCGATTTTTGATTAGTCATTATCAGTTTTTGGAAAGCCTTACTCTGGCGGGGGTAACGTTGGGCTCCTTTGGAATGGGTAAGCCTTTGATGTGTAATGGCGCGCATCTCGCTTATGAAAAGACAGCCTTTGAAGCGGTCAATGGTTTTGAAGGCAATGACCATATTGCAAGCGGTGATGATTTATTTTTACTGGAAAAGATGCAGGCAGTATTTCCCGATCAAGTCCACTTTTTGAAAAACAAAGCACAAGTTGTTTACACCAAAACCGAGTCCAACTGGGCTGCTGTTGTGGGGCAGCGGGTAAGGTGGGCGGCAAAAACATCGGGTTATAAAAGTGTATTTAATAGATTAACCGGTGTTGTTGTGCTTGCAGCCAATGTGAGTTTGCTCATCGCTTTTGTAATGCTTTTTAAATCTGAAAGTGGTTTGTTTTTTTTGATGCTTATTTTATTGAAATGGGGAGTTGATGAGGTTTTTCTATATGTATCCAATTCATTCTTCAAGCAGCAAATATCTTGGTTCCATTTGAGGATTATGGCCTTTTTATATCCTGTTTTGACTGTTTATATCGCTTTCAGGGCAATTTTTGGAAATTACAACTGGAAGGGAAGAACGTTTAAAAAATAATTTAGCTTCGTTTTATTTTTTTTACCTTAGCTAAAATTAAGCCCTATGAAGACCTTCAAACATTTATCTGTCATTTTAGTTTTTTTGTGTACAACAACCCTTTTTTCACAAGAAAACTATACCGTTAACGGAACTACCTATGTTCTCAAAACTGAAGTGGAAGGCCCATTGACCTTGCTTTGGAATGTTATAGACAATGAGTACCGCTATTTTACCAAAAGGGACAATGAGATTATCGAACTCACCAACACCCGTTCAAACGGCAGGTTTCAGGAAGAATATAAGCAAACGCTCGCTCGCTTAACTTCAGACAACCCAGTTGATGCTTCAAAAACAAACCTGACTTTGGGGAGTTTAAGAAATTATTTTAATGAATACAACAAAAAAGCGGATGTCACCTATGTAGAAAAGGAAACCAGCGTAAGGCTTGAAAAAAGACTGGGACTCTTTGGTGGAATTTCAAACTATAATAATTCAAGAGAAAGTTCAGATGGTACTTTTGTGCCCTTGATTGGACTTGAATTTGAATTAACAGACAACGAAGTGTTAAGGAGGCACGGTTTCGTTTTGCAATTCAGGCATTCTTTTAAAATTGCAGATTATGATCGAACTTACTCTCAATTTTCGTTTAATTATCGCTATAAATTCATTCAAAGTGACGCATTTGTAATATTTGCACAGGCAAGACTTTTAGCACTATCGTTTTATAAATTAAGTGAGGATAATGAGGAAGGCTTGGTATTAACTTCAGGATCATCATTACAAGCACCTCTGGGATTAGGTGTTGGAGCAGATATTAGGGTAGGTAAAGGGTTTTTTACTCTTACGATGAATGATATAGTGGCACCCGGCTATGATGCTGATAAGGTTGTAGCTATTGATATCACGTTGGGCTACAAATTCATACTTTAGCTATTCGGTTTTGATGACCAAAGGTAGGGTGAATTGTGTGTTCACAGGAACCCCTCTTTTTAAAGCCGGGGCTGCTTTGGGCAGCGAATTCAAACTTTCTGAAAGTAAGTTTTTCAGCTCAGGAAACGTTGAAAAGGTAAGTGAATCCCCCTCGATTTTTAAAACATCCATCTCACCTGTAGCAGTTAGATGAAGGTTGACCAACAAGGTGTCAAAAATTGGAAAACTACTGATTAACGGTTCTTGATTTAAGTGACTGTTGAGATGATTGTGTAAAAAAGTTTCAAAGCACTTTTTTTGTAAATCCTTCACTTCGTTCTCATTACAGCCCTCAAAAAGCGGATAAGTATCCACATCGTCCCAGGTGATGGTTTTTAACTCCTCCTTCAGAAATTCATCCGAAGATTTTTTTTGGGTTATGATACCTTCACAGGAAATGCAGAGCAATGAAAAAATCAGCAACGATAAAAAGCGTTTCATTTCGACACGAATAATGACGAAAATTACGATTTTTTAAAGGAAATAAATAAAAAGATTTAAAAGGGCCCTTTTTTCCAGTCGCCCCGGGGCATGGTCCTGAAAACATAATCCCACAGGGGAGAGGACACTCCAAAAGCGCGATCAGTCTCCCGGTAATGATGAGTGAGGTGGTGTTCCCAAAGCACTTTTAAAAAGTTTTGAGGCATTTTAAATGCGTGCACCGAGTAGTGGATGGCCAGATAAGCGGTGTAACCCATCAAAAATCCGGAAAGAAAGCCAAAGGCATAATTCCCCATCACGGCACGATAAATTACAAAAAAGATGGTAGCTATAATCAAACTCAACAGCGGGGGCATGGCGAGGCGTTTTTTGTCTTTGGGGTAATCGTGGTGTACGCCATGCATGGTGTAGGCCATTTTTTTGCGTCGCTCGGTGGTGGGTTCAATGTGGTAAAGGTAGCGGTGCATCAGGTACTCCACCAAAGTGAAAAACAGAAATCCCAAAACAAACAATACAATCATAACAGGCACCTCAAACCCTTTTTCCATTATCCCATAATAGAACAGGACTGCTGCTATAACCGTGAATATGGTGAGTGGTGCAGCAATGTGTGTTCTGGAGAGTTTATCCAGTATCGGGCTCTTAAAAAGAGGGACAGAGAACGCAGGGTCTCTGCTTGATTTTGTCTTCTCCATGTCTCAACTTCTTTGATTGCCTGTATAAAATTATAAAAGAAACAGTGAAAAAAGTTGAAGAAGTTGTTAAAATCAGTCAAGAGGTTTAAATACAACCGTAACAATATTTTGTTTAATTTGACTAATTCAAAGAAAGACAATGGACATCTTATTAATCAGCATAGGTTTTATTTTAATGCTCGTGGGAATTCTGGGGAGTATCTTGCCGGTGTTGCCGGGGGTACCCATAAGCTGGTTGGGGTTGTTGATGATTTATCTGGCGCCTTCAGTGCCTATGGACTGGACTTTTCTTACGATCACCTTGGTGCTGGCTATTTTTCTCTATGCTTTGGATTATATCATACCTGCCATTGGGACCAAACGTTTTGGGGGTAGTCGCTATGGAATGGTAGGAGCGACACTTGGCCTGCTCGCCGGATTGTTTTTTCCTCCTTTTGGTTTTATTATTGGACCGTTTATTGGGGCTTTTCTTGGCGAACTCCTCAACACAAAAACCCGGCACAATGCTTTACGGGCCGCTTTTGGTTCCTTTGTGGGGTTTCTGGCTTCTACCTTTATGAAACTTATGGCTACTTTTGTGTATCTGGGATTGTTTATCTATTAAGTTTGGGCTTACAGGGTTTTGTTGTTTTAAAGCCAAATCGTTTTATCTTCAATAGTGCTTTTGCGAAATCCATCGCCTAATGTTTCATCATAATTTCCCATATAGAAAAACCCGAGGCATTTTTCGCCCGGAGCGAAATCAAAAAAGCCGTGCATATGTTTGATCAATCCCGGCGAACTCCAGTAAGCACCCACATTCATTTCTGTACAGACCAGCCACATGTTTTGAACAGCCATAGCCGTGGCTGCAATTTCTTCCCATTCGGGGACTGATTCCTTGGGGTCGCGTTGCAAACAAATGGCGATAATACAAGATGCTTTAGTGGGGTTTTCTTTTAGTTTGTTGTATTGAAATTCAGAAAATGTTTGGGTGGTTTCTTTGTATTTCTCCGCTAAAAAATCACCCAGCTTTAGCAAGCTTTCACCTTGTAATACCTTAAATCGCCAGGGTTCTGTGCGTTTGTGTGTAGGTGCCCAGTTCGCGGCCTCCAGCACCTGTAAAATTTGATGTTTGCTAATGGGTTCTTGATTGTATTGTACAGGAAAAACGGCCCTCCGGCGTTTGATGAGGTCTAAAATCATGGTTTGTTTTTTGAAAATTAAAGATACTGAAAAAAGCAAATGATATTTTAGAATTTTGAAAAGTGGATATGTACACCCGAGAAAATTATGCACACCTGAATGCACATCTTTTTTTATCCAAAATCTGCTAAATAGTAGAATTGGCTAAAAACAAAAAAAGCTCTACGCAAATATGCGAAAAGCTTCTCATCGGCTCTACTACAAGCCTTTCCCGAAACAACTTCGGGACAACACAACATCTTGACGGCTACTGAGCGTAACCAAAGTTGCGGTCTGGACGGGACTCGAACCCGCGACCCCCTGCGTGACAGGCAGGTATTCTAACCAACTGAACTACCAGACCAAAATAAACTTTATTCCTGACAACAGTCAGATACAACCTAAGTTGCTTTATTTTGTTCAAAAAACTAACAGAACGTTTCAGACTTTTAAAAGGTCTGCTTGTTAGCGAGGGCAAATATACATCCAATTTTAGTTTACGCAAATAAAAATTTAAAAAAAGATAACTAATTTTAAGTGAACTTTTGCCGCTCAATCAAATAGGTGGTCAGGATTTTTGAAAAGCCCGCGTTGATGTCGGCCTCCACATACTTGATACGGTATTGGGCACACTTGAGTTTTAGCTCTTTAAAGTAACTTGCCACCGCTTTTTCATAATTTTCCTTGATGGTATCGGGATAGACATTTAAAAATTCGCCCGTTTCAACATCCACAAATTTTCGGGGCTTGTTGTCATAATCAAAACTGAGTTCTTTGCTTTTGTCTATGGTGTGAAACAAAATGACCTCGTGTTTGTTGTATTTCAGATGCTGAAGTGCTTCAAAAAGTTTTTCTTCCTCCAGGTCGTCCTGAAACATATCTGAAAATAAAAACACCAGTGAGCGCCGTTTCATTTTTTCGGCGATGAGGTGCAAAAACTGATAGGTCTGTGTTTTTTTGTCTTTTGATTTTGTGACAACGGCTTCATTGAGCTTGTCTAAAATCATTTGATGATGCCTTTCACTTCCTTTTTCGGGGGCGTAAAATTCATATTCATTGGAATAGACACTGATGCCCACAGCGTCCCTTTGTCGTTTGAGCAGGTTCATTATGGCAGCACTTGCCAAAGCTGAAAATGCAATTTTATTTAACTTGTCTATCGAAAATGATTTCATTTCCGGATAGTGCATAGAGGTGGAATTGTCAACAATCAAATGGCATCTCAGATTGGTTTCCTCTTCATATCGCTTGGTAAAAAGCTTATCGGTTTTGGCATACAATTTCCAGTCGATGTGTTTGGTGCTTTCGCCGGAATTGTACACTTTATGTTCGGCAAACTCTGAAGAAAACCCGTGAAACGGACTCTTGTGCAAACCCGAAATAAAGCCTTCCACCACTTGTGTGGCGAGGAGTTCAAGGTTTTTAAATCCGGTAATTTCGTTTATTTGGGTTTGTATGTCCATTATATAGATTTAACCCTTTCAGGGTTTTAAACCCTGAAAGGGTTGGGAGTTTAAATTACTTTGTCAACAATACCATAATCGACAGACTCTTTGGCACCCATCCAGTGGTCGCGGTTGAAGTCTTTCATTATTTTTTCAACTTTTTGACCGCAGTTTTCAGCGAGGATTTTAGCGCTGAGTTCTTTGGTTTTTAAAATTTCCTGAGCAGTAATTTCAATGTCGCTGGCTTGGCCTCTTGCGCCGCCGCTGGGTTGGTGAATCATCACCCTGGCGTGAGGCTGGATAAAGCGTTTTCCTTTGGCTCCGGCCGAAAGCAAAATGGAACCCATGGATGCTGCAAATCCGGTACAAATTGTAGAGACATCGCTTTTTAAGGATTTCATACAGTCATAAATGGCAAATCCCGAAGTGACATAACCACCGGGACTGTTGATGTAGAGATGAATGTCTTTTTTTTCAAGGAAGTCCAGATACATCAATCTGTCAATCACGTGTTTTGCTGAGTCATCATCGACCTGACCCCATAAAAAGACCTTTCTTTCTTCAAGCAATTTTGAATCAATGATTTCCTGAACTTTATTTGGTTTACTCATAGTGGTTTAAATTTTGACTAAAAATAAAAAAAGGTTTAACAACACGCTAAACCTTTTCCATTAATTTGTGATTTATTTATTACAAAAGCGCATCAATTGCCTCTGCATAGGTATTCTTTGGTGCAACACCAACTTGACGTCCCACAACTTCACCGTTGTGAAATACCAAAACTGTAGGGATGTTTCTCACACCATATTTTGCGGCAAACTCCTGATTGCTGTCCACATCTACCTTTCCAACAACAGCTTTACCCTCATAATCTTTACTGATTTCATCAATGATGGGTCCCACCATTCTACAAGGGCCACACCAGGCTGCCCAAAAATCTACAAGAACCGGTTTGTCACTTTTTAAAACGGTTTCTTCAAACGTTGCATCTGTTATTTCTAATGCCATAATGTGTAGTATTTAATTGAGGTACAAAGTTAGTTATTTTTTGTCATCCATAAGGATTGCCGGATTACTTTTGGTTATAAAAACATCAGTTATAATTATGATTAGTTGAGTATGTAGTAGAAGTTTTGTTTTTCCAGAGCACCCAGTAATTCCTGTGAAATTTTGATTTTGTGTTTCCTGCTCTTGGATTGTAACTTGATGTTTTCTTCTGCTTCGTAAAAGTAAAAGTCCAGTGAATGTGAGCCGGGATGTTCTTTTAGTAGTGATTTTAATAAATCTATCCGTGTTTCTTCCAGTTCGTTTAAGTTCATGGAGATGATTAGCTTTTTGGAATTTTTCTCCAGTACATCCTGCAGAAGCTGTATACTGTTGAATTGCAACCTTAGGTCTGTTTTTTCTCCTGTGTTTTTGTTGATCCAGCCTTCTTTGACATACACCCTGCAAAAGATAAATCCGTTAATAATCAGTAAATGCCTGAATTTTAAATATTCCTCTCCAAACATTCTGAATTCAAAGGATTCGTCATAATCCTCAAGGACAAATGTTGCCCAGTTTTTGCCGTTTTTGGTCACCCGATGCTGTACATCGGTAATGACACCCCCAAAGATGAGTTCTTTGTTTACAAAGTTTTCCAGATGATTAAAGTCACTTACTTTATTCCTGCAGAAGGTTTTGATTTCGGTTTTAAAATCATCCAGCGGATGTCCTGAAATATAAATACCCACCACTTCTTTTTCCTGTTTGAGTTTTCTCATAGTGCCCCATTCCTCACAGGGCGGAACTTCCGGTTCGGGAAACTGTACTTCACTGGCTTCCCCAAAAAGGCTTATTTGTGAAGAGTTGAGGTTTTCCTGATATTTTGCAGCATAACGCAGCACTTTTTCAAGAAAGATGGTTCCATCGCCATCGTCGTGGAAATACTGAGCACGATGGGTGTCAAAACTGTCAAATCCGCCGGCTAGGGCGAGATTTTCAAAGGCTTTTTTGTTGGCTGCGCGCAAATCGATACGTTTGGCCAAATCAAAAACCGATTTGTACTTGCCGTCTTTTCGATTTTCAACTATGGTGGCCACAGCATTGCCTCCCACACCTTTTACGGCACCCATTCCAAAACGGATGGCTCCTTTGTCGTTTACCGTAAATTTGTAATAGGATTCGTTCACATCGGGGCTTAAAACTTGTAATCCCATCCGCTTGCATTCTTCCATAAACTTGGACACCTCCTTGATGTCGCTCATGTTGTTTGAAAGCACGGCCGCCATATATTCTGCGGGGTAGTTTGCTTTCAGATAAGCTGTTTGATAGCCAATCCACGCATAACAGGTGGAGTGTGACTTGTTAAACGCATAACTGGCAAAAGCTTCCCAGTCTTTCCATATTTTTTCTAAAATATCTACGGGGTGACCGTTTGCATTACCGCCTTCCAGAAACTTGGGTTTCATTTTTTCCAATACCGAAAAAATCTTTTTTCCCATCGCTTTACGAAGTACGTCGGCATCACCTTTTGTGAAGCCTGCCAGCTCTTGCGAAAGCAGCATTACCTGCTCCTGATAGACTGTAATCCCGTAGGTTTCCTTCAGGTATTTTTCCATTACCGGCAGGTCATAGGTGATTTCTTCTTCCCCGTTTTTTCGCCTGACAAAACTTGGAATATATTCAATGGGCCCCGGGCGGTAAAGGGCGTTCATAGCAATGAGGTCTGCAAAAACAGTGGGCTTCAGGTCACGCATATATTTTTGCATTCCCGCAGATTCATACTGGAAGGTAGCTACCGTATCCCCGCGCTGAAAAAGTTCAAATGTTTTTTCGTCATCCAAAGGAATCTTATCTGGGTCAATATCAATATTGTGCTTGAGTTTTATTAATTCAACAGCATCTTTGATGATTGTTAAGTTTTTTAACCCTAAAAAGTCCATCTTTAGCAAGCCTGCACTTTCCACTACCGAGTTGTCAAACTGGGTAACATAGAGGTCTGAATCCTTTGCTGTTGCCACCGGCACATAATTGGTGATGTCGCCGGGTGTGATAATGACTCCGCAGGCGTGAATTCCGGTGTTTCTAACAGAGCCTTCAAGAATTTTTGCCTGGTTGATGGTTTGCGCCTGAAGGTCATTTCCGTTTGAAATAAAGAGTAATTCTTTTACCTTTTCATAATCTTCAGACCTGAAAGCTGATTTTAACTCACTTTCGCTGTAGCCAAAAACCTTGTTCAATTTTGACATTTGAGGCATTAATTTGGCGAGTCTGTCGGCATCACTTAGGTGTAAGTCCAGTACACGGGCGGTATCCCTGATGGCTGATTTTCCACCCATTGTCCCATAAGTAGTGATTTGTGCCACCTGATTGGCACCATATTTTTTGATGACATAATCCATCACTTTACTACGGCCTTCATCGTCAAAGTCGATATCAATATCGGGCATACTCACCCTGTCCGGATTCAGGAAACGCTCAAAAAGCAAGTCATATTCAATGGGGTCAATGTTTGTGATTCCCAGGCAATAGGCAACTGCCGAACCGGCAGCCGAACCACGACCCGGACCCACAGAAACACCCATTTTTCGCGCTTCAGCTATAAGATCCTGAACGATAAGAAAATAACCGGGATATCCGGTCTTTGCAATGACGTCGAGTTCGAAATCCAGGCGTTCTGAAATCTCCGGGGTCAAGTCATTGTAGCGTTTTTTGGCGCCTTCATAGGTTAGGTGTTTCAGGTAAGCATTTTCGCCAAGTTTCCCTTTAGGGTCATTTTCCTGAATAAACTCTGAAGGGATTTCAAAATTGGGAAGCAGTACTTCACGGGCAAGGGTATACACTTCCACCTTGTCAATGACTTCCTTGACGTTGAAAATGGCTTCAGGGATGTCTTTAAACAGGGCTTTCATTTCTTCGGTACTCTTGAAGTAGTATTCCTGATTGGGAAGCCCATATCTGTAACCGCGCCCTCGACCAATGGGGGTGGCTTGTTTTTCACCGTCTTTTACACACAACAAAATATCGTGGGCATTGGCGTCTTCCTGCTTGATGTAGTAAGTATTGTTTGTTGCCACCACTTTAACCTGATGTTTTTTTGCAAACTCAATGAGCACCGGATTTACACGTTCTTCGTCCTCCTGATTGTGTCGCATCAACTCGATGTATAAATCATCACCAAATTGTGATTTCCACCACAGTAAAGCTTCCTCTGCCTGATTTTCACCTACATTCAGGATTTTTGAAGGGACTTCGCCATATAAACTTCCGGTAAGGACAATTAAGTCATCTTTGTATTTTTCAATGATTTCCTTGTCTATTCGCGGCACATAATAAAAGCCTTCGGTATAGGAAATGGAAGACATTTTTGCCAGGTTGTGATAGCCGTTTTTGTTTTTAGCCAGAAAAACAACCATATAGCCGTTGTCTTTGGTGTTTTTGTTTGTCCTGTCTTCACATACAAAAAACTCACAACCCACAATGGGTTTTAGTATCTGAGGCACCTCATTGGTTTCTTCTGCTTTTTGTTTGGCTTTGGCATTTTGGTTGGCCACGGCCTGCACAAAATGAAATGCACCCATCATATTTCCGGTATCGGTTAATGCAATTGCCGGCATGTTGTTTTCTGCGGCAGCTTTTACCAAATCTGCGGTGCTGGATGTGGACTGAAGAATGGAAAACTGTGAGTGGTTGTGCAAATGCGCAAAAGGAACCTCTTTTAAGTCGGCTATATTTTGCTTGATTTCATCTTGCGAGATGTCTTCTCCGGAAATTTTTTCAAGTTCTTTTCTGATTTTATCTGAAGCTTTTTTCAGATTGATGTGCTTTAAGCCAATGAGTTGAATAGGCTTCGGGTTGGCTTCAGAGAATTGCTCAAAATAATCGGGCTGTACATCGAGTTCCTTGGCGTTGAATTCTTTTCTTCTAATGAGTTCCAGAAAACAACGGGTAGTAGCTTCCACATCGGCCGTGGCGTTGTGTGCTTCATTAAAGGGTTCGCCAAACAGATATTCGTGCAATTCAGTAAGTGTTGGCAACTTAAATTTTCCGCCCCTGCCTCCGGGAATTTGACAGAGGTTTGCGGTGTGTTCTGTACAGGTGTCCAGCACCGGAAGTTCAGTGAGTTTGGTTGACTTGCTTTTTCGGTAAAATTCAGCTCCCAGAATGTTTACGTCAAAGCCCACATTTTGGCCAACGATAAATTTTGCTTTGCCTAATGCTTCGTTAAAAAGTGTAAGCATTTCGTCAAGCTGAACACCTTCCTTCTCTGCAAGATCTGTAGAGATTCCGTGAATTTTTTCGGCATCAAATGGAATATTAAAACCTTCAGGCTTTATTAAAAAATCCTGATGTTCCAGCACGTTACCCATAGCGTCATGCAGCTGCCACGCTATTTGAATACAGCGCGGCCAATTATCAGTGTCTGATATGGGGGCATTGAAATTTTTGGGTAATCCGGTAGTTTCGGTATCGAATATCAGATACATAAATCAGGGTTTTTTTGGAAAAAAAAAATGAAAGCTTAAAAGTACAAATACTTTACCCTGAAATAAAAGTTTAGTTATTAACAAACCGATACTTTTTGTAAAAACATCGGTTTGTCTAAACATTAAATATTGTGTGAAAGATTTTGTTTATTGATAAGTAATACTAAATACTCCTTCTTCAATAACAAATGGGATATCACCTTCAGTTTCAAAAGAAAAAGTTCCTGAAATTGCCTGAGTGTTAGTGTCGTGAATTAATATAGAAATATTACCTGTAATTGCATCAAAAGTATCCCCGTCAAGGATGTACTGTGCACTTACATCCTGGCCAATTTGGTTGATTCCGGCTGTAATGTCATTTGGAAAAGTTAAGGTAATTGTTTGAACGCCGTTAACGCCGTTTATAATAATGGTATTGTTTGTATTGGTCACTGTGATGTTTTGGGCGTCAAATTCTTCACCATCAATAGTTGCGGAAAGTATATTTTGAGTAGGGTCAGGTTCAGGTTCTGTAGACCCGGCAATGAGAGGCACTTGATAAAAAAAGCCTTTTTGAACATTCAGGGTGTCTAAGCCAAACCGGTAGGCATTAAATTTAAAGGTGCCTGTAAAAGCGTTGTTTTCGTTGCTTTGAATAACCACTTGGCCGTCTCCAAATGGCCTGGTCGTGTATATGGAGCCAAATACATCTTGAAAAACAGCGCGATTTGTACCTTGACCACCAAGAGTATAAACCCCTTCAGAAGAGCCGCTCAATGTTAATGTGAGGCTTTCGTTACCTGCAATACCTTGAATGATCAAATTGCCGTTTTCTCTAATTTCGGCTCTTGCGTCATCTGCTCTGAAAAGTATGTCGTTGAGTTCTGCTTGAAGTGCAGGGCTGTTAGTTTGAACATCTTCACAGCTTATCAGGGCAACAGCTGCAAAAAGAATTAGCATAAAGGGTCTCATATCTGAAAGTAATTTATAATAGATTAACGAAAGAAAATCAAATTCCTTATGTAAGGGCTACAAACCTAATAAAAAATCTCTGGATTTAAACTTTTAATTTACAAATCACACATTTTTAGATTGTAAATTTAAATTTTGTAGTATCTTTGCGCCCTTAATTATAAACCGAGGTCGTGTACCTCAAAAAT